>JGI10211J34971_10001746_pt1 | contig 17849 bp, 14 predicted proteins | sample Etolagsediment_FD_34971 | JGI IMG/M metagenome (IMG submission 34971) | reverse complement strand
CTCTATACCGGATACGGCAAAGGAACTGCTGTTTCCCGCCTCATCGGTAGCTGAAAGCGAGTACGAATAGATACCCGCCGATACAGTCCGGCTACCGTCGTCCTGGCCATTCCAGATAAAATCTTCCGGCAACCCGTGCCAGTCGGCCGTCCGGATTACCGCTCCGGCGGCATTGGTGATCTGTCCCGTCCACTTTCGTTCGTAACTGCCCTGGCGCTGGAAGAGCGTCACCGTATCGAGGCGGCCGTCGCCATTGGGAGTGAGCAGGGGAAACGCAACGGTAACTTCCGCTTTTGGTGCCGTATTGTCCACGACGATCGTCTGGACCGGCGCTTCTCCGGTGTTATCCTTGTTGTCGCTGACGGTTATCCAGAGCAGGTACGTTCCATCCGGAACGAAGGTGTCGCCGTCGTCTTTTCCGTCCCAGACGACCAGGTTGGGCGGGTCCACCGCTTCCCGGCGATTCCGCCACCGGGAAAAGAACCCGCCTTTGATTACTTCTTCGGTAATATTCCGGACCGCATCACCCTGCTCATTGGTTACCAGAATCGTGTAACTCTTGAGAACGGTTTTTTCCAGGGGAAGCACCGATGAGGAAAATTCTACGGAATCCTGGATTCCGTCCTGGTTTGCGGGTGAGATATACGTCACCGTCCCGTCACCGAGTTCAACGGGAATGGGACCCATCGTTGCGCAGCTGCTCAGGATGACTGCAACTGCAACCAGCGTCAAAAAAGCCGGACGCGAGAAGTCAACAGAACGTTTTTTCAATTCGTGCCTCCTGGCAGGATTCATGTGAGGGAGATACCAATAAAACAGCCCACAGGATTTCTGGTTACAATATACTCATTGTACGACGGTACTTGTCCTGATTGTAAATAATTCGTATATTCAACTTATCATATATTTAGATTCAACCCGGAGGATTACCCGATGACATTGCAGACGAACCTGAAACATGTAGAGACTGCGGACGAGCTGAACCGTCTCATCGCAGAAAAAGAAAACGTCATGGTCTGTTGCGGACGCATGGGCCCGATGTGCGTTCCGGTATACGGAATCATGGAAGACCTGGAAAAATCAGGTGACTACGATCACGTGGTATTCCGCGATATGCTGTTTGATTCGCCGGAAGCCGCCGTAATACGAGACTTGCCGGAATGCCGGAGCTTTCGCGGCCTGCCGTTTACCGTGTACTACAAGAACGGCAACGTAGCCGCAGCTACCAGTTCGATCCAGAATCAGCCGCAAATCACATCGATTCTTGACGAGCAGTTCGCTCAATAAAGCAATGCACACAGAATGAACGACTACGACGCCATTATCATCGGCGGGGGCCCGGCAGGGCTCTCTGCCGGAATCTATCTTGCCCGTGCCAGACAACGGGTAGTAATACTGGATCACGGTACCGTGGGCGGCCAGGTGCTCCTTACCCACGCGGTCGCCAACTACCCCGGCCTCCCGGAGCTTTCGGGGTATCAGCTTGCTTCCACGATGCGCGCCCAGGCCGTGGATTTCGGGTGTGACATCGTCTCCAACGTGGCGATCCGGAAAATCGACCTGAAGCCCGGGGTTAAAACGGTAACAACCGGGAAAGAATCCTATACCGCATCGGTTGTCATCCTTGCCATGGGCGGATCACCCCGTACGCTCGATCTGGAATCCGAAACCCGGCTTCAGGGACGCGGCATCTCCTATTGTGCAACGTGCGACGGTGATTTTTTTACCGATCACGACATCATGGTGGTTGGCGGCGGCAACTCGGCCCTCGAAGAGGCCGTCTCCCTGACGAAGTACGCAAAATCGGTCACAATCGTGCACCAGTTTGACCACTTTCAGGGGTACGCCCACGCCATTACCGCGGCACAGGAAAATCCGAAGATCAGGTTCATGCTGGAATCGGTGGTTGAGGAGTTCATCGGAACCGACGACCTTTCAGGCGCNCGTATCCGGAACCTTGCGACCGGGGAAGTAACCGACCTGGCCGTTACCGGTGCATTCGTCTTCATCGGGTACTCACCCAATACGAAGCTCGTCTCCGAATGTGTCGTGTTAAACGAACGGAACGAAATTGTCGCCGACGAGTCGATGGCGACGTCAGTACCCGGCGTTTTTGTAGCCGGTGACGCCAGAGCCAAACGATACCGTCAGATTACTACGGCCGTCGGCGACGGTACGATCGCGGCCTTGAGTGCAATGGATTACATAACCAGCGCCGGAGCGTGAACTTCACGCTCCCGGGGTTAAAAACCGAGAAAACCACTTGGCGAGTCCGGTACCGTAATTCCGGGTAAAGTCATTCACCGCGGCTTCCGGGGTTATTTCCGGATTTTTCTCCTTCAGGAAAAACCAGTGGTTTGAAACCGCAAGGTAGAGCGCTCCGGACGGTTGTCCCGGGAAGGTCCTCTTCCCGTCCACCGACCACAGCGCTCCGGTAAGCGGTTTATAGACATTCTCATACCAGGAAAACAGGGCATCGTCCCAGGAAATCGGACCCGGAATCGTCTGATTCAGGTAGTATTTATGGGTAAGGATATGAGCGTTCAGCTCATTCCAGTGCTCTTCGTTGTCAAAAAACATGCCCTCGCGTTCGAGCATCTTGCGCAGAATCTGCGCGTGCGTAACTTTTGTCACGTTCATGGTAACCTCCCGTTAACATACGTTCAGGAAGAAGATACCACTTCGGGAGAAAGTTTACAAATATTTTTCTTGACAAATACGGTTTTTCACCCTTATCTAACAATCCTCACTCGTACCGAATATCCGGCAGGTTGTTGAACACGAATACGGCGCTCTCCAGGCGTTCGGCTATCCCCCGCAGGCGCGACAGATATTCACGCTCGAATTTCGAGTCGGGGCGCGCCATACCCAGCAGTACCAGTGCCGAACTCCGCGACTTCTCCGCGATCAGATCGATCACATCGCCGCCCGAGGTGTTCACATAGACGTGAACCGAGACGGGGATACGTAAATCCTTCGCCGTCCCGGACAACTGCGCCTCGGCCGATTCTCTCTGTTCCTCGCTTCCGGTGATCGAGGCGAGGCGGATCTCCTGCGGTCCATGCTCGGCCGACGTCGCCAGGATATGCGCCAGAACGAGCATGAGGCGCACGTTGTTTTCAAGGCCGCCCCACCAGACGTCGATCGGACCCTGAAACCGCGACCACTCGCGATGTCCCTTGTGAAAAAGGAGAATGTTCTTGTCCAGCTCGCACAGGTGCATGAGCATCCGGGTGTTCGCCCGGTCGTTTCGCGGATTCGACGGCAGACCCATCATCACCGTGTTGGACGAGCCCGCGGCAAACCCTTCAGCCTGGGAAGCTACCACGACCCCCTCCTGGAAATCTTCGGTGACAATCCGCTTGAAAAAGGAGTTCTGTCGGGTGATTTTCGCGGCGATCTCCGCCGGGGGGTTCGCTTTGATTCGCCGTTCCACGATCTGATAGATCGCAAGCGCGCCTGAAGCGGTCGTAAGCCGGGATGCGGTGGTTAACAGTTCGCTGTGCGCTTCCGGTTCCGAGGCAAACAACTGTATCAGCGGCCGCCAGTTCTTCCCCGTTCCGGTTCGGCTCCGGATGAGGTGTTCGGATGCCCGGAAAAACAGGCTCAACCAGAATCCCTCCCAGATCCCGCCTCCGGCCGCGCGATCGTGTGCGCTTCTCTGCAAGAGCAGAAAAATGATTCCCGTTATCGCCAGGGCGACGACGGTAAAAAGCGGCTGAATGAGAAACATCACGGCAAAACAGCCCACCGCGCCCGCCATGTTCACTACCCACGGAACCTTGATGCTGGGACGGAAACTGGGATTGTTTACCGCTCGCTCAATTCCGGCGGCGAAGTTCAGCACGCCGTAGGTGGTAAGGAAGAACATCGTCAGTATCCCTGCTACCACGTTCAGGTCGCCAAAAATGATTGCCGCAAACGCCATCACCAGAGAGGCGCCCAGCGCCGGTAACGGCTCGCCGCGCCGCCCGACGCCCGTCCCGAAGAACGCCGGCGCAATCCGGTCAAGGGATAGCGCCTGGAGCGTTCGCGGCGCGGCAAGTATTGTCCCGATCGCCGAGCTCAACGTCGCTCCCATGACGCCGATTGTCACCAGCAGCGGCCATCGCGACGCGTCCCGGAGCGCGGTAGACGGGAACAACCCGTCACGGGAGACCGAAAAAGCGAGCATGACCGGAACCGCGAGGTAGATCACGAATCCGGCGGCTACGGCGCCAAGCGTCCCGCGCGGGATACTCTTTTCCGGCGTCCGGAGGTCACCCGACATGGAAACGCCGGAGAGAATCCCCGTTACCGCCGGGAAAAAGATCGCGAAAACCATCCAGAACGAGGTGCCCTCGGCGTACTGCGGTGTAAGGTTCGTGTATGTGAGATTGAACCCGGCAAAGATCGATACCAGGCTGATGAGCACCGCCGCAAGGATTCCGTACTGAACCCGCACCATGAACGACGCACCCACCAGCGCCAGAAGGGCCAGCACTCCAAGGGTAACCAGTGCAACAGGCGTAACGCCCCACGAGGGGACTACCGCGTGCAGGGACTCGGCAAACCCGATCGTATACAGCGCAATCGAGATCGCCTGACTCAAATAGAGGGGAACCCCGATACTCCCGCCCGCCTGGAAACCCAGCACACGCGAGATCATGAAGTACGCGCCGCCGGTTTCCATCCGTTCGTTCGATGCTATGCTCGCGACGGAAAAGGCGGTTATGAAAGTGATCGCATTCGCGATGACTACGATGATGAGGGTATGGACAAGCCCGGCGTTCCCGACGATCCAGCTGAACCGCAAGTACATGATGACGCCGATGATTGTCAGAAAACTGGGGGTAAAGACTCCTCCAAACGTCCCCAGAACTCGATTCGACGAATCGGCCGCGGGGCTATCGTCAATCTGCGGAATCCCGGTATCTACAACCTGAGCATGTGGTCGCGCCGGACGGATAAATCGTCGCCAGGGAATCGTCGGCAGTTTCATTACCCGGAATCATACTCGAGATGTGATTACGGATCAAAGATTTTTCCCGGATTCAGGATATTCGCCGGGTCCAGACCGCGCTTGATTGCACGTACCATCGCAAGGTAGCCGTCACCGACAAACTGCTGCATATAGGGTTTGCGTTTGTGACCGATGCCGTGTTCGCCACTGATGCGCCCGCCAAGTTCCGCCGTCAGTTCATATAACTCGCGCAGCACATCCGGAAGAACCCGATTCCATTTTTCCATCGTCCAGTCGGGGTTTTTTACGATTCGGGTATGAATATTCCCGTCTCCGGCGTGACCGTACGCGGGAATGAAGACGTCGTAGGTGGTTGCCAGCGCCTCCATCCCGTCTATGAGGGCGGGAATTGCCGCCGGAGGAACGACCAGATCCTCATTTGACTGGTGCGGACTGATGATCGCGTAACTTTCGGCAATGTTGCGCCGGACCGCCCAGATTCGCTCGCTGGTGGTCCGGTTGTCCGCAACGTAGACTTCCACCGCACCGTTCTCTTCGCAGATCCGGCCGATTGTCTCGTATTCCCGCTCGCAGTTCGCATCATCCGGGCCGTCAACGGTAATAATGAGAACAGCTCCCGCGTCTTCGTAGGGGAGTGTTTCATTGAGATACCGACACGCCCGGTGAAAGCTGTCACGGTCTATGAACTCGATTGCCGTCGGGGTTATTCCGCTTTTCGCCATAATCTGCGGTACCAGATCGATCGCCGTCCTGGCATCGGGGAAAAGACAGAGAAGGTCTACCGATACCCGTGGTTTCGGTGTCAGCCGCAGGGTAATCTTCGTGAAGACTCCGAGCGTGCCTTCGCTCCCGACCATGAGCTGGACCATGCTGTACCCGGTCACATCTTTCAGAAGCTTTCCGCCGAGCTGTACGATCTCGCCGGTAGGCGTTACCACCTCCAGCCCCAGAACGTACCGGCTGGTTACACCGTATTTGACCGCCTTGCCGCCGCCCGCGTTCTCCGCTACGTTTCCGCCGATGTAACACGTCTCCAGGCTCATCGGGTACCCGGCGTAGAACAGGCCCGTTCCCTCCAGGTGCTCGTTGATGCGCGCGGTTATAACGCCCGGCTCCACCACCACCATCATGTTGTCCAGGTCAACCTCGAGAATCTCATTCTGCCGATCCGAAAGAAGAACGATGCCGCCGTAGACCGGGACGGCGCCGCCGGAAAGGCCGCTCCCGGCGCCTCGGGGCGTCACGGGAATGCGTTCCCGGTTGGCGAGCTTCATGATCGCCGCTATTTCGGCCGTGGTGCGCGGATTCACGACAACCTCGGGCATATGGGCGTAGTGACGGTCGGGGATTTCGTCGTGCGAAAACGGTTCAAGTGCCTCGGAATCACCGAAGAGGACGTAGCGGTCCCCGACGATAGCCTTCAGTTCCTCGGCTATCGCCGGCGTGACGGGATTGTAGTGAAATTCGGCTCCTTCCATCAGGCGGTGATATTACCCCAGAAGGCCAAAGGAAAAATACACGTTCAGCACTTCCTGAAAGAGAAAGTAGAATCCCAGCACGACCACAACGGCAATCACAATGCCCCGGATCGTCCCCTTCTGTGCGCGAAAGGTCAGAAAACCCATGGTTACCACGCCAATCAGACTGGCGATAAGCAAACCGCCCAGCGGGATGAGGAGCGTCCATACGATCAGAGACGTCATAAGCATTCCCGACCGCAGATGCCGTTCGGCGGCATCGCCCCGGGCGAGACGAATCACCGGACCAAACCCTGCAAGCGTCAACCCGCCCAGCAGAAGCGATAATACGACGATGATACCGGCAAGCACCTGCGGGTAGAGGCGGCTCAGCGGCGGGTAGCCGCGCGCTTCGATAAACCAGTAGACACCGGCGATCAGCAGTACGACCGCCGAAAGAAGGTTTCGTGCCCGTTGCGTCATCGTTTCGCCTCCTCGGCGGTGCGGACACCCTTGAGAGCGCCGCCCTTTCCGTGGCTCTCACGCCGGTTCACGATGACCGGTACCGCGATCGACCCGATGGTCAAAACGATGAGCACCAGCGAAATGGGCCTGGCGAAAAACGTAAGAAAGACCGAACCCGCTGCACGCCCCATGAGCATCGACTGTAACAGGCCCCGCTCGGCGATCGGTCCCAGGATGATCCCCAGTACGATTGGCCCCGGCTGGAATCCCGCTTTCCGGAGCGCGTGTGCGAATAATCCGATGATCACCATCGTGTATACGTCGGCGACGTTGCTGTAGATAGAGTAGGCACCGATCATCGAAAGGAAAACTATCATCGGTGCCAGCGTCTGCACCTTGACTTTCTGAACGAGCTTCGCGGCGGCACCGCCCATCGCCAGCCCCAACGGCAAAATGGCGAGGTTCGCCAGTACCAGAGAGAACATGAACGCGTAGGTTACCTCACCGTGGGCGGTGAAGAGGTCCATACCCGGCCGCATTCCCTGCAACAACAGGGCTCCAAAGAGGACTGCCGCCGGCGGAGCTCCCGGTACCCCGAGGGTGAGCATGGGAATAAGAGATCCGGCGACCTCGGCGTTATTGGCCGATTCGGACGCCGCAACTCCTTCCCACGCGCCCTTGCCGAACCGCTCCTTGTTTTTCGCGGCCCGAACCGCTTCGTTATATCCCAGGAGCCCGGCAATGTTTCCGCCGGCACCAGGGATGATGCCGACGATCGTACCGAGGATTGACGATCGGATGATAAGCCACGGTTTGCGTACCATTGCAAAGAGAACGCGACGAACCATCCGTCGCTGTCGTTTGTACGGGATGATCGGCTTTGAAGAGCCGCTCTCCTCTACCATGCGCAGCACTTCCGGGATGCAAAAAAAGCCGATCAGTGCCGGGATAAGGGAGATACCGTTCTGCAGCGCGACGGTTCCGAAGTTGAAGCGGACCGCTCCCTCGATCGGCGCGATACCGATGGTCGCGATAAGCATTCCGATCGCCCCGCCAATCAGTCCCTTCAGCGTCGATCGCGGCGAAACCGCCGCGATTATGGTCAGACCGAATATGGCAAGCCAGAAAAACTCGGGCGGTCCGAATTTCAGGCCGATGCGCGCGAGCGGTGGCGACAGAAAAATCAAAAACGCTACCCCGATGAGTCCACCGATAACCGATGATACGGTCGCGGTTACAATCGCCCGATACGCCTCGCCCTTCTGGGCCATCGGAAAGCCATCGAAGGTAGTAGCAATTGCAGCGGGGGTTCCCGGAGTATTAATCAGGATAGCGGAAAACGATCCGCCGTAAATCGCTCCGGTATAGATACCCCCCAGCATCACCAGCCGTGAATCGGCGCCATCGTGAAGGTGAAGGGAACCAGCAGAGCGATAGCCATCGTCGCCGTCAAACCGGGAAGAGCGCCGACAAGAATGCCGGCGCTCACGCCCAGGAGAATCAGTAAGAGGCTGACCGGCGTAAAGACGCCGGAGAGCGCGTGCAGAAACAACGTACTCATAGAACCCTACAGTTGACCGAGTTCCCTCATCGTCGTCTCGATCTCAACGCTCTTTCGCTCGATGTAGTCGGCAAACTCGGCGGCGCCTCTGGCATAGATAAGGAAACCGAGTGCTTCCATCTCCTGAACAAAAACCGGATTACGACTCACTTCGTCGAATGCCGCTTCAAGGACGGCAACCACCTCGTCGGGAGTTTCCGGCGGGACGCAGACGCCACGATCGATTCCGGCGGTCATTTCCACACCGCTTTCGATAAAGGTCGGAACATCCGAAAGTGGCCCGAACCGGTTCTCGGTGCCGATCGCCAGAATCTTCATCTCGTCCCGGTGCGATAACAGGTCGGTGGAGTTCGCCATAAGCGCGATGGTATGACCGCCCAGAAAGTTCGCAACCGACGGAGCCGCCCCGGTCGACGGAATATAGGTAAACTCGGCACCGGTCAGAAACTGCATCTGGTACAGCGCAAGATCGTGCCCCGACTGCGTTCCCGAACCGCCGACGGTGATTTCACCGGGGTGGGCTTTTGCATACGCAAGAAGCTCCCCAAGCGTGTTATACGGAGCGTCTACGGCAACCGCCAGGCCAATCGGCGTAGCCTGAAAGAGATAGACCGGTTTGAGCTGATCGGTTGTATAACCGGCATTGTCGCGAACGAGCGGCTGAATGATGATATGCGGAAGGTTGTTTCCGGTGATCGTATANCCATCGGGGCGCGCTTTCACGGTGTTTGACCATCCGAGAGCACCGCCGGCACCCGGCTGGTATCGGATAACCACATCGACACCCAGCGCCTCTTCCAGGTATGGACGCTGATACTGAGCCATTACGTCGGACTGTCCACCCGGATCGAAGGGAATTACGTATGAAATTGACCGCGTCGGGAAGTCAACTCCTTCGGCTTCACCCGTCGCGAAGGCGGCTCCGGCAACAATTACCAGACTCAAAACCAGTACAATCGTCTTTTTCATCTTGTCCTCCTGTGTGAATGTCGATGCGCAACCGGCTATCGGCGCGCGAAAATTTCCGGATTTACAATATGGCGCGGCCGCTGTCCTTTGAGAACGCGAACCAGTTCATCCATGCCAAGAATCTCGTTCTGCCGGTGACTCTCTTCGGAGTACCAGGCGATATGCGGGGTAACGATCGCGTTCGGCAGATTGAGTAACGCTTCATCGCCCGTCGGAGGCTCGGTTTCGAGTACGTCGATACCGGCACCCGCAATCCCGCCCGATTTGAGTGCATTTTCCAGCGCAATACGGTCTACGATGCCGCCGCGTGCGGTATTGATAAGTACCGCGTGCGGTTGCATGTGCCCCAGAGCCGTTTCATCTATCAAATGGTACGTTTCGTCGTTGAGGGGACTGTGAACCGAGATAATATCGCTCTCTTCGAGCATCGGTTCGAGGTCGTAATAGCGTTTTACGCCGAGTGATTCAAAGATATCGTCGTCGACGTAGGGGTCATATGCCGCCGGTTGCATGCCCAGAGCGCGCGATTTTCGCGCGCCGTTTCGACCGATGCGGCCCAGCCCGATTATCCCGTATTGGCGCGTCCGGAATGAATGAATCGGCCGGGTCTGCTTGTAATCCCAACCGCCGCCCCGTACGTGCGGGATCAATTCATGAATTTTGCGGGAAAGCGCCATTGCAAGGGTAAGCGCGTGCTCGGCTACCTCTTCGCTGCAGTAGGTAGGACTGTTGGAAACGGGAATCCCCTTCTCCGTTGCAGCGGCCCGGTCAACCACGTCGTACCCGACCGAAAGCGTCATTATCAGCTTCAACTGCCGGGACGCCTCTATCATGGAGCGGGTTATCGGATGGCCGATAACGACAACCGCCGACGCGTCGCGGAACTCTTTCGTGATCTGCTCGTCACTCATTCCGCGGGTGATGCACAATGTACCCTCGACTTCCGCTATTCGCTGTTCGAGGTAAGAAACATCGGGAAACTTCATGAATAACCGGTCCCCGACCAGCAGGACTTTGTGCATTGGTACTCCCATAGATACTCTGTCAGAATAGTGGGGTATTGTTTCGCAGGCGGTTCCCACTTCTCAAGGGAATTCGCAAATACCGAAAAGTCCGCCGAAACGGGAGCCAAAAAGCACAGATACATACATAATAATGTATCAATTAGAGATGTGAATCGGTATACGAATCGATTCACTTCCTGTAGAAAACCGGGAGAAAAATAGCCGGCTCGTGACACGCCGCGTGAGCCGCCNATATACTCGCCGTCATGCAAAATCCCGCGGAGCAGCCCTGGATTCGGCGCATCCTCATCCTTGGCGCGCCGCTGTTAGCCGGTAATATGTCCACCTATCTCATGAAACTCGTCGATCTCGCGATGCTGGGGCGCCTCGGTACCACAATGCTGGCCGCCGCGGGAATCGCCACGCTTGCCGCCGGTATTCTGCATACATTTGTGTGGCCCGTTGCTCTGGGGGTGCAGGCGCTTTCGAGCCGGCGGTACGGGTGGCAGCAGAGCCACGGCGACAGCGACGAAGGAGCGGCGCGTACCGGGCGGGTCCTTTCCAACGGAGCGGTCGCCGGTTGGATGGCGGTTTGTCTGGCACTCGCACTTTCGCTTTTATTGCGGCCCGGTCTCGATTTGATTCTGGACAACGAGGAAATCGCCGATCTTGCCTGGAATTACGTAAAAATCCTCCGCTGGAGCACTATCGTTCTGGCTCTGGGGATGGCGCATCGCGGATTCTTTGCCGCGATCAACCGGACCGGAATCATCATGATCGGGATGGTCATCGGGAACGTCCTGAACGTCCTGCTCAACTGGGTGCTGATCTTCGGGAATCTGGGATTCCCGGCGATGGGAATCCGTGGCGCAGCGTGGGCGACGTTCCTTGCCGAGACGATTCTTGCGGCAACCTATATTGTCTACGGGCTGCGGTCTGCACCGATGCACCGCTATCGACTTCTGCGGTTTCGCCATGTGAAGGCGAGCGTGGTTCACGACATCATCCGCGTTATGATTCCGCCGGCAGTTCAGAATGCGGCGGCTCTGGCGATTTTTCTGGGCTACCAGGCAATCGTGGAGCGGATCGGCACTGACGTACTTGCCGTGACGGGGCTGGTCTTCGCGCTTTTCCGCATCAACAAAACACTCGTCGGCGGCTTTGCACAAGGCGCGTCCATCATCGTCGGGAATGAGCTGGGAGCCGGGCGCCCGGACGACGCCCAGCGGGCGCTCCGTGCGCAGGAAGCAATCGCGATGGTCATCGGTCTTGCGGTAGCCGCATTCCTGGTGCTTACGCCGACGGTAGTACTGCGACTCTTCGCGATTGACGCACAACTGGTCCCGCTGGGGATCGCCGCGTTACGGTTTTTTGCGGGATTCTTCTTTGTCGAGGTGATGGGATACTCCCTGGAGATTGTATTCAACCACAACGGCTGGGGACGTCTGGTTCTGGTATCGGAGTTCACTACCAATCTCGTGGGAATCCTGGGTGCGACGGCGCTTGCGGTTTTTGTTTTCGATTGGGGCATCTACGGCGCGTGGGCGGGCTTTGCGCTCTATCAGATTCTGCACGCCGGGATTCTCGCAACGGGCTTTTTCTCGGGCCGGTGGAAAACGGTAGAAGTAGAACGATAAGTGGATTAGTATCATCAATATGAAAAAGTCGATTATTATTGCAGTCGCGCTCATCACCGGAGCGTTGGTTACCGCAACGCTCTTTTCCTGCGCAACTTCCGGAACGATCAGACTCGATGCAAGCAGCTTCGCCGCGAGCACCGTTCGCTTTACCGCCGATACCACTACCCGTATTTCGCTGGACGGGGAAGTGCTGCAGGTACTTTCAGCCGGGGAAACGTTCGAGATCGAACTGCCCCCCATTACCGATCCGGTGTTCGTCTTTGACTTTGCCGACGGAGAGTCGGTAACCCGGACCGTCAAGCTATTCGACGGACTCAATGATATCTCGATCTATCAGGCAACCGACACCGAACCGCAGACTGCCATCCCGGGTTCCATTCAGAGACTGCAGAACAGTTACCTTCCGGCGGTCTTCGTGAACGGCGGGCCGTTTCTCATGGGAGACAACGAGATGGAGTTCGCCGGCTGGGAATACAATTTTGAGACCGGCTGGACCAGGAAACCCGGGATTACGTGGAGCGAGCCGGGATACCGCAACGACGGCGAATATCCTGTTACCGTCGTCAGCTGGTACGATGCCGCCGCATTCTGCAACTGGCTCAGCGGGCGAGACGGACTGACGCCGGCGTATGAGATAACCGGAACCGGACCCGCGCCCGAAATCGTCTGGGATACCGCGGCAAACGGGTGGCGCCTTCCGACCGAAGCGGAGTGGGAGTTCGTCAGCCGGGGCGGGTCCGTCGAAGCGCATTCGGCCGCCCGTTTTGGCCTGAACGCGTCCGGCCGTCCGGGAAAATCGTCGACACTCCCGCCAGACTCACTCGGTATTTCCGACCTGAGCGGGAACGCGTATGAATGGTGCTGGGACTGGTACGAGGAACCGTACTCCCGTTCCGCGACCGCCAACCCGCAAGGCCCGCGTCGCGGCGAGTTCAAAGTCCGCCGGGGCGGATCGTGGCTCAGCAGCGCCTTCAACCTTGATTCTGCTTCCCGGTCGGCACTTCCTCCGGGTTACGCGAATAACGCGACGGGTTTTCGGCCGGTACGCAACGCCCCGTAACCGAGTTCGTGTGCTATACTGCGCAGTCATCTTGATATCGCCTCACAGGGGGAATGCATGAGCCATGGACCGGCAACGGAATGGACCACGGACCATTCGGAAGGGTACAAAAAACGTATCGGGTTTTATTTCTTTCTGGCGTACGCGATCGTCTATGCGGGATTTATCGTCATCAATACGATTTGGCCCGGTGTAATGGAAACGCACGTTGCCTTCGGTTTGAACCTTGCCGTCTCATATGGTTTCGGACTCATCATCCTCGCGATAGTCGCGGGCCTTCTGTACAACAGCCTCTGCGGAAAGAAAGAGCGTGAACTGAATACGGAGGAATTTGAATGATCTACCAGCCTTCGGCACTTCCCATCATCCTGTTTCTTCTGATCGTGCTATCGGTTCTGGGCATTTCAATTTACTCTGCACGCAACGCGTCATCGGCCAAGGGGTTCTTTGCCGCCGGTGGAACGATTCCCTGGGCGGTAAACGGGATAGCATTCGCCGGCGACTACCTCTCGGCGGCCTCGTTCCTGGGTATTTGTGGAATGATCGCATTCTTCGGCTATGACGGATTTCTCTATTCGATCGGGTATCTGGCCGGGTGGATCGTCGCCCTGTTCGTCGTCGCGGAACCGTTGAAAAAGATGGGGAAGTACACATTTGCCGATGCGCTGGACGCAAAGTTCAACTCGAAAGGCATTCAGCTTACCGCGGGTATCAGTACCCTGATGGTCTCGATTTTTTATCTGGTACCGCAAATGGTCGGTGCCGGTGCGCTGGTTACGCCGCTGCTTGGTCTGCCACACTACGCAGGGGTCATTATCGTCGGCGTGGTGGTTATTTTCATTGTCGCGACGGCGGGCATGCGTTCAACGACGTACGTCCAGTTTATCAAGGGAAGCCTGCTCCTCATCTTCACCCTCGTGCTGGTTGTTCTTGTCATCAATAAAGGACTTTCGACCAAACCTACCGATGACTACCACGATTTCGTCACGCTCAATGCCCGGCTCGATGGAGAGACCGTTACCGGCGTAGACGAAGGCGGGTATCGGAAAACCGGCGAGTTCCGGGCCGAAGGTCTCTACCTGGTTCGATTGAACCACGACGGATACGACCGGTGGTGGAAATTTGATGATTCGTCCCGGAAGCCGACCCTGACCGAGACGCTTTCCATCGTTACAACCGGCGACGGGGAAAAATTCTACAACGGTGCACACCGCGAAGAGGAGCTTTTCTTTCCCGTCGGCCACTTGAGCACCGTAATCGTAAACGGCCGGGAAGTTGACAAGGCGGATAATCTGAACCCGTTCACCTTTCTCTCGACGATTGAATCGTCGGTCGTGATGCGGTTCATCCAGAAAAACTTCGCCTACGATACGGAAGCGGTATCGGTCTGGTATCAGGAAGCGACACCAGGGAACCGGATCCTGCGCCCCGGATTGAATTTCAAGATCGATACCGGCTCGACTCCGCTGTCGAAACTGAATTTCATCTCGCTGATGATAGCGCTGTTTCTGGGAACCAGCGCCCTGCCCCATGTCCTGATACGGTACTACACCGTTCCCAGTGCGCGTGATGCGCGGCGCTCCACGATCCTCGCGATCGTCGCGATCGGATTTTTCTACATTCTTACGCTGTACATCGGGCTCGGTGCGATGCTCAACGGCGTAATCGATGTCGAGTCAAGCAATATGTCCGCACCGCTGTTGGCCAGGGCATTTGGCCCGTTTCTGTTTGCCATTATCTCGGCCATCGCATTCGCCACGATTCTGGGCACGGTAAGCGGACTGATTATCGCCTCCTCCGGCGCCGTCGCGCACGACCTGGTGAGCAACTACTTCGGAGCCGACATGTCCGATCGCGGGCGCGTGGTTATCGGAAAGGTCGCGGCAGTAGCCGTTGGAATAATCGCGATTCTCCTGGGAATCCTCTTCAAGGGAGTGAACGTCTCATTCCTCGTTGGCCTCGCGTTCGCCGTGGCGGCATCGGCAAACTTCCCGGCAATCATCATGCTGCTGTTCTGGAAACAGACAACGGCCCAGGGGATTACCGCATCGGTCTTTACCGGAATGACAACCGCGGTTGGAATAATCCTTCTCTCTCCAACGATGTATACGCGGTACGGCCTTGACCCGGCGTCCGCACCCATCCCGCTGGACAATCCGGGGATTATCTCGATTCCGCTGAGTTTTGCCGTCCTTATTATTGTATCTCTTCTGACGCAGAAGAAGGCGCAGGTGTCTGCGGAGACGGCTGAGGCGTAACGGAATCCAGCCGCTCCAGGCGGTATACCACCAGAAGGGCGCCGGACAGAATCGGGATGAGTAACCGGAAGTACCACCGGTAGACGTCCATCCCGGCTGTACAGCGCCCCAGAATATGGAGCATACCGCCGGCAAAAACGGTCCCCGCCAGTCCGGCGGCCAATCCACCGACCACTTCGACGAGCATGGACAGCGGAAGACGGGCGTCATCATCGGCAACCGAGAGCATGTAGTGCTGGGCCGCGACGATGATGCCCGTTTTGGCAAAGCCGGCAAGAAAAAAACTCGCCGCAATGAGAACCGGTAAAAACCGTGCCGGTACGTACGCCCAGAAAACCGAAAGCCCCACCAGGGTTGCCGTATATGCAATAAACAGCGGTCTGGGTCCAAGTCTGTCGGAGACCTCCTGGTTCATGAATGATGAACTCACCGAACCGACGACCGAAACGATTACGTAGAGGAACGCGCGCGAATCGCTGATGCCGTACCCGTTCTTTATCGCTACCAGGATGAAGGGAACAAAGAGCGAGAAGCTGGTGAATCCGGCCGCCCACCCGAAGACGAGTCGCCGGATCCGCCGGTCCCGCCAGATCAACCGCACCGATGCGGCAAGAGGCCGTGCCGCCATAATCTTTCCCGATGCTGACTCGGGTATCGTCCGTATCGTCCGCGCGGTAACCAGCCCCACCGATACGCCGGTTGCTATCAGAATCTGATAGGTAATTACCGACTCCCAGACGCGCGTCACCATCGCGACAACAACCAGGGAGAGTCCGTAAACGACGTTGAAGTTGATCTGGTTTCCGCTGAGGTACCGGCCACGACTCTCGTTATCCGTAATGGAACCCAATATCGGCTGGTTGTTGATCAGACCCATACTGCGGAACGCGGAAAACCCGAATGCGCCGGCAAGAATAATAACCGTTCGACCGGAGTGAGAACCGGAAAGCGGCGCGGCGAGAACGGCAGCCATACTCAGATACCGCAGAATCCACATGTTGCTCCACGCCCGGGTCAGCCCCCAGCGGGCGATAAGTGGCTTCCCCAGCAGCAGAAACGGCATCGTCAGGTAGGAAAACGAGACAAGTGCCGCAAGCGCGGAGTCGGTCAGCCCGTTTTTGATCCCGTATAAAACGAGCACACTGTCCATGAGGACCGCGACGGAGAAGGCGTTTAACGTAAAAAACCGCCGGTATTGCCGGCGGCCCTTGTCTCGAGCGATATGGTCCAGAGGCATTCGGCGATTGTATCCGGTTACACGTTCAGCGGCCAGTCCGCGTCCGACCGCTTCTCGGCAAGCAACCGCATCGATGCGCGCGCGCGCTCAAGCGTCCGGTCGATATCGTCGTCGCTGTGGGCGTAACTGATGAACCAGTTGTGGTGCGGGTGCATATAGACCCCGTTGCGGGTCATATCCGCACAGAAAACCTGATTCGAATAGAGATCGGGATCGTCGTCGAAGGTGAGGAAAGGGATTGTCGGCGGACCGGTGACCCGCGCCGGAAGACCCGCCTCGCGCCCTGCCTCCCGGAGTCCATCCGCCAGTCGCGTCCCGATCCGGTTCATATGCGTCAGGATGTCGAGTGATTCCATCTGGTCCAAAGCCGCGAGCGCCGCGACCATCGGAACCGTCGCCGTCCAGTACGTGCCGGTAATAAAAAAGCGCGTCGCGGTCCGGGCAACCGCGTTCTTTCCCATCAGTACCGCGAGCGGATGCCCGTTTGTCAGACACTTGCCCATACAGACAAGATCCGGATCCGCACCCACCGCTACGTGGGAACCATGGAGATCGAGCCGAAAATTGGCCCGGATATCGTCCATGATGAACAGCGCCCCCTCGGCGTCACAGAGACGACGGGCAGCAATGAGAAAGCCCGGTTCAGGCATAATCTGGGTATCAAAGGTCCGGTGATGGTATGGGGTGAGAATCAGCGCGGCAATTTCCCCTCGATTTTGTACGAACAGATCGGTGAGTGCCGCTTCGTCATTGTACGGAAATGTCTTGATATCAGATTTTCCCTGCAGCACCGGGAAGTCATTCGTGTTGCACCAGTTACCGGTACCGTGATACGCACCGTCCGCGCGGATGATGATCCGGCGATTGGTATGTACGCGGGCCAGATCCACGGCGAGATTGGTGACATCGGACCCGTTTTTGGCAAAAACGGACCAATCCATTCCGGCTATCTGACCCACCAGACGCTCGGCAAGCTGAACCATGACCTCGCCCGGCTGGTTGAGCAGATTCCCGTGCGGAATTCGCGCAATCGCGGCACCGTCGACAACCGGATTCCCGTACCCCAGAATCTGGGAACCGTAGCCACAGAGGAAGTCGATGTACTCATTCCCGTCGACATCGGTAAACCGGCTTCCCTTCGCATCCTTCAAAAAATACGGGTACGACCCGGGAACGACGAATCCGGGCGTCTTGCTCCCGTAGATTCCGCCGGGGATTACGCGGCCGGCCCGCTG
>JGI10211J34971_10001744_pt1 | contig 17853 bp, 17 predicted proteins | sample Etolagsediment_FD_34971 | JGI IMG/M metagenome (IMG submission 34971) | reverse complement strand
CAGAGAAAACCCTGAAAGCTCGCTGTCCGCCGGCAAAACAAGAGGATATACCCTGTGAAGACTGAATCAGCAACAAATGCTGTTTCGATGGAAAGTCCGTGGGATGAAATCTATCGAAGTGTCAATGTTAAGACATCTTGGACACAGGTTTTTGCCAATCTTGTCGGGGCCGGCGTCTGGTTTACAGTTTAAGAATCTCTTCGAGATTCCCCTCGTAGGCACCTTCTATAATGGTCCGTAGAACCGATTCGCTCTTTTCCAGTGGAACGGGCCGGGGCATGGCTTCCAGTTTCATTTTGTTCTGGGCAGCATCTGAAACCGCTTTTCCGATGAGCTCTTTGGAGAAATTCTCAAATTCCTTCAAGGTCAAAGGAAAACTGAGCTCACGGTAAAAATCAAGCAGCCCCTGGGCAAAATCCTTTGCAACGTTACCGGAATCTGAAACTCCCAGAAGCTGGGAGACTTTTTTCAGCCTATCCGACACCACCGGGGCATAATAAGCGCCGTAATAGGGCAGCATGACGGCACAGGCCTCGCCGTGATCCATCACATTGCACCAGCTGAAAGAGTTCAGGTGCGGACCGCCGGCCTGTTTGTAGAAGAGGACCGTTCCCCCAAGCAGGCTGGCCAGGGCCATGTTTCTTCTTCCCGCTTTATCCTGTGGGTCCTTAACAATTCTGGGGAGCGCTTCAAAGAGGAGCGACAGTCCTGCCAGTGCGCGGTCATTGGTCCCGGGATCGGCACCATCATCCACCGTGTTCAGATAACCTTCCACCAGATGGGTCATGGCGTCAAGGCCTGATACCAGTGTGACCTTTTTGCCGCAGGAGTACGTCAGCTCCGGGTCCACAATGGCTTCGTTGGGAACGATGGCCGCATCGATCATCAATTTTTTCACGCCGAGCACGGGGTCCGTGATAACCGAAAACCGGGTCACCTCACTTCCGGAACCGCTGGTGGTGGGAACCGCTACCAGGTCCATGGCGCGTTCGGTTTTCTGGGAGACCATCCCCACACCGAAATAATCATCCAACTCGCCCTGCTTTACCTTGGCCAGTATACCGGCGGCTTTGGAAGCATCCATGACGGATCCGCCACCCACGGCCAGAAGGCAGGTGAAGTTTCCCGCCAGCAAGCGATAAGTGATTCGATATACGGTTTCTTTGCTGGGATTCGGTTCCACCCCTTCGCAGACCTGATACCGGATGGATGACTGATCCAGAAGTTCGGTAATCCTGGCCAAAACGCCGTTTTCTTTGACCGAACCCCCACCGATGACCACGAGTGCATTGTCCGCATATCGACGGACGGCTTCACCAACCCGGGCAATGGCCCCTTCACCGAAATGGATTCGGGTGGGGCTCCACGCTTCAATGATCTTCATAACGTCCTGCATGCTTTATCTCCTATGGCGGCACGCTGCAGTTTCCAGTGTAAGGGGTTTCCGGGTCAGGAAACGGCCTCGGCCTTCTCTTTTTCCTCAAGCGCCCTGAGCACCTTCTCCGGGGTGATGGGAATATCGGTGATCCATACCCCGATGGCGTCGTGAACCGCGCTCACAACAGCCGGACCGGGGGGGTTGGCCGTCATCTCGCCAATGCCTTTGGCCCCGAAGGGACCGTCGGTGGAAGGGCACTCCACCATTTCGGTTGTCAGTTCAGGGATATCCATTGCCGTGGTGAGCATGTACTGGCTGAAATCCCGGGGCTGATGCTTGGGGTCAGGGTAGTTGGGGTAAAGGTTCTCCAAAACAGCCCAACTCATGCCCATGATGGCGCCGCCCTCAACCTGTGCCCGAGCCATTTCCGGATTAATGGCTTTGCCCACATCGTAGACGCTTTTGCTGTCCAGTATGGTGATTTCCCCGGTGTCCGTGTCCACTTCCACTTCAATCTCTACCGCTGCCCAGGCCACTGTGGCCAGAGGGTCGCAGGCGCCGGTATCCGGGTCGGGAATGGCTTTGGGTCGCCCGTAGGTGGCGGTGCCCACCACAAACTCATGGGTCTCATAGAAGCCCTTCATGGCCACATCACCCATGGTTAAAAATTTATCCGGTTGCTCCTTAACCCTGATTTTTCCGTCGGCAGCCTCCAATTGATCCGGCGCCACGCCCAGATCCGGGGCGGCAAGTTTGAACATCACCGCCAAAGCGTTTTGGGCCGCCTTTACCACCGCGTTTCCGGCATAGAAGGTCACCCGGCTGGCAAAGGTGCCGAAACAAATGGCTGCGGTGTCCGTATCGGCGTGACTGTATCGCACCTTTTCATAATCGATTCCTAAGGTCTCGGCCACCATCATGGGCAGAACTGTTCCCGAGCCCTGGCCCAGTTCAACGGTTCCGGTGATCAGGTCGGCCGAACCGTCTGGCTTGATTTTGACCATGGCGTTGGTGAAATCTCCCCCCCCGCCCATGCCTGTGGGGTAAAAAGCCGAGGCCAGGCCTTTTCCGCGTTTTTTCATGTTATGCCTCCCTGGGATCCGAGTTCATGGCCGCAAATTTTGCATCCAGCGGGTGGTTGCTGATTTCGGCCAGTTTCTGCATGGTTTCAATCAGATAAACGCTGTCCATTTTGGTACGGGTGGCCAGCTGATCCCCGTTGCGCATGGCATTGATGAAGCGCAGCTCCCAGGGGTCGATCCCCATCTTCTCGGCGATCATGTTCATCTGGATTTCGCAGGCGTAGGTTCCGGGCGTTACTCCGAAGCCGCGGATGGCGCCGGTGGGCACCTTGTTGGTGTAAACCACCTGGCATTTGACTTGGACGTTGGGCAGATGGTAAGGGCCGGCCACGTAGTAGGCGTGTTTATCCACCACGTAAGAGCTGAGCCCGGTATAGGCCCCTGCGTCATGTCGGCTAAATACCTGCCGCGCCACAATGCGGCCGTCCTTGGTGACGCCGTCTTTAAAATGCATGAGCCAGGGGCTGTGCCGGGCCGAGAAGAGCTGCTCCTCTTCACGGGTCCATCGCCATTTGCACGGCTTGCCGGTCTTGAGCGCCATCAGGGCGGCGATGGCGTCGGCATGCAGTTCGGTTTTGCCGCCGAAAGCCCCACCCACATTGCAGCTGATGTATTTAATATCCGAAAAACCCATGCCGTGATGGGTGTATTGGTGGCGTTGGGACCAGCGGCTGGAGACATCCTCGCCCTGTCCCAGAATGCGCTGCATCTGTTTCAGCAGAAAATACAAGCCCTGAGCAACGGTGTAGATGGTCAGCCTGGAGTCATCCGTGGGCACCGCCAGGCTCACCTGGGTCTCCATGGGGGCGTGCTCCTGGGAGGGGAAGAAGAAGTCGTTTTCGATGATCTCGTCGGCCTGATCAAACCCTTTTTCGATGTCGCCGTTGTAGATCAGCCGGTAGGGCCGTTCGCCCACCATGAGGACGTTGCCCTCGGGCCGGACTTTGGGCGCCTCGGGTTTGACCGCCTCAACCGGATCGAAAACCGGCGTTTGTTTTTCGATGTCAAGTTTCATGAGGGCAATGGCTTCGCTGGCGATCTCCACCGTGTCCGCCGCCACCGCGGCAATGGGTTCGCCTTTGTAGCGAATCTGGTCTTCCACCAGCACCAGCTGATCCAGGGTCAGGTACCCGTAGGTGTTGCAGGGCACGTCTTTGTAGGTGATCACCCCGTGGACCCCGGGCAGATTCTCGGCTTTGCTGACATCGAGGTTTTTGATGATGCCTTTATGCACCGGGCTGCGAAGAGCTTTGACCACCAGGGTGCCCGGAATGAAGACGTCGTCCACATAGGTCGCCGTGCCGGTGACATGGCCCAACCCGTCGTAGCGGCGCTTGTTTTGGCCTACCACCTTCAGATCGCTCATTTTTCACCTCCCTGATCGGACACTTTGGGTGCCGCCGCCTTTACCGCCTTTATGATGTTTACATAACCGGTGCAACGGCAGAGGTTGCCCGAAAGGGCTTCCTTTATTTCCATTTCGCTTGGATCCGGATTCCGGTCCAGAAGCGCCTTGGAGGCCATGATCATGCCAGGGGTGCAAAACCCGCACTGGGAGGCATAATTTTCATAGAAACTGGTTTGCAGCGGGTGCAAGGCGCCTTTCTCTCCAACGCCTTCCACCGTGGTGATCTCCGAACCGCTGACGCTCATGGCATTGGTCAGACAGGCACGGCGCAGCTTGCCGTCGATGATGACGCTGCAGGCGCCGCAGTCGCCGGTTTCGCATCCCACCTTAGGGCCGGTAATGAACAGTTGCTCACGAAGCACCGTCAGCAGATTTGCGGTCGCATCCACCTCCAGCCGGTGCTCTCTTCCGTTGACTTTTATCTCCAATAAGGCCATTGTAATGCCCTCCCTTAATTTAATTGGGAAAGAACCCGCTCAATGAGCGCGGCGGTGACTTTCTCCCGGTACCAGGCGCTGGAGCGGGCATCGCTGGCCGGATCACACTCCTCAACAACTTTAAGCGCCACCTGTTTATGTAACGCCGAACTGGGTTCATGACCGGTCATTAATTCGGCCGCAGCCTCTGATACGAAGGGGTTGGGTGCCATACATCCGATCACAAGGCGCATGGCCGTACATTTACCCCCCTGCATTGCGGCCCGCATGGACACGGAGACCACACTGCGGCTTTCGCCTTTACGCTGGCGCATTTTTTCCCAGGCCCATTTTTCATCAGGGCCCAGTGGTGTGATGGCAAAATGCTTGATGACACCGCCGCCGGAAAGCTTTTCCGTTTTGGGTGCGCCCGTAAAATCACCCATGGCCATGATACGTTCGCCTTCGGTAGAGGCTATCACAACAGCAGCGTTCAAGGCGGTTAGAGCCGCTACACCGTCTGCGTGGCGCGCGTTGTTGACAACGTTGCCGCCGAGGGTGGCGGCGTTGCGTACCGCTGGCGAAGCCATCTCGCCGCAGGCCTTGGCCAGGAGCGGAAGCTTCTCATTAATCAGTGGGGACGCGGCGATTTCGCTCAGGGGAGCGCAAGCTCCCACCAGCACCTTTCCATCTTCCTCACGGATATAATCCAACCCAAGCTTTCCCAGGTAGACCAGGGTATCCTCACGTCGGCGCCGATGGCGGTTAAACCGCACCATCACATCGGTGCCGCCGGCCATGGCAATCGGCTTGATGGCCTCATCGGCCAGGAGAGAACAGGCCTGATTCAGGTCGGCAGGTGCAAAAAAAACTGGATTCAACATGGTTTCATCTCCCATGCGGGACGGTAACCCATCCCAATGATTGGTTTAATTTGACAAATATTGGTTGTGAATATACGGGATTTCCATTTAGGTGTCAATTGTGGATTCTTTGGGTGTTCCTTGTCCAATTCACACATTATTTAGGCCTGTTACCTCTTGCGGGGCTGAAAAAATAAACGGGTTCAGGTGATGGCCGTCCGGCCCCAGGCAAAGGCTTCCAGGTTAATGGGTACCTTGGCGGGCGGCATCATCTCGGCAATGGCTTTTTCAAATATTTCGGGCCCGAGCGGCAGATCGGAGACAGCGGAGAGCGCTCCCACCATCATGATGTTGCCCAAGATGGGGTTTCCCATGATCTGGGCCTGGGCGGTCGCTTCGAGGCGCCAGTTTCGCGCTGAAAGTTCATTCAACCCTTGGGCGATTTCCTCCAGGCTGGGATAGACGGCCTGACCGGTGATGACGCTGACCGGATGGATGGGTCGTGTGTTCCAGATTAGTTGAACTTCCGGGTTGCCGTATACAGCCAGGACCCGGAAAGCCTCAGAAGGCTCGATGGCAATCACCATATGGGCGCGTCCGTGCGGAATTTGAGGAGACCAGGCGCGGCGAGTGGAGATTCTCAAGTGACTCATCACCGATCCGCCCCGCTGACTGGCCCCGAATGTTTCGCCGATGGTGACGTAATAATCCTGTACCACCAGCATTCTCCCCAGTAGACGGGAAGCCAGAACATTCCCCTGGCCGCCCACTCCGGTGATGATGAGGTTGTAGGGATCGAAGGATAACGGTTGAGCCGTCATCATGCCACCTCCTTTCTTGAAATGGCGCCGGTGGGGCAGATGGCGGCGCAGACCCCGCAACCCACGCAGATCACTTCGTCAATACGAGTTTTCTTGGCTTTCGGATCCCAGATGAGGCCCGGACATCCGAAAATCCTTGTACAGAGACGGTTGCAACCGCAGTCTTCCGCCAGACAGGCCAATTCGTCCACGGTCATGTCAAACTGGCGCTTTCCTTTTTTACTCGGACTTAGGGCGCAGGCCTGACGCAGAATTAATACCCGAACGCCACCCGGTTCATCCAGCAGATCCAGGAGGGTTTTTTCAGTGGCCGCCATTTCAAAGGGATCGGCGATCACGACCTTGACACCCATGGCCTCGCAGATCCGCGCAATGTTCAGTGCCGGCAGCGCTCCACCGCCGGCGTCGGTAAGGGTGCCCGGATGGGGTTGAAACCCGGTCATGGCAGTTCCCGAATTGTCCATTACCACCAGAATCATGTCCGCCTGGTTGTGCACGGCATTGACCAGCGCGGGCATCACGGCGTGGAAAAATGTGGAGTCCCCGGAGACGGCCATGACGGGCTGGTCAAACCCAAAGCGGTTCAACTTACCGAAGCCTGAAGCCACCCCGGTTCCCGAGCCCATGGCATGGGAGGTTTTGAGCGTGTTAAAGCCGCAGCCAATGACCCCCATGGTGTAGCAGCCGATATCACCGCAGACAAAACCATCACGGTTGTCCTGCTTCAGCGCGCTGTTCATCAGCCAGTAGGAGGCCCTGTGGGGGCAGCCCGGACAGAAGGTCATGGCGCGAAAAGGTGCGTGGCTTTTGGCCAGTTCGTTGGCCCGTTCCCGGTAGGCCGGATCCGGCAATGGTGCCGGCAGTCCCAGGATTTCCGCCAGCCCGAGCGCCACCCGGTCCGGATTGAGTTCGTTTGTGGGGGGCAGGGGGCCGAGCTTTCGCCCGAAAAACGGTTTTGTTCCCGCCTCGGGACCCAGTTCAGTCCAGAGGGCCTTTACGTTGTCTTCCAGGAAAGGCATCCCTTCCTCTATGATGAAAATTTTTTCAGATGCTTTCAGGTGTTTGGCCAGCAACCGCGGGGGAAGGGGCCAGGTTGTGCCCAACTTTAAAAGCCCCACCCGTTTCTCCAGACCCAGAAGGGCAATCGCCTCCTGAGAGTAGAGATAGGCTGCCGAACTGGTGATTATGAGAAGTTCCGGCCGGTCGGGGCCGGTGTAGGTATTAAAGGGTGATGTTTCAAAAATCTCCCGGGCCATTTCCAGTTTTTCCAGCTGGCGCCGGTGCATGACGTCAACCGTTCCGGGAAAGGTCACCACCGGTCCTTCCATCTGATCCATCATGTCGCCATCAAACTGGAACCGTGCTTTCGATGAGCCGGGACCCGTCAAATGGGGACTGAGTTCACCCAGTACCACATTACCGCTGGCGTGGGACATACGGGTTACGGAGCGGAACATCACCACATTTCGAATTTTCTCGGAGAGCTCAAAGCTCCAGGCGGCCATGTCCTTGGCTTCCTGGAAATTGCCCGGCTCCACCAGGGGAAATTCCATCATTTTGGCGTAATGGCGGGAGTCGCCCTCGTTGGTGCTGGAGAGACCTCCCGGGTCTTCGCAGGTGACCAAAACAAACCCGGCTCGGGTGCCGTACTCTGCCAGGTGAAGGAGAAAATCCGAAGCCACGTTTACACCCACCTGCTTCATTACCGCCATGGATCTGAGTTGGGAAAATGAACCCGCTGCGGCCACTTCCAGACCGACTTTTTCGTTGGCCGACCATTCCACGTAAAGCCCGTGATCCGTTGCCACATTGGCCAGGGTCTGAATGATTTCGGAAGACGGTGTTCCAGGGTATCCGGCCACCACCCTGACCCCTGCTTCCAGGGCTCCGCGGGCAATGGCGTCATTGCCCATAAGCAATGCTGTTTGCCCCTTGGCGCCAGTGCTGACTATTGACATAAAACCGCCTCCCTTCTGGTATAAATCAAATCATCTTTCCGTCCCGAGACTTCCTCCAGTTGGATCATGCAGGTGTTTTTTTTGCCCAGGGATGCGGCTTTGAGTTTGTCCAGGTTCCCCTGCGGGACCGTCTTAAATTCCAACACTCCCCTGGAACGGGCCAGATCCAGCAAGGCCTGACCTTTATCACTTCGCACCAGCACCTGATTCCAGCCCCGGTCCACGGGCCATCCTTCAGGGCTTCGGGCGGAACCCACCGAAAGGTCGGCAAATTCGCATGTGAGATCATAACAATACTGACAACTCTCGCGCACGCAGGCCTGTACTTCTTCCATGGGGATTTCAATAATTCCCTTATCCGTTCTAAGTTCCATAATTTTGTGCTGGCTGGGCGGAATATCCATGCCTTCGATGAGCTCTGCCCCGGCTTTTTCTTTGATGAGCCGGCCCAGTTCTTTAAAGGAGAGGGCCCAGCCGCAGAAAAGCCCGATGACCAACGCCAGTTTTTTGACCCGCTCTTCGTCTCCGGGTTGAGGATGGACCCGCATACGGGCCAATGCCAGCGCCTGACAGGGCGTGGCCACCACGCCTATTTTGGAAGATTCGCCTTTGCTGATTTCGTTGAATTTTGCAACCGTTGGGGAAACCGAAAACTTACTTCCTGAAAGGGAAGCAACTTCTGAAGGGGTTGAGACGGCAACACTTCGGGAGGAATGGTTTTTTTCACTATCCGCCAGCACCGCAATATCGATTAACTTTTCGTCCAGCGCCAGTGCTGCGAGTGCGCTGACCGTTCCGCCATGCTGGGCCTGTTCCCGAACCTGAAGATCCGTTGCACGGGTCATGTAAAGCCCTTTGACGGCGCCCAGTTCCGGCGTGAGGTCGTCTGCGTCAAACATGGCCTGGCGAAGAGAATTCAAGTCTACCTGTCCCCGGGGGCAGTAGGACGAGCAGCGGCCCCAGGTCCGGTCGCATTCATGGATAATGGCCGTCTGGTCGCGATAGAATTTTTGGTAGGGACACAATCCCACGCATGCGGCGCAGCCGGTGCAAAGTCCCTGGGCCATGACCTGGTTTTTTATCCAGGCCTGGCCTTGATTTTCTTTCATGTCAGACATTACTAAGAGCTCCTTAAAAAAGGTTGTCGAAACCTATTGTTCCGATTTTTCCTTTAAATTAAGTTAGTCGTGTTCTTTCGGTTTTTATAGATTATCGATAATTTGTTGTCAAGGGTAATTTTTCTCCAATCCACATTTTCGTTGGTTCAATACTCCTTGACATTCAACATGTTGTCTATTATATATTATCGAGAATTAGGCGGTTTTTCTATTTTTTCAGGCAGATCAGAGTTTTTTAAAATGATTCAAGCTGTAAATTTTGTTTTCGAATTGTAAGTACTGCTTTTACCTTTCACCATGGAGAATGATGGATTGGCCAGTGACAAGAAAATCAGGCGGGTGAGCTTTACGGATCAAATATTACAGATCCTATTGCAAAGGATTTTAGCCGGTGAACTAAAACCCGGAGATAGAATAAAGGAACTTCAAGTTGCCAATGAAATGGAGACAAGCCAGGCGCCGGTCCGGGAGGCTATTCGAGCACTTGAAGCAATGGGTTATGTAGAGCATAAACCGCATACCGGTGCAAGCGTCAAGGCGTTTAGCACTAAAGAAATGTATGAAGCATTCAGGGTAAGAGAAGCCTTGGAACTGTTTTCCATCGAAACGGGTATGGAGACGCTCCATAAAGATGTGGAAAAATTCGAATTGATACAGAGTAGGCTGGAACATACTGTAAAAGATAATGATATCAAAGAATATTCAAAAATAGATCATGAATTTCACAGACTGATCATCAGTCTGTCTGAAAATGAAACAATGATGAAAATTTGGGACTCTCTGCAAATCCAGTCAAGGGTCGAGAGGGCACTTCGTGGGTTTACAATTCCGATTGCCAAAATGATTAAATACCATCCACCGATCATTGAAGCCATTCGCAACGGAAATGCGATTGATGCCAGAGCTAAGCTTGAAGAACATTATAATTTCGCATTTAAGTACTTCAGCGAGTATTTTTAGCCAGAAAGAGATTGTGTACAAGATCTTGAAAAACGTCGTATACTCTGGATGGTGATAACGGATTGGCGAAAACAAAATTTCATTGAAGGGATTTTCGTAAATGTGTCCGCAGGTGGTCATGTCTTTCGCGAGCGCGTTTTTGCGGAAGCTTGAAAAAGCTCTTGCCTGGAATACCAACGTGAGGGCATCATAGGAGGCTGCTGTGAGAAGTCTGCACAGCACTGTTTTGTCAACTCTTTGAGAAAGGAAAGGACGGCGAAGATGAAAAAGAGACTGAAAGTGTGTTGTGTGTTTGGACTTGTTCTCGGCTTGGGAATGGTTTTTTCACTGGGAACGGCGTTTGCGGAGAAAGAAACCATTAAACTGGGCATTATGTACGCCATGACCGGCAAAGGTTCAGCCCTGGGGACCAAACAGATGGACTCTGCCAAACTGGCCGTCAAGGAGATCAATGCGGCGGGGGGTGCGGATTTCGGAGGGAAAAAGGTCATGATCGAGGCCATTTATCAGGACACGGAAACCAAGCCTGATGTGGCCGTTCGAAAGATGAAATCCATGATCAAGGATGACGGGATTACGGCCCTGGTAGGGGGGACCTTTGCCCACGTGTCTCTGGCCATGAATGCACAGACCAAAAAGACGCCGATTATCTTCACAGCGACCAACGGCGTACCCGAGAAGATGTTTACGAAAAAACTCAAAGGGCCCTATAGCATGAGCATGATTCCGCCCGCGGAATCCATCGGAAGCGGGGCGGCCGCCTATGTTGCCGAGGTCATGAAGCTGAAAAATGTTGTGGTCATGCTGCCGGACTACGCCTATGGGCATGGGGCGCTTCGGGGTATCGAAAATGTTTTTAAAAAGATGCCTCAGGTCAAATACACCACCATCATGACCCCGGTGGGTACCGCCGACATGACCCCATTTCTGATTAAGGCCATGGAGGCCAACCCCGAAATCGTCATGATGGGCCAGTGGGGAAACGACGCCATCAACATCCTGAAACAGGCCTATGAGCTGGGGTTGAACAAGAAGAGCAAAATCTTTTTCAACTGGATCGTGAATGTTTTTGCCACCGGTATTCCGCCGGAGGCGCTCAAAGGTGTTATGTGTCAGCTTTTCTGGTATTTCGACATGACCGGTTTCAAGGATGCGGAGGTTGTTAAGCTGTCCGATGAATTTACCAAAAGGTACATGGCTGAATATGGCGAACCGCCCGATCCGTACGGCTGCAGTGCCTATATGGGCGTCAAGAATGTGGTCAGGGCCATGGAGCTGGCAAAGTCCACGGATCCGAAAAAAGCCTATGATGCAATGCTGGCCAATCCTAACTGGGTCGGACCCAAAGGGCCGGCCACCTGGATGATTGACGGAAATCCCAGGTACAAATATGCGTCTTTCGTGGGCCTGGGACTTGGTGCCGATGAAAGAAAAAGCAAATGGGACTATGTGAAGATTATCGATTATTACGGGGGTAAATACTTCCAGAGGACGCCCGCGGAGTTGGGTTGGAAATAGGTTGAAAGACCAAGGGCGATAAGGCAATGGGCGATAGGGGGTTTACCTATTGCCCATGGCCCATCGCCTTCTGTCATAAAGAAGAAAAAAATCATTGACTTAAAACTGCGGCTTGCCGCCTTAGGTGATATGTCTGAATTAATTTCCACAAAAGGTTTGACCAAACGCTTTGGGGGCCTGGTGGCCGTTGACGGGGTTGAACTGCGAATTGAGGAGGGGCAGGTGGCCGGTGTCATGGGGCCCAACGGTTCGGGGAAGACCACCCTGTTCAACCTGCTCTCAGGTCTTTTTCGTCCCAGCGAGGGACAGATCCTCTTCCAAGGCAAGGACATCACCCATCTGGCGCCGCACAAACGGGTGGAGATGGGGATGGCCCGCACGTTCCAATTGGTTTCCGTTTTCGATTCACTAACCGCTTGGGAAAACCTGGTGTTGTCAACCATCCGGTTTCGGAAGGGGCAGCAGACCGTTGCCAATCTCTATTTTGCGCCGGCGCAGAAAAGAACCATTCTCAACTCCTGCTTGGAGGCCCTAGAGATGGTAGGATTGACGGAACAGGCCGAAAATCCCACTTCAGAGCTTTCCTACGGTGAAAAGCGGATGCTCGAAATCGGGATCGCCCTTTCGCTCAGGCCCAGGCTGCTCCTTCTGGACGAGCCGCTGGCCGGTTTGAGCGACCATGAAATCAGCGAAGTGCTGAATCTCATCGACCGGGTCAAAAAGAATTTTACGCTGGTGATTATTGAACATAAGATCTCGAAAATTATGGACCTGGTGGAAACGCTCACGGTCATAAACCTGGGAAGGATCATTTGCCAAGGGGATCCCGGGCAGGTTCTTTGTGAGCCATCCGTCAGAGAGTGCTATTGGGGAAAGGAAACAGACACTTGCTCAATGTGAACGGGATAAATGCGGGCTATGGACGTGCCATGGTCCTTCACGATGTTTCGCTGAAGCTGAAAGAAGGGGAAACGGTCTTTATCGTCGGCAGAAACGGTGCCGGCAAAACGACGCTTCTGCGGACCATTTGCGGTTTAATGAAACCTTCCCAAGGGACCATTACTTACCAAGATGAAAATATCCTGGGCCTGGCACCCGAGAAACTGGCCCAAAAAGGATTTCGTTTCGTCGCCCAGGACAAAAAGGTCTTCAGCGACTTAACCGTCCGCGGGAATATTGAGCTGGCCGCCTATGCAGCGGGCGAATCCCTATCAAAGGCCATTGAAAAAGTGACCAGCATTTATCCGGATATTCAGCGGTTTATGGACAGTAAGGCCGGAGGGCTGAGCGGGGGGCAGCGGGAGATTCTCCTCATCGGAAGAGCTCTGGTGGGTGATCCCAGGCTGTTCCTCATCGATGAACCCACTGAAGGCCTTGCCGCCATTGTGATTGAAGATATCTTCAGGATTCTGAGCCGGCTCAAAGAGGACAATGTCTCAGCGCTGATCGTGGAGCAGAATCTTTCCGTGGTTTCGCGTCTGGCAGACAGGGTTTTCATTATGAAGGAAGGGAAGATCATTCGGGAGATTTCCGAGAAATCAAAAATGGCGAACAGCACTGAGCTTGAAAGCTACCTGTAAGGAGGAGTGCCCATTGGCTTCATCCACCCCTGACATTCCAATCCCCCGCATTGCCGCAACCAAGAGGACCACCATCTACCGTGACATGGTTCTCATCGCAGCGGGCTTTCTTGTCCTGATCCCGCTTCTGGCCATGCACCGGGTCACCGATTTCATGATATTCTGTATTTTCGTCATGTCCTTTGATCTGCTCTATGGCTACATGGGCAGGCTTTCCTTCGGCCAGATGCTGTATCTGGGCACCGGTGTGTATGTTTCCACCCTTTTTTCCCTCCATTTCAATCCCAATCCCATTTTGTCACTCATGGCCGGCGTCGCAGGTGGCGCCATTGTGGCGGGGATTCTAGGATTGATCGTGGTGGGTCTTGAAGGGGCCTCTTTTGCGCTCACCAATCTGGCCTTCAACCAGGTGGGTTTTTTTCTCGTGGGGTCCGCATTTCAGCGTGTCACCCATGGGGAGGACGGTATTTCCGCCGGGGTTGAACCTTGGGGCTTCTTAGATTTCGCGAATGAATCTGTGGCTTTCGGGTTTGTCCTGTTGTGTCTGCTGTTCACTTTTTTCATGCTGCGCATCCTGACCACTTCACCCTTCGGGATTCTTATTAGATCCATCAAGGAGAATGAAAGCCGCGTAAAATTTTTAGGGTACAATACCTTCTTCTATAAGTGGCTGACGTTTGTTCTGGCCGGTGCCGTTGCCGCCCTTGCGGGGACGTTGTATACGCTTTATATCGGTTTTGTAAGTCCGGTCTTTATCCATCCCCTGAACAATGTGGAGGTGATCTTCGCGGCGCTTATCGGCGGCGCCGGAAACCTGTTCGGCGCCCTTATTGGCGGGGTGCTGTTTATGGCCATGAAAGACAGCCTGTCCAGTTATATTCCCCAGTGGGAATGGATTCTAGGGATTTTGCTCCTGGTGATTGTCTTCTGGCTCAGAGGGGGCGTGACGGGGCTCATCAAGACCCTTTACCTGAAAGCAAGAATGGCCAAAGGTGAGGCAAAGGAGGTGAAAAAAGGATGATCCAGACCCTTCTTTATGGATTAACAATCGGTGCCATTCTCTATTTCTTTGCCATCGGCCTTTCCATTACCTTTGGAACCATGCAGATTATTAACTTCGCGCACGCCATGGTCTATGCTTTGGGGGTCTATTTTCTCATCACATTCATGCCCCTGGTCCGGGATTTTTTCCCGCTGGCCACCCTGTTGGCCATCGTAGCGGTGGTTCCGGTGGCTTATTTGATGGAACGGTTCGTGATCAGAAGGCTCTATGGCGAATCCCTGGATTATGCCATGATCGCCACCTACGCCCTGCTGCTGATCGGAACGGATGTGATCAAGTATGTGTGGGGGAACACGCCCCAGCCCGTCACCGACCCCATCGGCATTTCCTTTCAGCTTGCCGGCATCGATGTTCCCGTGTACCGGGCGGTGATCGTTTTAATGGCGGTTCTGGTGTTTGCGGGACTGAATCTTTTCTTCAAGAAAAGCATTGTGGGGAAAATTGTCGTGGCGGCTTTGGAGGATACAGAAGGCGTCCGGTGTCTCGGGCTGAACGTGGACAAGTATTTTTCCTTTGTTTTTATTCTGGGAAGTGCGCTTGCGGTTCTGGGTGGGGTCCTTTACGCGCCCATCTCCACGGCCGAACCCTATATGGGCCATGACATCCTTCTGATCGCCTTTGCGGTGGTGATTGTGGGCGGCATGGGCAATCTAACCGGAACCTTTGTCTCCGCCTTCCTTCTGGGAATGGTCCTGGCGATTACGGGTCGGTATTACTCCCAGGCGGCCGACACCATGGTCTTTGCCGTTATGGCCGCCGTACTGATTTTCAGACGTTCGGACGCGTAATTTACCGCCGCCTCAAAAGTTCCCAACAACCCCCCACACCCTTTCACCTGGACTGCATGAAAGCCATCAGGTAAAAGGCCGCTTTGGCCCCGGTTTCTTTGATTCCGCCATCGCCGTCCAACTTGGTCAGGCGCATGCTCTGGATCATCAATTTGTCGCCGGTAGGCTGCATCTGAAGGGTCATTAGCCGCTTGTCCTTGGTGATAATGTCCAGTTGGCAGTCCCTTTTGCCCTCTGGAGTTGATTTGACCCGGCAGCGGTTGCCCCCGGCCAGCACCTTGATCAAGGCTTGTTCAAGGGTCATCCCCATATCATACAACTGACCATTGTGATCAAAGCCCAATTCGAGGGAGGTCAGGGCGGGATCCAGCTTCATGGAGCGGTAAATCTTCTCGGCCTTTGCCAGGGCATCCTTGCGAAGTTTGGCCATTTGGGCCAGCTGCTCCGGACTGGGTTTGTTTTTGGGCAGGGCAGGTCCCAGTTCACCGCCATGATTGCCGTGGTCGTGACCATGATCCAAAGCCTGGCCCTGTTGTTCCTTGGCTTTGGTCGGTTGGTCCTGTCGAGCGTGGCCTTCATCGCCAGCGCAGGCCGGCCGCAGGCACAGGACCAAGAGGACAAACAGGACCAGCGTCAGCGGTATGCAGCGGAAATGGCCCTTGGTGATCGAACGGTGGTTCATGGTGACGCTCCTTAATTTAGCCCTTTTTCCGTAAACTGCCGGTGGTGTCCACCGATCGAAGATTGGCCAGCTCTTGTTCGCTGGGCTCGGGCACCATTTTCACATTGTCGCTTACCTTTAGGTTCCATCCGGTGCTTTCCCTGACCTCGTCCACGGTGGTGAAGGGGTAATAGGCTTCCAGGTAGAACTCCTTGCTTTTCGGGTCCGGCCGCAGGATGCCCAGGGTGGAGATGATTGCTGAAGGGCCACCCCCCACGAAGCCGGCGCGCTTGCGGGCGTCGCCGCCATCCAGGTAGCCTGGGGACGAGATGTAATCCACCTTTTCAATGAAGCGGCGCTTCTCGTGGCTGGCCATGATCAAGTAGCTCTTGGCCCCAACGGAGATGTCGTTGGCGCCGCCGGAGCCGTTCAAGCGGATCCGTGGCGGGGTGTACTTGCCCAGCTTCCAGGGCGGTTCCTCCCAAATGCCGGTGGTGTTGACGTTGCCGTACTTGTCCACCTGGGCCGCGCCGATCACCGCGTTGTCACACCGGCCAGAGGCCACCAGAAAGCCGAGTGCGTCGATGGCGTTGGTGAAGCTGGTGGCGTTTGCACTGATGCGGTTGCACTCGATGCCCCAGGGCAGGCCGCCCACCGGCGTTGAGCCATAGACCCCGCCCTCGGTAAAGGGCATCAGGTTTGGGGCATGGTTTTTGTGGGCGAAGTATCCGGCCAGCATGGAAAGACCGACTCCCAGAATGATGAGCTGGCCGTCTTTGATCTCGCGGCCGGTGACGATGGCCATGAACTCCTGTTTTGTGTATTCCATCGTTCAGCCCTCCTTCCGTTCCATCAGTTCGCTGATTTCTGCTTCGGTTTTAAGCCACTTGCGGTAGGGATCCATCAAAAAGGCGGTCTCGGTGGCGCTGATCATCTCGATCTTTTCCTTCCCGATCAGGTCTCGGTATTCGTGTGGGGTGCTGTAGGAATGCACCCACTCCTTGCAGTAGGCCTCGGTTCCCTCTTCATGGCCTTGTTCATCATGAACATGTGCTCTTCGTCGCTGTCGTACAGTCCGCAGGACGCCTGTGGCCAGGAGCACATGGGCCAGTACACCACCGCGTCCACCACTTCGGCGATGATGCGCACCAGGTTGGGATACTGGCGCATGCAGTCGGTATCTACGATCTGGTCTGCAACTAGAACCACTTTTTCGGCCGCCCGGGACATCTCAAAGCGGCTCCACTCGCTGCCCAGCATGATGGCGTTTCCATACATGTCCGCCATGGTCACGTGGATGGCAGCCACCTCCGGCCGGAGGGAACGGAAGGCGCCCAGGGTCCGGCCGCTGAAAGGATCGGTGATGGTCGGAATCTTTTCGGTTGCCGGATAGGTTTCGGGGATGTCGCCGGAACACCACTGTTGATCGTTACTAATGTTCACCGTGGCCGGCACGAATGGCCAGTTCATGGCCCCGCCGAAGAGCCGAAAGGCCATGGCGCCGTTTGAGTAGTCTTCGATAATGGTCTGACCGCTGGTGACCGCGCGATTGAGGCCGTTGGCAAAGCCGTATACCTCCAGGCCCGAAAAGCCCACCTCGCAGCGCCGCACCGCTCCCACGGCGGCCAGCAGGTTCACCTGGCTGGAGCCGCAGTGACAGATGACGTTCAGGTCCTTCCTGCCCTGTTTGACCATCTCCTTGCCAAAGGCCACTGAGTCCGAACCAACCGGGAAGGCGGCCCCGTGACAGTAGGTCATTCCGTCCCAGGTGTAGGACGATACCGCCTCCTGCATGGATATAAGCTTGTTTTGCAAGTGAAAACCTCCTTTACTATTTTGAGATATGGTTTGTGATCAGCGTGTGCCGTCACAGCAGGGACGCTGGGTCGCGTTTTCAAAGGCGCTGTTGGTTTTAGAAGCCATGCCCAGCACATAAGATTTAAAGGTTCTGGTGGCGGGTGTACCCACCTGGACCTTTTCAAGATTTGCGGGCGCCGGTATGTATTGTTGCTGCCCGGAATCGCCCTGGAATTCATATGTGAGGCGAATCGTCAGATTTCCGTGTCCCGTCTTCCCATTGGAGCGCACCAGGATCCAAAGGCCTCCGGGTTTCACGGCCACGCCTTTGAGGTTACCCTTGTGCCATTGAGACTGCTTATCCTGCCAGGCGGGACTGGTGAAGAGGTTCATATCATTGGCCTGCTCCAATTCCACATCCACTGCCAGCAGTTTCCACTTA
>JGI10211J34971_10001743_pt1 | contig 17859 bp, 33 predicted proteins | sample Etolagsediment_FD_34971 | JGI IMG/M metagenome (IMG submission 34971) | reverse complement strand
CGAAGACTTTCTTATGGATACTATATATAAGGGACAAAAGAAAGGACCCAAGTTGAGCGCGATACTTGATGACCATACAAAACGCGTTGCAGCAGATATAACTAAGAAAACGTTTTTTGATTACCAGAAAGTACAGGAACTTGAACGTACACTGGCAAAGAGGTTAATACCTTTCTGGACATTCTATACACGTAATATACCGTACTGGTTTAATGGCCTGCTTGATCTACAGAAAGTTGGCAAGATAGCAGTTATGGATAAGATACGTAGAAATATAGGTACAGCCCCTACTGCTGAGCAGCGAGAAGGTATGCCAGAATGGTTAGCCGGGTTAACCCCTAGATATATTTCAGATACTGCCGGTGGACGTAGATATGCTACATTTCCGTATAGTGATTTATATGAGGCTATAAGGTCTACTGATCCTTCAAGGGTTGGCCGTATATTAACGGAGAAAATGTCACCGTTGGTTAAGACACCATACGAGTTTGCAACTGGACAGGAGCTGTTTACGGACTCTCCATTGCTACCAAGCAAAAGCAGGAAGGGGCAAAAGTATGCATTTTCACGTGGATGGAAATGGAAGTTTGTGCAGGATTGGCTGAATAAACTAGGGTTAGATGGTAAACCACTTGGTGTTGACTTAGATGTTAACGGTAACCCAATATTTACCAAAGACACGGTGAAAGCAATAGATAAACTATTTGAAACATTTTACCCACTAGGGATAGTAGATAAGGCTGCTGGCACTGTTGGTAAATATTTGAATGATAAGGAGAATCCATTTATAACTGCAGTACAAACAGTTACTCCGGTACAATTACCAGAACAAAGTGATAACTCTGCGCGGTATTATCGCAAGAGATTTAAGATACAGGAACGATTAAAGAAGAAAATTAAACGTCAATATGGGGGTAACCAGTAATGGATATGCTTAAATATAAACGTAGATTTGAGGATGAGCACTGGGAGGTACTTGAACCTATACCCCAGCCAGCGTATGAGAAATCTGAGAAAACTGTTGGCAGATATATAGATGAAGGCGTCGAATATATGGCTAATAGGTTTAAAGAACGTTATATAAAGATGATGGATTTTCATAAGAATCCTGACTGGGAAAAGTTTCAGGATGTGTGGCTGCCGGAGGTAGCTAGTGTTCAAGATGCCATGATGACATCTGTAGCCAAACAGGTATCATCCGCTGTGTCATGGTTAACAGATAAATTATCTACACTTGGTGAGGCATCGCCTATCGTAAAAACAGCGAAGAAAGCAAGTGAAAGACGCGGTACGTTTCGCAAACTCTGGGATGTTATTGAGAAGCATGATGATGCCAAGGATGCATTGTTTATATCTCCTGATGGAAAGTATGTTGGGAAGGGAAGTGTTGACGGAATGCATATCGCAGCAATACAAAGGCTTATACTTAATAAAGGTACTGCTGTGAGAAAAGTGTTCAAGGACGATAAAAAGATGATGGACCTATTTGATAAAATGGGGACATATAGAATAGCGATAGATGATAATTTTAGTGGAATACGCATAGCATCACCGGAAGTCTATCAAACAGGGAAAATTACTGCAAGAAAATTAAGCAGCATAAAGAAATACATGAATGAGCTACAGGACTCCGGTTATGTTTATGATGATAACGCTACTATATTTATAGAATCAATGAATAATAAGACTGGTGATATCTTTAGTTATGAAGTGCCAAATGATGTATTCAGAAAGGTGCATGTTAATGGTTTGGAAAAGTACAAAAAGATAGTAGAACGCCAGTCAAGTATCTTTAATGAAGATAACATTAGAGGCAAGATATTTTAATTTTCTGCCTTTTGCTTAAGTAGCTCACGGATACCTTTAGTTAATTTATTCTCCAAGTTCTTTGGATGAATCACCAACCACCCTTCCAAGTCTAATAAGTCCTTACAAAAAAGGTTTTCTTGATCTTCCCAGTCTGATGCCCTCTTGGTAGAGCATACTTTTCCGTCATGTATCCCGTATATAAATTCGTATGGTTTAAGTTTTCTTAAGGTATTACAGCTACTTGCGTTTAAATATATGCATCCAATTAGCAGGATTGCTGCCAGCTTTCTTAATTTCATTTTCCTTATTCTCCAATTTCCGAATAGCGAAAAAGCGAGCAAGTGATGTTATCCCCTTAATAGAAGCATCAAATACTCGCTTAAATAAATCCGCTACGGAACCAATAGCCTGTATAGTTCCTAATAAATTCATTTCTTTGTTCCTGTTCTACCTTTGTTACCTTTACATGGACCCATACCTCTACCGGTATTAGGACCATTTCCCCGTGGGCCAGTTCCATCACGATTAGGCATTACTTCCTCGCTTTCCTGTTCTTATGCTTCTTTTTTGAGTTCTTCGAGTACTTTGTAAACGAATGCAATTCTGGATGCAATAAGCTCAGTAATTTCGTTTTTATCCAAATCTTTAATTTCAGCGGGGATGTCGCTAAAGCCTTCATAAGCCACCTTGATTTTGTCGAAATTATTGGTGAATACCGTAATGTCGTCAAAACCAATGCCGTCTTTAAGAGCAGCAATTGCGTCAAGGGCCAACGATTCGATTGCTTCGATAACCTCTTTAAGCTCTTTAATCCCTGTTTCCATACTTTCCTCCTATAGTTTTTATCTATAGAAGTATTGTACCACATTCTTACGTCCATGTCAAATCCTCCAAAGTCTATTCTGTATATTCTGCACTGTGCCCAAATACTGTTGCTGATGACCCGCGAGCTACGGTTGACGCGTAGGCACCAAACATTTCCCTTAGAAGGGGTACTTCCTCTGGCAATATTGGACCGCCCTCCTCTTGCAAAATACCCTCCGGGTTATACCGCTTTATTTTTGTTTTTGGATTTTTAATATTTTCTACCCACTCATCTTCTTTGTTTTCAAGTTTACGTATATATTCTCTAAAACCCATTAGTCCCCCTTATATTTCATGATTAAGCTGGCTACATTTGAATGAGGATAGTTCATCAACACATAGCGTTTATAAAACGGCGGCAGTTCTTTAACGTGCTTTCCCATATATTTTCCACTTGGAACAATAAATTTACCTTCCGCCTTCCATTGTGCTCTCATGTTTATAATAGCCGCAATCATATTCGATGCATCAATCTTGTTCATTTGTTCTATCTGCTTCTCTGTGAACCCGTTCATTTTAAGTGTTTTCTTCTGCCTGTCTGTTGGCAATGCTTCAGTTCCCTCAAGCTTTGCATTTTCAGGTAATGCTGCTATAAGTTTAGGCAGGTTAGATAGATACCTGCGTGGGAATTGTTTCTTGATTATTAGCTTCTCTAGCCCTTCACTTGATAAATGGCGAAGCTTATCTACTGCCGTACATAAATCAGCAGTCCAATGATACTCTTCACTAGACTTTTTCCCGGTTAGCTCAAGGTATTCTAATAACTTGTGCGGGTCATCAGGCTTTCTTCTGGACCCACCAGTTAATGCAAGCTCATGTATCCTATAATATACACCACGTTTTATACTTGGTGCGTCACCAAAGCAGTATATTCTACATGATTTCTTGCCCGGATATGGACGTAAACCCCTACCTATTCGTTGCATATACAGGGTAGGAGAATTGGTTGAGAAAGGCATGAACACACATTCCATTATTGGAGCGTCAAAGCCCGCAGTCAGCACGTTTACTGTTGTGAGTACCTTGGTATTCCCTTTACGAAAATCGTCGAGTATGGCGTCTCTGGAGGTTCCTGACACATCACTGGTAACACATCGAGCGCTGATCCCTTCATTAGATAATAACATCTTCATGGCTTTTGCGTTTTTAATAGTATCCATAAAGATAACTGCGCTCTTGTTTTTCTCCTTTTCCAGATATATATTGGCTACCCTAGCCATTTTTTCGTTAACATCTCCTCCACCACGAGGCATACTTATTCCATGTAGATCGGGTTTAACCAGATATCCGTCCTCTATAAGGTCTTGTAGCGATAGGGTATAAGGGACATCCTGAAAGTAATTAGTCATAAGCTTACCATCTCTATACGGAGTTGCCGTAACCCCTAATACTTTTATATCGCCGAACTGTTCAAGCGCCTTATCGTATGAGGACGTATATAGATAGTGTGCTTCATCTATGATGACCAGCCCTATGTTAACCTTTGCTTTGTCAAACAAGGATAACCCGGCAATCCACCCGGACATTTTTTCCTCATTTCGTGACGATTGCATTGTTGATATAATAACATCAACTTTCTCTTTCGGGTATGTATTCGCCTGAAGTATGCCGACACTGATTTCGGGATACCTTAACTGAAACCTGTCATGTGTCTGGCGTGTTAGAAGAGAAAGATGCGATAAAAGCAGCACAGAGCTAGATGGGTGCTGTTGCAAATGGTGCCGACATACTTCTATGAAGATTTCAGTTTTTCCTCCCCCCGTGGGAAGCACTATCCCAACTTTGTCATTATCCTTGAAACTGTTAATTATACTTTCTACACATTTAGATTGATAGTCGCGCAACTCAAACATATACCCTCCCTATTAGAGGATATATTATATACTATTATTTAGTGTGGCGCAACTGAAAATTTGCAAACGCTGGTTTCTTTTTAAGCTTTGTATTGTTAATCATATACTTAGAAGGTAAATAAAGCACGCTACTCTTGCTTACGTTTTTAGCACTCTTTTCACCAACATATCCTGCGTCTATAAAGGAATGGTTTGCATCCTCCCTGCGCAGCTCTATTGTATATTCTTTACCCATGACTATCGATGGAGAAAACTTCTTTAGAAACTCTATTGCCTGACTAATCTTACCCCTGTAATATCGTGTGTTGTCAAACGTTATTATGCATATCCCATTTTTATAAGAATCTGCATTTGCTATCAGGGTTTTTATTGGATCAATTAATGGGTTTGAAGCATCTATTATAGATGTATTTCTCATTGGGGGCATGTTTCCTCCTATTCATGTATAATTATATGATAACACTCATTACTGTTTGCTGCAAGACTTAATGCTTCTTTGTATATATGTGTAGCACAAACTACGTGAAATGAAGTATCCGGTGGGCATACCACATATATTTTCCCTGTTGCGATGTAACATAAACCACTCCATATTCTTTTTAATATCTTCATTATAATACTCCATCAACAAATAGACTTGAAAAAGACTTCTCGTCAGAAAGCTCACATTCATATGGGTTAGTATTATCCCTGTCTGCTCTAACTATTACATCTGGCATATTAACACAATCATATACATAGTTCTGAAGCTCTGCATCCTTAACAAGCTCCTTTGCATATCCCTCTGATATATCTGACCACACCACTATCTTGTGTCCATTGTTAGCCGCCATCTTTAAATGGTTAATAAAGGGGGTACAGGTTGAGACACCTTTCCTGTCTTTTATTCTAGTAAGAACTTCGGCATCTACATATACAGTCTTATCATAATCGAATATATCAAGTATGTTGCGCGGTTCAGTATCCGGTTCTTCGGAAACATTTACGTCTGATTCTTCAGGATAATATGCAGTCATCCCTTGATGTCTTTGTATCATATGTAACTCCTTTTATTGGGAAAGAGGGTGATGAGGGGAAATGAAACCTCACCACCCTATAGGATTTAGCCCTTATTGTTTCTTTGCTGACGTTCTCTGTTGGTGTAATCTGTCTTGTGAAATCCCATACACTTGAACTTATGATTAACACCTGTAGGGAATTGCTTCTCTACAACCCCATCACACCGTGGGCATTTTTCCGGTGGAGGGTCTCCCCTATTTAATATTATATCAAATTCGTTACTGCATTTCGCACAACGAAAGGTGTATATAGGCATCTTTTACTCCATATATTCGTACCACTACATAGCTTTCCCTATCCCATATTTTATATTGCTGACCACCAACAATATTTTTGTCGTCATCCAATATGCTTGCCTTAACTAGGGCGTCGTTAACTCCCTTACGCAAGTTATCCTCGTCGCCTAGCTGCAATACTGTAGGGTGCCTATACTCTCTTCCACGCTTATCAAAATAATAGAACTGGTCCACTATTACCGGTGTGTTTACCAGCTTCTTTATTCCGTTTACATATATCTGAGATCCTTGCTGAGAGTATCGCAGTAACTCATTTATTAACTGTTTCTGGTTATCTATTGGTTGATATACACGGCCATTTGATATCCTAGGACGTTCTAATGGCTGTATCTCACACCATAATATAAACTCGTATATTAATTCACCCCTGTCAGGGATTGCATAATTATTATATGTTTTGTTTTCTACCGTAGCCATTATTGTTTCTCTAAGCTGTCTTCGATTGCATCAATGGTAGCCATGTCTGCTGGTGTAAAAATTCTTGGCTTTCCGTTGCGCTCAATTATCTGGCTATCTTTCTTGTTCTCTTTCTCTTTGTCCCTGAGCATTACCTGTAGTTGTTCAGTAAACTTCTTCTTCATCGCACCTTGGTCCGTAGCCGTCAAGATGTCCCGCAAATTCTGGATTGCTGATTCGAAACCCTTCAGAAATGTCCACAGGGCTAATTCCCCCATGTCGTCCAAAGTCACCTCGTAAGTCTTTTCTTTCATTACTGTCTCCTGATTGTTCATATTTCCACCTTAAAGCCCATCCACAATCAGGACACCACGTACCTTTTGTTACGTTTTCCTTATATACTGCATATTCTTCTACTGCTATCTGGTCAAATTTGTCATCCAGATACTTTGTCATTTTTGATATATCTTTTTTTACGCTATCCAGAAATTTATCATGCTTCTCAGTCCACTGTATATCTTCGCAATCTGCTTTACGTATCTTAAGCAGAGCTGTTCGCATGGATACTAATACGGGGTACATCTGTTTATAACGCTTATATTTAGAATTTTTACCGCACAAGTATTCATTTATACATTTGTCTGAGTAACAATAAGCTTTCTTAACTCCTGGCATTATCAACCACCTCCATTCTTGGCTTGCCTTCTTTGGTATATGCTACTCTAAACCCCACTTTAAACGTGTCACAGTTTTCACATAAATGGATACCTTTTCTATATGAAGCAGGACAATATGTTTCTTCCGATAACTTACCTCTTCCTTTAATAGGCGTGTCGCCAACTACGCTAATACAGATTTGTTTTTCACGATTAGTTTGCTTTCCACAATTATCACAAAAATACTTTACCATATTTTCTCCTTTAAAAGCTATAAAGACCCTGCTTGTCAGAATGGATGTCACCAACATTAATCTCAGAACTCTTAAACTTCTTGTGGCATTTCTCACATATATCTATATACTTATACCGCGTATTGCTACCACGCACTGAAATGCCTCTCAAGCTTCTTGGCCTACATGTGTTAACAGAAAGTGTAACTGCATACGCATTGTCACAATTTTCTATTAGCTTACCACAACTATCACACACAGTTTTCCTCATATATTCCTCCTATATTGGCATTGCAAATTTTATATTCTCATACTTCCAATCACCTAGCCTACGCAACTTAACATATGCGTCCGCTGCCCTTGCTTCACTTTCAGTATTAATATGTCTCCCTCCATTTGATGCACCTAATGTATACCCTAATCCTGCGTATATTTCAACATGGTAGATGGAACCGTTATCCCTATGGTAGAACACCAGACAACCAAATTTAGGCGATTCTATAGCTTTCTTGTTGCTCTTAAGTATATTATAGATACTGGCAGCAGAATGGTCCTCGTCATCTTTACATGTACCAAGTGCTTTTAAATACTCCATAGCAAAACCAGAGCAATCATACCCTTCAAGCGGATTATCTCCTCCCCAATTATACCTTGTTCCAATGAAACTACTCATATATTTTAGTGCCATATAGATAATTATTTGTTTCAAAACCATACCTCTTCTTTGCTAAATTTACACAATGGGTCACAGTATTTCGTCATAATTTCTTTGTTAGGGGAGTATTTGCATCCAACACCTGATACCTTAGGTGATCTATATATACTTTTTACAACCTTTATAACATCTTTTTCCTTCTGCTCTCTGGCATAATAATGGTCTTGGTCCATAAGGATATCAATTGCTTCATCTAAGTCAACACCGCAGCTTTTGAAGAAGCGAGACAGTATAACTATGGTAGCATTACAGCTTCCGTCATCCGGCATATTCTCTATCATATGACGCAAACATGGAGTAACCTCTGCCAGCCATGAGCATTTTTTTATACAATTTCGAGTACGCTTTGACTTAGTTACTCTGTCCACTTCTTCAACAGCTTTGGTAGACAACAGATCAAGTTTTTTAATACCTTCATCACTTAACGATTCACCATACATGAATTGTTTACCTGGCTCTCTGGCGAACTCAGCAATGTCACTAAGTTCTAGTGTAAACAATTCGGTTGGAGTTATTGGAATTTTAAAACGCTTTCCACCTAGATTATAGGTGTTCACGTACCTCAATAGTCTCCTGTCGGTATATACCTTTAAATCTAATGAGAACCAGTTTTTTGCACCTTGTAATTGTCTCACAATGTGCCCTGCCACTTGATGACAATTCTTTCCTTTGACGTAGTACGGTACGATAGCATGGAATCCTTTATGCCCGCTAAAGTATAATTGCGGAAATGAGCCGCTAATTTTCTCTATGGTGCGGGCAAAATCTCTGATGTCCTTGATAGCTGACACACCATCAAAATCAGCATAGATAGGACAACCGATTGCATTGCCATCTTTGTCAAAGTCTTGAACAGTGACGTATGTTTCCTGACACTTTGGACATGTCAAGACTAGGCTGGATATTATCGTATTGGCTTGCACCTCATTTAATAACTTCCAGCCCCTATAGAAATGCTCGTTCTTGTTATGCCATGCAACATATTTAAACTTATTAGAACGGTATGTCATTCGTCTTTTGTTCTTCTTTCTTTGCTTCTACTATTCCAAGATCGACATACTTTGAAAAATCCTGAAACATCTTACCTTTATACTCACGTGGAGCATCGGCAATAACATTAACTGTGCGTCCAATAAGTTTCGTAGGCTCCATCTTGCCACCCAGTATTTCTTCTCTTGTCCAGAAAGCTTTTACGAACGGTACAAATGATCTTTTAGCTTTCTTTCTGATAAAAAATTGGTGAATAGATCCTTCATGTTCACCTGACAAAACCTTACTTACTACCATTAGATAACCTTTTTCATTATCCTGTTTATAATCTTGAATCAAAAGCTGTACTTCTCCCGGCTCAAATATCAAGTATTCAGGCATATTAAGGTCTTCTTCTGATATATCAAAAAAGTCTCTATTCTCATTATTTTCCATTCACTACTCCTACATTTGTCTTAAAATATTCAGCAACATCTGTATAAGATTTTTGCATGTCCATATAGTTAAGCTCAAAGTCTTTTGTCGCTAGAAAATTGAAGCGGGAACCGGCTATTGCCATTTTAGATGGCCTGAATGTTAGATAAGGTTTATCATTCTTTGTTCCTGCCGGTACTATCCACCCGATCAAATCAACTTTTCCATTGACATAATCGAAGCAGCGAGACGACATTGTTGGGGCTTGTATTTTTACTTTTTCCCCGTTATATGTCCAATCTTTTTCCCTTGAGTGGGTAATGAACACAACAGGCAGCACATCAAACAAAGGGGTAATACCGTCCTTAAATTCAGCGTGCTGCAATGTCCATCCCTTACCCCATTCTAAATCGGCTAACGCACTAACTTTGAATTTCTTGAGTATATAGTCTGTTGCCATATCATCAAGATCAGATACTAAATCAATAACTATACAACTATAGCTCTTTCGTATCTCCTCCCTATTCTTAACGATGAAGTCACGCACACGTAGAAATTTTTTCCAATGCTTTTCCTTTTGGTCAGGAAGCGCAGTTTCCTCAAGAACACTTTGGGCGTAGACCTCTATTGCACCGTGTCCATCTTCCGTGGTAATAAACAAAGGTTCTTTATCACCAGACTTCATCATACTAGCAAGCGTTGTTTTGCCAGTTTTAGGAAACCCATAAATTAGTTTATTAAGTTGACTGAAATCATCCTTTTGCTTGGTTTTCGCAAACGGTAGAGCCATATTTACCTCCAACATTATTGTCATTGGTAAATATTATACCATATCGAGCTAAGATGTCAAGGGAAATCTCCGCATTTTTACGACATGATTGCTCAATTGTTGACCAGTTTTCGATACCAAGTCGTATCATTGGCAGCACACTTGCTGCATTAGGCATTTTCTCATTGTAACTGAGGCCAAGAGCATGAGCGTAGCGTGCTAAACTAGCTCGCTGACTACTGGCTTTGGAATACCCAAAAATTTTATCCACATCATCTATATTACTGTTCCGTAGGATAGGAGGTATTCCAGTTTTATGTACTAATGCACGACCAATTATAAATGGGACATGAAAATCCTGGCTACCTTTGCCACTGCATCTACTTATATACTCTTTCACCAGCATATTAAAGAAGCCTTCAATGATAGCCTTTTCATCATCACCAGTATAGCAATTTGTAGCTGTATGGCAACCACTTATACTATCAAGTATTGCTGCACAAATGCATACGACCTTGCCTGTTGTCCAGTGTTTAGATAACTTTTCAAGCTCTTTCGCTTTTGCTTTCTTTTTGTATCTTTCTATAGCATCTTCACTTTTATAGTTAGCAGGTGCGGAGTACACCTTTTTGTCGATGTACTCCAAACCTTTCTCACTAACTACAGTGTCTATACTAACTACTGCAATCAATAGTTACCTCCATTAGTCGAGGACTTCCCATCCGCCTTCCTCATATCTTGATACGAGGTCGCTTAATGGACATAGCCCATCTTTGTCTGGAGTTCCGCGTGAAGTAGATGCATACTCCCCTGCATGTTTACCTTCAAGTGTGGTAAGAGCAAGCTTACCATTCGTAAGTTTAGATACCATTCTCTTTTTTGAAGAGCCATACCCACCGCGTACGATGTCACCCTTCTTTACCATTGGGACATCGTCTTCCTCAATGATATCATGAAGATCCTCAAGGAAATCTCCGAGCCTTTCTTCAAGCTCTCTGCGTTTTCTGTTGCTTTTGTAACGCTTTCTCATAAAACACTCCTATAGCACTGGTTAATAAAATCGAAAAACATTTGTGCCAGAATGAATTTCGATAAGTTAGATGTGTTCGGTAATACTCATTATGAATATTGCCGGACTCCCTTCATCTGTCATTTTGCATATAGCTTTAATTGGTATATCTATATGTCCATCTGATGTAGCTATTCTAGTTTCATAACTTATGAGTGCTTCCTGCCCTTTCTTCTCTCTGTCATGCTGCCGTATTCTGAATAGCAGGGTAGTTAACAGATTGAATACCCTGCTCGTTTGCGTTTGGCCAAACAATTTTTCCTCTTCGCTAGCCTCAAGCATGTCATACAATCTTCTTGTAAGATATACTGGATATAGAAAGCCTACTTTAGACGATTGTGCCGTTATGTCTAGTATTACATTTTTGCTGAGAAGCTCGTCTATTGTAAGCTTCCCTCCATGTATAAGTGTGAATTCCATTAGTTTAACAACTCCTTGTTGTTTACAGACTTAACAATCTCATGGACATCTTCAAGTTCTCTTGCTATCTTTGAATATCTTGACTTAACGCTATTGGTAATAGGAGTTGTTTTTCTTTTTTTTTGGCTCACACCACTGTTAGCATTTTCGGACATCCAGCTATCATACTCCCTATAGTTCCTATTTGATGTCTCTGTATTATAGTATGTACTATATTTTGTATGGCTATAATCATATTTGCTGCTTAATGTTGCCGCCTTCATCTCTAGTATCATTTTCCCTGTAGTTGCATCCCTGCGCAATAATGTGTTATTCGGTACTGCAAAATAATCGTCAAGTTTATATCCAGCAAGCTTTATAGCATCTTTTGCATACTCTATTGACGTGCTATATATAAATCCCTTTACATTTTTAACCGTTACTTCGTATAGCTGCGTAGATGAGCTTTTAAAAATATCAACGCAGTAGCTTCCATTTGATTTAGACAGGACGCAGCAAGCAAAATATCCATTACCTCGTAAAAGAGTTTCGTGTAAGAATTTATAGTTATCCGGGTTATGGGTTATGTTTAAACTTAAGTATGCTGTTAATATTCCTTCACTATCACATGTTCCTTCATGAAACTTCATACCATGTTTTTCTACCACTCCATTATGTATTAACGCTGTGTTATTTCTAACAAACGGGTGTGTATTTTGGATGATCTTTGAGCTTGTTTTTAATCGTGCATGTGTCAGCAGAGTTGAGACATTATCATTTCGTTTACCTGTTTTCCTGAATAGTTTACCCTGCTCCATCTTTTCTATCTTCCACGCATCTTCAGGATTTATAAACTTTTCAGTCCACATCTTTTTACTTTCTGGAGAATACCCCGCCATACCAAAACCATCGTTATCATATCTTGTTATAATTGGTCCAGCGAAACCTGCTATTTTCCATAATGTTTTATAATTGTCAAACCCTACACACGTAAAAATCTTACACATTCATTCCTCCTGATACTAATAATATCTATAGTTGGTGTTTATTATATAGTCACCATGGTTTGGTATTACAACCTCGCTACGATCTTCTGGAAAATAAAAGTTTTTATCCAGTTCCGATTCCTTTTTTATTGAATCAGATATTGTAATAGGCTCAAAGTTTTTTATCCATTTGGGTCCTTCAATTTTATAATGCTCTGCATACGCATTTATTCTACCCAAAATATACTCTATCATATCACTACCTAAATGTAGATACTCCGATAACATTTTTGGTGTAACATCAAACTCCTTTTTCTCTGGCACCTTACGTGTTGATTTTATTGCCTCCAGTATTCTTATCCAGTTGTTTATTTTTGTCGCATTTGTAGTGCCAACATGCATTCGTATCTCTATTGTACCAAATTTACTTAGTGCTCGCGGGTTTATCCCTGTGTACCTATCTCCCCAATCACTGGGAAACCGTTTATTAAATGTATTTACACGCTTAGAAAATGTTGACTCCCTGAATCCCGGATTCATTGCATATAACAAGTCTTGCCATAGACAAAAATTATACCATATTCTATCTAGGGTAGATTGTGTATACCCTCTTAAATCCAAGTGAACATGTAGGCCACATGATTTATTCACGGCAGCATTAACTTCCTCTTTGTTGTTGAGGACTTTACACACTTTTTCAACTGTTTTACGTATGGTTGACGACTGATCCAATATAGTAATCTCACACTCATTAGTGTATCCGTTTGTTCTGTGTATACTTCCATCTCCTTTTATGTGGCAGTATTCTTCCAACCCGTTTTCCGATATAAACCCTGCTATTGAGTCATTGCTAACTGTAGATATAAACTCTAGCTCAACACCGGTATGTCTTTTCTGCGAACCCGGCTCTTTCCTATTAAATGCTACCGCGGTGTTTTTACGTTTTGATATTGCTTTAAATGCTTCCATTGGAGTTTTATATGGCCTATGCTCACCGTTTACAGCATTGCACACCAGTAAACCTCCGGCTTTATACCCGGTAAAGGCAAAACCTTTTAGTGAATATGCTTTCCTCTCGGTTTTAATTGACCGCAGCTTCCTACGCTTTTCTTGCACCTGTGCCAGTATACGCTTTTTCAAGCCAATAATAACATGATGCACGTCATCAGATGATATTGCTATTCCGTTTAATGAAATCGCGGGTATGTTTTTTGTTGCAATTCTGGTCAGAGTTATCTTCTTGTACGGCTTGTTGCCATCAGCTTTATTCTTTAGTGATACAGACAAAAATTTAAGGTAATCATCGTTAGGATATAGTGCTAAAATCTTCTTTGTAATAAGGTATAAGCCGTATATTTTAGTTAGATTTTCTTTTTTCTCCTTTACCTCTTCTACTGCTAGCGTGTATAGCTTCAAGGCTCTTCCTTCCTGCCAGCCATCCACCTAAATCTTTAAACAGCTCTATCGCATCATTTTCGCCAATAAAAACTCCATGAAAAAGCAATCCATTTTCTGCTAGAGTTAATATATTGTTACGTTTTTTATCTATTGGTAATAATGTTTCTATATCATCAGAATGCAAAAATACTAGCTGGCTAAGCTCTCTTGGTGTCGAATATGGAACAGTATAATAGCGTTTAATATATATGCCTATTTTACTATCACTGAAAACATGATAGACCCGATAATCCATTCCCTTGTCAAACATTACATCCATTGTTTTCTTATCATATCCATATGTTAGCCCGTCTTTTGTGCATCCTGGCAAATCTTCTGGTTGTTTTAACTCTATATACACAATGTCTCCGTCTTCTATACCTTTAAAATTTATTTTACCCATATCTTTCCCATTCAGCATCAAACACTATGTCACCAGTATTTCCCTTTTTGTTACGTATATATTTCTCGACTGGGCTTCCGGTTTCTATGCCAGACTTCCATAGTAAATCAATTGGTACTATTTTACCTTTCCCATTATCCATGAGAGCATTGTTCCCGCCGGTAACTCTAACCTCACCGCATTTACATGATGCAACATGGTATTTATACACAGAATATACAGTTTCTTTACATAATGGGCAATATACGCCATTCATATATCGTAACTTGTTCATGCCTTTCTTGCTTAGCCCTTTTACCTTCCATCCAGAATGAGTATCTCTGTATATCAGCATGAATCTTTCCTCTCCTTTTGCTGGACTACCATTTTTATATACAGCACAAGGAAAATACTGGTTTGGGAATACGCCCCATGTCCCGATATATTCCATATTGCCACCAAACTTTTCATTTACCTTTTCGTGTCTTATCCCATAGACATTGTATTTTTCTAAATCACCAATCATTAAAACTCCCACGGGTATCTTCTCTGACCATAGTGATACCCTGTTCTAGGATCATAGTTTCCTGTATCTAAAATACATAACTTTTTTCTGATGGATTTCCACTTTAGTGGGCTTGTTTTTATACCTGATGAATTCCGTAGCACAACCATGTCGTCCTTATAATTTCCACGGACAGAAAGGGGCATATCCCACGGTCTAAGCTTATCTGATATTATTTCTGCAACGGTAACCTGCTCACCGTGAAAATAATATTTTTGCCCTGCCCTTACTCTTGCTATACTTTTTCCCTTCATAGTCTTTTTTGACATATCTATTGCTCCGAGTAAATTTATTAGCTGACTTAAAATTAGGCAAATCTGTCACTGTGTGGCCACCAGAAATGCTATGCTCTCTCAGCATTTGTTTTATATCTGGAGGCAGACCATTTTCTGTGCTCATTGTAATCTCCCATATTAATAATATACTATAGCTCTCCTATTTTTGAAATCATTTTACACTTAACTCCTTCTTCCTCACTCAAGTGGTCAATAAGTTCTTGGTAACTTACACTTTTACCAGCGTTATATAATTCTTCGCCCAGTAAAGGGTAACCCTCTTCCCCCCAATCACTGCCAACAGGTTTCTGCATTATTAAAACGTAAAGATCGCCCCCGCTAGTTATTAGCGAAAACCTGTCCCCTTTTTCGTTCTGCAATATGTCTCCAGATTTAAAAGTAATATCTAGGCTCTCTGCAAAATTTTCCAACTCTTCCGTAGCGTCAAGTATCTTCTTGCGAAGAACTGCGAGTTTCTCAAAATCAGCCTTTGTTGGGCTTTTCTTTTTAGCCATATAATCCTCCGTAAATTTAATATATTATATACAATCATCACCGCCATCGCCACAGCCAGAGCCACAGCCAGAGCCATTACCATCGCCACAGCCAGAGCCACAGCCAGAGCCATTACCATCGCCATAGCCATCGCGATAGAGGCCGTAGCCAATTCCAGAGCCATTGCCAGAGCCATTGCCAGTTCCCGCACCATCGCCATAACCGTCGCCATCACCATAGCCTGACCCACAGCCAGAGCCATTGCCATCACCCCAAACATTGCTACTACGGAAAATATTATGACCATGATACCCTATTTTAATCCTCAATGTATTTATCATATACCACCACTGCCATCACCAGAGCCAGCGCCATAACCGGGGCCGAAGCCATCGCCATAGCCAATGCCATCGCCATAGCCGGAGCCATCACCATTGCCCCCACCGTTGCCATAGCCGGAGCCATCACCATCGCCAGAGACCATATTATGACCATGATGACGTGCTTTAATCTTCAATGTATTTATCATATACTACCACTACCATCACCATAGCCATTTCCATTTCCATAGCCATAGCCATAGCCACTGCCATTTCCTCTTCCGCAGCTATCGCCATCGCCATTGCCATAGCCAATTCCATCACCAGAACCATAGCCATTGCGATAGCCATTACCATAGCCAAAGCCATTGCCGGAGCCATCGCCATCGCCATTGCAATAGCAATTGCTACTACCAGAGATCATGCCATTACCATGATGCCTTATTTTAATCTTCATATTCACCATTTCCTTCACCAGAGCCAGAGCAATAGCCATCTCCATAGCCATCTCCATTGCCATTGCCAGAGCCATAGCCTGAGCCATAACCAGAGCCATCGGCATGCCCATGACCATCGCCAGCGCCATTGCCATGGCCATAGCCATCGCCACCGTCATATTCATAGTCATAGCCATCGCAAGAACCGGGGCCATTGCTATGATACCCTATTTTAATCCTCAATGTATTTGACATATGTATTCTCTGCGGCTGGCGTTGTTGGGATATACTCTATCGCATTTGTTAAAAACACCTCTCCGGTCCTATTTAAACGACCTTTCTTAATGCCATTGTTCGCAACAGCAGAAAGTGACAGACCGCCGCCTTCCCATTTCCACAGCCGTAAAGCGTGCTTAAGCCTTACCTCCATAGAATTTTCTGGATTCACCCACTCGACGTTACCAATATGAACTCCGGCGCTATACGTTCTTATTATGCACCGTTTTCCAAGCATTGGATGATCTGCTTTTTCTGTTTGATTAAACACGCAAGCTATTTTGGCAATTTCTTTCAACTCACCGATTTTTAAATCATCAATTTTAATCATTTCCTTTTCCTTTCACAACTCTAAATCTTCCAGACTCCAAAACTCTCCCAAATCTTCTTCCAATACAGAAAAGCCATGATCCTCAAGAATATCCTTTGTCAAAACTCCCCCGGATTTAATCATTTCTTTTGGCTTGATCCTGTACTCAATATTGCCGTCATCTGACATTAAGTAGCATTCCCCTTCTGCTTCTTCTTTACCATATAAAACAGCATATGCTCCTGATTTTTCAGTCCAATTGTTTTTTAGTTGAACTACTGTAAGCCCCCTAATCTCTTTCTCCTCAAGCCCCCTTAACTTTTCTTCAACCTGTTTTTTAAGTTCTTTTAATTCTAATACTGTTTGTTTGTTCATTTCCTCTCCTCTTCTAACAATGTTATTATTTTTTCGCAGGTTTCTTGGTCTGCGTTACCAGACGAACTCATAGTTTTTATCTTACCTATAATACGAACTTCTCTCATTGCTGCATGGCGTACAGCATTTCTCAGTTTCCCAAATGCTGACTTCTGAGCTTTCCAGTAGTATATACCAAAAATATCATTGTGGTTTATACAAGCTTTTGCTTCCCTTTCACATTCATCTGAAAATGTAGATGTGGATATCCAAATATATTTATATCTCTCCGGCATCGTGAATGTCCATAAGCCAATTTCGTCTAGCATTAAACGGCATACTAAAGTACTTCTCAAAAACTTTTTCTGCATCATTTCTGTTAATGTATGTATAATAGAAGGTAATGTACCTTTTGGCATGTTCACGAATACTGCCATCAATATTAATATTGTCAACACGACCATTGAAGTCGTGAAGTGTCCGGGTGGCACGCTCAGTGT
>JGI10211J34971_10001742_pt1 | contig 17862 bp, 5 predicted proteins | sample Etolagsediment_FD_34971 | JGI IMG/M metagenome (IMG submission 34971) | reverse complement strand
GGCACTATTTTTAAACTCACTACTTGTCTGTTATTTTTTCAAGGTTTTGAATTTCACTCAAATCCCTGACATTAAAATTCGCATCATTTCCATTGTCAATATTAAAGGACAATCTGAAATATTCGGAAGTTGACGGCCTGTAAAGTGTAAGCGAAATTGGCTCACTATCAGTAAAGCCATCTTTTTCGATGGTTGTTGGATCATCACCAAAGAGTACAATTACATTGTTTTCATCTGTATTTTTAATTTCGGTAACTCCGGCACATATTCCTTCGGAAGTTAATGCTCCGAGGTAGTCTCCATCCATGAGAATTGACGAAAACATATCAGGAATTAAAAGAAATTGCTGAATAGGTGTTCCCGCAACAAGTTGCCAGGGCGACAATGAACCTTGAATTGCAGGTGGAATTATAAGACTTTCGGATGGAATACATTCGGGAAATGAAACACTGCAAGCATCAGTAACTTTAACGAAGTATGCTTTTCCAGGCATCAGAACAGGCATTGTATTGATTGATTGCCCGGGCCAAAAAACACCGCCACCGGCAATTTCATAAGCAATCACCAACTGGTCGTTACTTACCAATTCTTGAAACAAGTCTTCTGTATTCACATCGCAAGCGCTGGTGATTGGCAGATAATTCCAGCCAGAATTAAAGCTCACGGTATCATTTTGATCCTTAAGCCCGATAAGCTCCACCTCTGTTTCATTTAGCACTTTAATTGTATAACCATCCTTGGTATTCCAGGCACCTATGGTATTAATGTTAAAAGCAGGCCAGAATACCTGGCTGAAATTTTGAAGGATGACCAGGTTTTGAGCCTGAAGATCATCCTGAAAAATACTGTCGAGGGTTGAAATGTAAGGCACTACCTGACTCGAAACCCCGCTCCATCCGGCGGGGATGGTCAGGGTTTGAAAAGCTGTACCCATGGGGTATCCGCTACCCGGATCGGGAGGCTCAGGAACAGTATCATTTCCTCCAATTTGCTGGCCTCCACCCGGTGCAGGAGGTTCAGGGATATTACCTGAACCACCTATCTGTTGCCCGTTTCCGGGTGATGGTGGAGAAGGTACTTCACCTGACCCTCCAATTTGTTGTGATCCAATACCTGTTCCCGGAGCAGGAGGTGATGGAATTTGTCCGGTTCCCCCAATTTGCTGTCCACTGCTCGTACTTCCCGGTTCGGGTGGAGCAGGTGCTTGAGCCATTGTTTCTGTATAAAAAGCCAGAAGCAATGCAAATGAAATAAGAACAAGTAAGCTTTTATAAATTGTTTTCATAAGCGTTTGCTGTTAAAAGTTATTATTTGTAATAATCAGGTATTGCCGGGTCATACATTATCCAAATAAGATGTTGCACAACCCGGCAATTGATCACAGCATTTATTTAGCTGCGATGTATTTCCTTTTCAAGTTCCCGGTTGTACTACCTTAGATATACTTTTTCGACAGCAATTCCCTGGTTTCCATCAACAACTTTTACTATAAACATTCCACATTTAGTCATGTAAATAGTATTTAGTGAATTATCATTAAGCTCTGCCCGCATAATTTCCTGTCCGGAAAGACTGTAAATATGGGCTACACCACTTGCATTTTTAATGAAAATGGTTTTTTCCATCGAATAAATTTCAGCAGAAGTTGACATCATATCTTCTATTCCCACAATTGAACGATTAAAATAAACTTTGAATCTCGATGTGTTCATACCTTGATCAGCATCAAATGAATAGCTTGGATTTTCAAGCAGGTCAATGAATTCTTCAGTAACATCGTCATAAAGTTCTATGGTGTTCACCTGTCCGGCTGTAAAGGATTCAAAATCGGAAGCAGTGATTGTATATTCACCATAGTTTCCTGTTTTGAAACCTAAAATTACAACAATCTCATTCCATGATGAAGCACCCTGGGCAGGCAAAGCATTGATGGTTTGGTAGGTAGTTCCGATGGAGAAAATTTGAGGAACATCAGCGTTAAAGCTATAAAGTTTAAAGGCATCCATATCAGAATCGAAACCTTCGGTTGCAGATTCAGCAAAACGAATCATAGCCTCATCCGACAGATTATTGTATTCCATTTTTAACCTGAGAGCATTTACGCTGTTGCGGCCCTTAAAATATTCCTGTGCGCTATGTACCTGAGCAGCTTTTGGCACGGTAAGTTCAGCACCTGCCGCGTAAGCTTTTACAAAAAATCCCTGCATTGCAGGCACATATTGCGAAGCCGTTGCGGGAACACCATAACCCCCATTGTATGTTTGATAGTTTGTGCCGTCGTAGAAATAAATTCCACCTTCGAGGTTTGTTTTGGTCCATGCTTCACTTTCCCAATCCAATGCTGAGGTATAAGGGTTTCCAACAAGGTTCCATCCATCATCACCTCCTTTATCTTCAGTGTACGAAATGCTGGCATCATAGTCATTTGCCATATTGAAATCACCATTAATATCAACCATTTCATCATTGTCATAGTTTAGTGCATAGCCTTTGGCTGTCATCAAAGGAGTATTTAATTCGTAGAGGTTGCTCCATAATTTTGCAGGCTCAACATAGTCATAAAAGAATCCGGGATTTGACGGATTATAAAGTGCGTTAAGTGTAAGACCTGAAACCGGAAGAGAAATGAAGTGGTTTTCTCCACCTGAAAGCCACCTTTGCATTGAGCTTTCACCTGCCACATTCAAGCTTCCATTATTGATGAGCGATCCTGAAGGCATATTATCATTATTCGACAAAAGAATAAGATCATTTGCAAGGGTCAGGTTTCCTGTAGTTTCAACTGTGATAGCTGCCCCTGCATTTACTGTAAGATCGGAGGCATTGGCCATGCCGTCAACGATAACTTCACCACTTTCGATGGTGGCCATTGATGTAGCACCCGGAATTCCATTACTCCACAAAGCTGCATTGCTCCAGTTTCCAATACCGTTAAAAGCAGTGCTTGCCGGAGTATTTGATGAAATGCTTCCATTAACTGCAACAGTTGGGATTTCCTGGCTGTTGCCGTCAACAAGCAGTGCAAGCGACCAAACCAGGTCAGTTTCACCACCGATATAGTCACATTGAATTTCAAACATCACCTCACCATCAGCAACTGCAACCGGAACCAGGCTTGATGAAACCCAGTTCAACAGCATTTGTCCGCCTGTAGCATTGGTGATCCATTCGAATGATGGAAGAAGCGGGTTAAAATTCACATAGCTTATGGATGATTCATCAATCACTGAGGCATCAAAATCAATGTTGAACTCAGCAGCGAGAATCGGAGTGCCCTGTGCACCTGCACCTGAAATGGATACCGGAATAGTAATGGTAGATCCACCGGCAGCTACCATATCAGGAAGTGTAACAGTGATTTCCGGCTCAACAGGTTCACCAAGACTTCCGTTGATTGCTTCAACCTCAAGTTCTTCTGCATTTTGATCAGCAAGCAGATTCAGTGTCCATTCCAGATCGGTGTATCCACCTAAAAAATCACACTGAATCTCAAACAAGGTAACCGTTCCGTTAACCGGCTGAGCAAGCAAATCTGATGCAACCCAATTGAGCAACATTAAACTCCCTGTGGCATTATAAATCCATTCAAATTCCGGAAAATCTGTATTGAAATTCAGATATTCGATGGATGATTCATCAATAACACTTGCATCAAAAGCGATGTTGAATTCAGCAGCAAGTATAGGGGTGTCCGATGAAACAGTTACAGGAATAGTAACTTTTTCACCGGGATTAGCTGTAACATTTCCAATGGACAGGGTTGCATTTTGCGCAATGGCAAATGAAGCAAACAAAGCCAAAATGATTATTGAAATTATCTTTTTCATGTCTAATCCTTATTTATAGTTTAGCAAATTGTGAGATTATTCATTAAGATTTGCCGGAACAGCAGTTTCGCTTAAAGGAATAATTTGGAATGGCTCGGGCTGTGCCGGATTAAAACTACCATTAACATCACCACCACAGAGGCCTTTAAAATTTTTGGTAACATTAGCTCCCGATACAGTAACGGCAGGGGTTTCAAAAATATAATCACTAATGCTCCAGGCCACAGGATTGAGTCCTGCAATTTTTTGACGCAATGTAACGTAGTCGAGAATATTAATGGTTGAGGAGAGGTCAACATTTGCAGCAGTGCTTTGCAATGCACTGAATGAAAGCTGACCTACGAGAAACTGACGTATCTGAAGGCCATCGATGATGTTTACACCACCCCAGGGTAAACCAGTTCCATCTGCGGTAAGGATGTAAATTCCATCCAACATTCTGAATTCGAATTCACCGGCAGCATTGGTTGTGGTTGTGGTAACCAGGTCACCACTCTGGTTGAGGATGCTCACGGCCACACCCTCCAGTGGAGTAGAAGCAGCATTGTCGTAGCTAACTACACCCGATACCACATTTGTCCAGTTTGAATTAAAAAGAACAGGTGATGTTTCCTGTGGCAGGAATTCAGGACTTGTAAGATTGTAGGGATCCATCAGCATCAGGTCGCCACAATCAGCAATAGCCTGGTTGTTGCGTTCTTCGGCAGTGTAGTAAGTTTCATCAAAAGTAGTATTGTAGAAACTCGCAGCCATGCAGCCCATAATGGTGTTTTCTATTTTCAAAGCACCATTGGTAGCCTGTTGTTGCGAAGCATCATTGATGCGAAGGCCTTTTGTTCCGGCTGTAAACAGCGAGTTGTAGATGTTACAGGCCGAGTTTTTGCGGATATAAATATCGTAGTTAAAATTGGTGTTATAGCCAGGGGTATTTGCAGGACCAAAACCACTTACGTTTGAGAAAATAGGCTGGGTGATGGGAGTATTGGAAGATCCGTCACCATCATTGTCAGATTCAAAGTGACGCGAACCTTCATCGTTGGCAATGGCAGGATTTCTTAAAGCCACTGCATACTGTACCATACCGCGGTATCCAAAGTCTGTATCAAAATCATCATCAAACGCGCTGTAAGCGATGAGGTGCTTGGCGTTTACAAAACCTCCAAACCATTCAAAAGCATCATCACCACAATAAGAAACCTGAATGTAATCTATTTCTGTACCATCACCAACACCACCCATTGTAAGGCCGTTGATCTCGTTGTTTGGGGAGAAAGCAATTCCCGGATATTCAATGCGGACATATTTAAGTACGCCAGAGTTATCATTATCGTTGCTTCCGCCAAAGGTTGAGCCTACACCACCTTCGATGGTAGCTTCGCCACCGGGAACGTTGATCAGGGCTTTTCCAAGTACAATTACACCGCCCCAGTCTCCTGAATTGCGTTGGCCGGGAGCCTGGTTTGAAGTAAATACGATGGGCTCATCGGCTGTTCCTTGGGCTATTATTTTACCTCCGCGTTCGATGATTAAAGCACCTTTATTGTTTTTGTCACCGCGAATGATTGTACCCGGATCAATGGTCAATGTGGCGCCATCTTTCACATAAACCCAACCATTGAGCAGGTAAACTGTGCTTGCAGGACGAAAATCAGGAGTGGTAAGGTTGAAAGGATTAGCCAAAGAAAGTTCGCTGCTTGCGGCAAATAGTTGATTGTTGCGCGATGGAGCATTGAAATATGTTTCATCGAAGGTAGTGTTAAAGTTAGTTAACATACCTGCCATAAAAGTATTTTCAATCTGCAGGTTATTACTGGTAGCCTGGTTCTGTGAAGCGTCATTGATGCGCAAACCCTTGGGGGCTGAAGTAAACAGTGAGTTGTAAACCGAACATGCACTGTTTTTTCTGATATACATCGAATAATTGTAGTTGGTGTTGTAGCCCGGAGTATCGGATGGTCCGAAAGCGCTAACATTGGCAAAAAGCGGGCGGGTGATCGGGGTGTTTGAAGAACCGTCACCATCGTTATCTGATTCGAAAGTACGCGAACCTTCATCATTAGCTATGGCTGGGTGACGAAGTGCAACTGCAAACTGGATCATACCTGTATAACCGAAATCAGTATCAAAATCATCATCGAAAGTACCAAGTGTTACAAGATATTTGGCATTTACTTTACCACCAAACCATTCGAAGGCGTCATCACCACTATATGAAACCTGAATATGATCAATTTGGGTTCCGGCACCAATGCCTCCCAAAGTCAGACCATTGATTTCGTTGTTTGGTGAGAAAGCAACGCCAGGATACTCAATACGTACGTGTGAAAGAATACCTGAGTTATCGTTATCGTTGGTACCACCAAATGATGAGCCCACACCACCCTCGATGGTTGCTTCGCCACCGGGAACGTTGATGATGGCTTTGCCAAGCACGATTACACCACCCCAGTCGCCTGAGTTACGAAATCCTGGAGCCTGATTTGAAGTGAAAACGATGGGAGCCTCAGCAGTACCCTCGGCAATAATTTTTCCACCGCGTTCAACGATAACTGCACCCTGATTGTTTTTGTCGCCACGGATAATGGTACCGGCTTCGATGGTGAGCGTAGCACCGTCTTTTACATAAACCCAACCATTGAGCAAATACACGTTGTTACTGGTCCAGGTGGTGTTCGTGGTAATATTTCCGGCATTGATGGTAACTGTTGTAGCCGGATAGTTGGTATTTTGGGGGTCGAAATTAGCCCAACCTGCAGTCCAGTCGTTAGTACCAAATGCGCCAACAAAATTTACTTTTTCAAAAAACGGATCCTGCAAGCGTGAATTGGTCCACACGGCAGCTCCGGTAACAGGTGAGTTACTCGATGACCATTCGGTATTTGATGTAATATTACCTGCATTGATCACCTGAGTTGTTGCAGGATAAACGGTGTTTTGCGGGTCAAAATTTGCCCAGCCAGCTGTCCAGTCCTCTTCGCCAAAAGCACCACTGTAGGATACTTTATCGAAGAATGAATCATCGATATTATTAATGCTTTGTGCATTAATCACGAAATTTGTAGCTACAAAAACTACCAAAAGAAGTACTAACTTTTTCATTGTTTTTAAAATTTTAATTGTGAATGATTGAGTTAAAAGTTAAATGAATTATTAAAAAACTTTGTGTTTACTTTATGTGACAATACTATCACCGGCTTGTTAATCCTCCTTTAAGCGAATGTTAATTGCATTTTAATTTTTGGATGGCCGCACGGCAACACATACCAAATCTTCCATTCATCGATAGCTTATCTGAAAACTTTGATTTTAAAATTTGTAAGTCGCTCCCACCATTACCGAAGTTCCTTCCTTAAATTCCATAATGATCTGTTCGCGCTCAACCTCATACGATTTAGTAGGGTTTCCATCGTTATCCGTCTCAAGCACCACATCCCCAAAAGCTGTTTGAGTATATTTCAGAGCCTCATTCAGGATGTTCTTTATACCCGCCTTAATTTCCAGATGATCGCCAAACCCTTTGTTAATAGTAAAGTCAAGCATGTTGCGTGGTTGCTCAAAAGTGTTTGGCTGGTTTTGGGTTCCTGCAATAATAATCCGCTCGCCTATCACATTATAGAGCAGGCTTACTGAAAGCTGATTATCGGGATTATGGTAGTAAATGCCCGCATTGATGATGAAGGGAGACTGCCCCATCATAGGGCGTTTTTTTTCCCTGGCATACAAATCATCGGTATCAATTTCACTTTTAATGTAAGCGGCATTGAAGATCAGGGTGATATGCCTGAAATATCGCGGTAACCCGGGATGGTCGATCCATGAAGCGAATGATTTCCTTATATCGAGTTCCACACCATAGGATTTTGCAAAATTGATGTTCCTAACTCCAATGTCATCAGAGTTCCCGGCAGGCCGATAATATTTTTCAATAGGCGAATCAAAATATTTATAAAAACCTCCAATAGTCAGCATTTCACCGGGGGTGGGATACCACTCATAACGAAGGTCAACATTATTGATATAAACATCTTGCAAGGTATCGTTACCCCATTCCAGGCGTGAGATTTCGAAATTGTAAAAGGCAAAAGGCGCGATTTCCCTGAACTCGGCCCTGTTGATGGTTTTGCCATAAGCCAGCCTTAAAAGGTGCTTATCGTTGAATTTGTATGTAATGTTTATAGAAGGGAAAAAGTTAATTGTGTCGCGGCTAATGGTGTCGGTTGGATATTTGGGCAGGTTTGTTGCGGTATCGATGGGGATATTATCAAAACTCAGGTAACCGGTTTTCAGGTCGCGCTTAAAATTTTCCATTCTTACCCCAACATACGCCGATAATTTGGCCGTTACTGGAATGTCCACACCCAGGTAAGCTGCCAGAAGATCGTTCTCGGCTTTATAATTGGTATTGCCACGGGTTTGATCGATATATCCAATGCCGGCTTTTTGGAAAGTAGTATCGTTCAATGCCTGGTAGTATCTGTAGTTTTCGCTGCTATAAATACTGTCAACGGCCTGATATTCGATGGAATTATCAAACAGTGACTGATTGGGAGCTGTAGTTGACAAAGCAAGTTGTCTGATAAAAAAACTTCTCTTTTTGTTTTCGTAATAAAATCCGGCTTTGATCCCTGAATGAAAGTTTCCTAAGCTGAGCCTGGTAGCATAATTAAAGTTTCCTGTAAGGATGTCTTCATCCAGATTGAACCACAGCCGGCCTTTCAGGGTGGCATCGATGTTTCCCGTAAACTCGAATTTAAATAGACTGTCAGAATCCCCTACCCCAAGCCTGTAAAATCTACGTACATCAGGCTCTTGCTTTCGGGCAAGGGCATAACCCAAGGTCCAGTCGATCTTCGAAAATTCATTAAACACTGTGTGCTGGCCACTCAACTGTCCTGAATAGATGGTTTTGCTGCTGTAATACAATTCACTAAAGTCAACGTAAGCGCTGCGATACGTATCAACACCCGACCTGTACGTTGTGGAGGTTTTCCCAAACTGGTTGAAAACATTGCGGAATTCGAAGTTATTTTTACCGAAAGAAAAAGACCAGTTGAACAAGGCCCCAACATGAACTTTACTCACATAGCGTTGGTCCTGGTAACTATTGGTAGTATCAGGATCCTGATCGATGCTATCGGGTCTGAAAAACTGGTATTGTGCCCTGAAAATTTGATTATGGTCGTTGGACTTGTCGTAGCTCAGCGATGAGATAGTGCCAATGGTGATGTTATTGTTTTTGGTTTTAAACCTACCCGAATATTCAGCGTTTATCCTGCCATTGGGCAAGGCATTTATTTTTTCGGCTGTTGAAATCTTACCGAGGTCATTCCATCGTTCTACGAATTCACTTTGTACAAGCGGCTTACCGAGGCGTGCAGTATCCCAAAGTTGGTTATATGTAGTGGGATTGATATCAAAGGAGGAGGGCAGCTCACGCGTGCCGTCATCAAAACCAAGCCAATCAGTGTTTCCGCCTTCATACTGATAAAAATCCTTGCCCGTTGTTCCATCAACATATCTAAGGGAAGCTCCGATTTTAAACTGGTTTTCCTCGGGAAAGTTCTTGGTGTAAATCTGGATAGCTGCACCGGCAAAATCGGCAGGCAACTCAGGAGCAGCAGTTTTGTACACCAATATCCTGTCGATCATTGAACTGGGAATAATGTCGAAGGAAAATGCGCGTTGGTCGGCTTCCACAGATGGTGTTATGGAGTTGTTGAGCCAAACGGTGTTGTATCTTTCGATGAGGCCGCGAACAATCACAAACCTGTCGTCAACAATGGTAATGCCGGGAACACGGCGAAGAACCTCCGAAGCATTCTTATCCTGCGACCTTGAAATTTGTTGTTTTGAGATTCCTGATACCGTTACATTACTGGTTTTTATAGCATTAATCATCGACACCTCGGTATTGGTTGTTCTTCGCTCAGTAATCACAACCCCGGTGAGTGTTTGTGCCTGTTCAATAATTTTAAAATTCAGCCTGGTTGCTTCACCTGCATTAACCTTAACGGCTCTTAAAGTGTCGGTTTGGTAAGAGATGAAGGAAATAACCACATTGTAAGTTCCCGGATTAAGGTTCTTTATTTCGTAATATCCGTCCAGGTCAGTGGCTGTGCCAGTTACCGTTCCTTCGATAATTACATTGGCACCTATAATGGTTTCGTTGGTTTTTTCGTCGGTAACAATGCCAATGATTGACCCTTGCTGGGCAGCTAATAATAAGGGGAAAAGTAATGATAAAAGTAAAGTGTAGTAAAAGTTTGCTCTCATATTCACTTTTGTTTATTTGAAAGTACAATTCTATCGCGAAATCATTAAGTATGGATTACCGGAAGTTTAATTTAGGGTTAAGTATTTACAAGGAATCGGGTAGCGATAAATATTAATTTCAACAAAAAAGGGCACTCCCTTTCGGAAGCACCCTCATGATTATGAGAACAACTTACTAACTATTTCACCAAAACTTTTTGAGTAAGTATTTTTTGACCTGCAATTACTTTTACAAAATAAACTCCATGAGGATTCCCGTTTAGGGCTATCCTTAGTTCTGAATTTATTGAAGTGTGCATTTGCTGATCCATTACAATTTGTCCCTGAGCATTTAAAACCTGCATTTCAACTGTACCATCCACTCCATCTATTGAAACATTAAAAGTTCCATTGGTAGGATTTGGATAAACATGAAGGCTGGTTTCAGGTGTAACTTCAACTATTCCGGTTGCTTTATAGCTCAGTTTAACAATCATAGAAGCTCCATTTTCGGCAAAGTTGCCGGCATTTGGCATTTCAACATTGTATTCAGCAACAAGGTCGGTCAATTCTTTTGTTGATGAACTATAAAGTTTGAAGTTCATCGCCTCATCCAGCTCAAAACCTTCCTGTGTTTCGGTAGTCACATCATCACCAAAAGCCACAAGAACAATGCTTGCATTTTTATTTTCGATCATTGCCTGACCTGCAAAATCTCCGTTCCGGTCAAAAGCTACAATCACATCACCATTTTCAAATTCGCTGAGGGCTTCATCCGTTATGGCAAGCAAATGATAGTCACCTGTTGAAATATTTTCCCAGGGAGTGATTGATTGTTTAGCGGTATTTAAACTTCCAGCCAAGGTGCTTGCTTTGGAATCACTAAAAGTAAGCTCACCGGCGGCAGCCATATTCACTAAATACCCAAGGCCTGGTTTAAGTTGGTTTAATGTAAATACACCACCTTCCGGCCAATAAATCCCTTGATTCTGAATATCGAAAGCATAGATCAAATCACCCTCTACCTGCGAGAATACATCCACTGCATTTACAGGATAAACTGAAGGAACCGGCAAATAATTCACACCCTGAGCAAGCTGCACAGTTTGGTTTTCGGTGCGTGAACCCTTTAAGGTAAAATAATCAGACTGATTCATTTTTATCTTGTAACCGGTCATTGCATCCCAACCATTCGTAAATAGATTAATATTTTGAGATGGCCAGAATAATCCATTGTTGTTAAGCATAAATTCCAGGTTTCCATTGTCAACCAGCTTATCCATAACAACAGGAACATCACTCAGGTTTGGATTAATATATCCTGACACAATGCTCCAACCATTGGCAGCATACACATTTTGCTGATTGATGTTGAGAATACGGGCATTTCCACCTTCAGGATAGTCAGCTTTAGCAATCAGGGCAAGCTTAGCGCTTGAAATATAATTGTAAAGAGCCTGCTGGTAGGTAACTCCGAGAGTAGTAAATTCAAGCTCATCGTAAGGATATTGATCACCACCTTTGGCCAGGAAGTCGATGGTAGCAACTGTAATTGAAGGGGCATCAGCAGCAACAAAGCCATTTTCAACAATCATCGTTCCATCACTCAGTTTAGCCTCAAGCACTCTTGTTCCAGGAACAGTGATCAAGCCATCCTCGATAACCTGTGAAGTTCCATTGGGGTCCCATGTAAATTCAAAACCGGCAACCTGTGCAAAACGGCCATCAACAAATTCTACACGTGAAACTGCATTTTCGAGGATTTCTTTGAATTGTTGCGCGGGGATATCTTCAACAACAGATAAAAAGTTTGGAAATGGAAGAATATCAAAAGTGGTCAGTTCCGAAATTTCTGATCCGGCAAATATCAGCGATGCATTTCTTACTCCACCTCCATTTTGCAGGGATACATCAGGAGTTTTTACTCCAAAATCAGCAGCCAGTTGTTTAGCCTGCCACAACAATGCATCAGCTACCAAATCGCCTTCGTTGGTTTCGAGTGTGCGAACATTGTTTTTTACACCATCAAGGGTTACCTCTGTGATTGCAATCACATTTTGTGCAAGGTTTTCGATATAGGCAGCCACAGGTTCGGTAACCAATTCAACGAGTTCCTGATCGGAGGTTGTGGCAGTTACCAATACCGGATTACTTGATGGATCGATGCTAACCACCTTGCCATCTATGTCAAATTCAGCCATCAAATGCCCAACATAAGTATATTCGCCAGGTGTTGTAACTACATAAACTGTTTCACCATCGGCATCTTCATATTGCAATGGATATTCGCCATAAACAGTCATTCCCGGAAGGGCAATAGAAGGATCATTAGTAAGCAACTCATCTCCACCACCGGCAATGGCAATATCCACATGCTTTAATTGTGATATCAATGCCGAATCTTCCTTAATATTTTGCAGATGGCTGATTAAAATAATTTTATTCAGGCCAAGATCAGTCAGGGCGTCAATTTCAGCCTGGGCAATGTTCACAATATCATCATTAACGATGACATTACGAGGGCTTGAAATATATTTAAGCATCGGCGTGGTTAAACCAACCACCCCAACGTAAGTGCCATTAAGGTTTACTACTGTTGATGCGGCAATGCGTCCATTGCTTACCAAATCCTGAAGGCCTGGTTCAGCTGAGAAATCAAGGTTGGCGCTGAGGTAGGTTGGCTGGGTAATCGAATAATCGCGAATATATTTTTCAAGCACATCGGGACCAAAATCGAAATCGTGGTTGCCAATACAAACAGCATCGTATCCGATGTGATCCATTGCAACTGCATCGTAATAAGGCTGATCAGCCGGAAGGTTGAGGCTTGCCGAAAATTCAGGTCCGGCCAGGAAGTTATCACCGGAAGAAAGCATAATGCTTGGGCTCATCGTTTTGTAAGCTTCCATGCGAAGTGAATCCACTTTAAACTTGAAGTTTGCTACTCCACCCCATTGAGGGCCGGCGCCCGATTCAAGCAATTGTGATTCACCATCGTTGTTATGCAAAACAGTAAGCATGTCTGGAAGGGTTGCATTGGCTGCATTTACACTGTAAACAGCGATGGTTCCGCTCACTTCGTGAGATACAACCAGCAGAGCTTCGCCATTTGGACTATCGCTTGCATCAATGAAGAGCATACCTTCAGGGCCATAATGACCATTTACATCATCTTCGGCATCCACCGAAAAATTTCTATTGTTGCGATATTCAACAAATTCCGGGAACATTGGATTTGTAACATCATAAACCATGATTCCCCCAACCCGCTCAAGACCAATAAAAGCATAAGTGCGCCCATCAATTTCAGCTACTTTTAAGGCTTCAGGTTCCGGGCCTTTGTCATCGCTTCTGTTTTTAAACGAGTCGTTTTCATCATTTGTAGAATTGAAATTTTCAGGTAAGTATCCGGCAGTAATCTGTTCAAGATCATCCCTGCTGTCGAAAACCATATTTCCTGCATCATCCCAAATGGTGAATGAGCGACCTCCAAAGCAATAGATTTCCTCAAACAACCCATCATTATCGACATCGCCGTTGGCTGTTGTAGAATTAAGACGGCCAAGGTTTTTATCTTTCTGAAGCCATTCTGCATTTGGAAATACTTCGGGATCGAGAGCTAAGTCTTTTACTCTGATTTCTTCACTATATCCATCATAATCTCTGGCATCACCTTCGTTTACAGTAACATAATATGTGTTTCCATTTATGCTATAGCTATCGATGGCATCGGGTTGGTACATCCCCCAAACCGGCCATGATTTGATTTGAATTCCATCTGATTTATTGCTGGCATCCATACCATTTCCCGGCAAACTATGGTTTTTAAATCCCATTCCTTTCAGTGTAGTTACCGTGGAAGTTGCGATATCCACGATTGCAAAAGCATTGTTTTCCTGACAGGTTACAAAAGCGGTAGTGTTATCTTCAGAAACTGCGATGTATTCTGGCTCGAGGTCTTGTGCAACCGTAGCATTTGGTCCGAAAATACGAATACTTGGATCCAGAGTTGCTCCATTGAATGCTGTAAAACCGGCAGTCATCACATTGGCATCAGTGAGGTTTTCAGCACCTGCACTCATGTCGATAATCGAAATTGTTCCTTCCGGATCAATCGTATAATCATCACTGGGTTCGCCTTCGTTAGCAACGAGCAGATAAGCACCATCATGGGTAAAGGTTACCATATCAGGGAGTGAACCTGCAGTGACCTGGTTCAGGAAATTCCCATCAGTATCAAAGAAAACAACCACACCCGGATCGGTTGATACAATTGCCTGAACAGCAACAGCAACCACACCATCAAAGGTAGCAACGCTCTGCAAGCCATCACCATAAGCTTCAATATCAATCTGATCAATACGAACTGGAGCAGTTGGATCTGAAAGGTCAACAATATCAAGAGTTTTAAATTCAGCATTGGTAACGAAAAGCTTCTGTGAGCCTGCATCGAAAGCTGATATTTCAGCGGCGCCTTCATCCCATGCACCAAGCCTTAAACCACTCAGGTAAGTCAACATTGGGTTGCTTAACACAACTTCAACAGCAAAAGTTTGGGCAACTTCATCGATAAGATCGGTAGCTGTAATCTCTAAAGCCAGGGAAGTCGGATAGGCTGGAGCAAGTGTAAGTGTTTTTGTAAATTGATTATACTGAATCCAGCCGGGAACGGCAGTTCCGTTGGGCAAACTCACCGAAAATGAAAGTAAATCATTGTCAGGATCGGAAAAGTAGAGAGAAAGGTCTATTTCAACAACTTCGCCGGCAGTGAGCGATTGATCTGGGATAGCATTTTCAGCAACAGGAGCCTGGTTATTATCTTTGTAGCCATCCATCAGCGACTCATCAAGGTTCATAAAATAGGCAGTTGTCATATCAACTTCACCTGTACCCGGTAAAATCTTTTCGATGTATCCACCTTCACCATCGAGCCAGATACCGAAGTCGTTATCGTTAGCAACAGCAATGTACTGATCATTGATAATACCAATACCTTCGAGCTTATCATGCGGGAATGACGGGAGACCAGTTAAGAGGTCAGCAACGAGTACTTTGCGAACCGGTACTATACCTTCAGCTAAAATTTCAGCTACGGTAAGTTGCTCAAGTGTTTTGGTTCCGCCCTGGAACATCAGGCCAAATTCGCCATCGTGAGGATCAGAAACATCCGTTGCTCCTTCTGTATAAATTTTATAAAGACGCTTGTAAACAGCGTCCGGGTCTCCGTCCTGGAATCTGCCATCACGCTCAACAACAAGAAATTCAGTATTGCTTATTGCAGTGATTTCGCTGTTGGAAAGGGCATTGGCTTCCTGTAGATAAACAAATTGCCTGGTTTTGGCGGTTTCGATGTCGAAAGTTACAATCCGGGTGAGGTTTTTACTTGCAACAGTATTTTTATTCGGATTGTAAAGATGTGACTGCATGATACCCACGAGGGTTTTCCCATCGGGAGTAAGTGCAAGGCCTTCCATACCGCGGTTGGCCCATCTTTTTGCAAATACTGCCGGAAGTTTCCGTCCACCTTCACCACTTCCGAATGGATTGATCCTTTCGATGGTTGTGCCATCCAAATCAAAGTGCACGATGTGCGGGCCATATTCGTCAGACACCCAGAAAGTGCCATCTTGAGCAACTGCAATACCTTCGCTGTCGAGGCCGTAAGGATCTGTTCCGAGGTAATTTCCATCAAGGTCAACGGCAGTTTCGCCTGTCGCACCCATGCCTTCAGGGTTTGGCAAACCTGAAATCGGGTTCCCCATTGGATCCTTAAGGAGAATTGAATCTTTCATTACAAGCATACCACCTTCGAGGCGGAAAATACCAACTTGCGGAGTAAAATCAGGAACAGGAAAAACTTTGGTTCCGCTTTCTGCACCATTCACATTCGGACCACGGTCGGTGAGCATGTAGAACATGTCAGGCTGGCCGGGAGCGGCAAACATACCTGAGCCAAACCCGCCTTTAATCACGTCGCCCATCTCTGTTGTAAGTAAGGTTCTTGGATTTGCCTGCTGAGCCACATCTACAAATAATTCAAAAGAAAACTCCCAGTCTGATGGTTCATGATCAGTAAAAATGGAGGCGATCAGGTTTCCAAACAAAATCAATTGTGGGTCGTTGCTGGTCAGGAGGAATTGAATTACAGCCTGCGATTCAGGAGAAGGTCCCGGCTCGTCACCATAGTAATGCTGCAAAAACCCTTCGGTAATGGCAGGGTTCATCTGGTCAGCAAGGAACTGAGGAACGCCATATTGTTGGGTAAGAATGAAATTTACAAGAATCGGGAATCCCGCTGAAATATAATCGTAAGCATATTCCTGAAAAGATTGTCCACCAAGATCATAGTCAATTTCATTAATCAGGCCTGTTTTAACATCAACCAGGTCGTTGTCTGTGATGTCAATTGTACGGAAGGGGCATGGCCAGGTTACTGAAGAACCGGTTTCGATATCATAAATTGTATTTCCGTTATCTGATGTTTTACCAACAATATCATGTGAATGATAGTGACCGGTAAAAACAGCTTTCATTCCCATATCTGCAAAATTTACGGAAAGGGTATCCCAACCGTCAATTACATAATCATTAAATAAGGTCTTTTGGCCAACATAATGCTCAATTAAACCGTGGTGCATCATGCCCAAAACACGTTTGTTGGCATCTTTGGCTTCCTGGAGCTTTTGCATAATCCAGTTATATGAATCTTCTGAAAGGCTGCCACCGGTTTCCGGATAATTGTTTGAGTAATTATTATCATATCTGCAAACATCCATTGCAAAAAGCTGAAGACCAGGAACCGGCTCAACAATATATGTTAATGAATTTGGGTCGTGGGCGATGGCTTCGCTAAAGCCAAAATTCGCATAAATAGTGCTGAATTCCTCCGGTGAAATACCCTCAACAGGAATTACATTTTCACCGTCAAAAGCAAATGCATGCGGATTATTAATATCATGGTTACCGGGTACAACAAATACCTGAATTCCGGCATCTTCCAAAACCTGGCATTTCTCAGCTACATACTGATGGCTTAAAAGCTCTCCATCTTTTGTCAAGTCACCGGAGAATAACACAATATCCGGTTGGATACTCAGCGCAGTATCGATAATAGCATCGAAAATGGCTTCGCTTTCGCGCAGAAGTTTACGGTCGCCGGCAAGATACTGCTCAAGAGCCTGGCCATCGTTAATAATTAATTCTGACTTCATAACATGCATGTCAGAAGCAATGAAAACCTTCAGAGGCTGGGCAATGGAACTCATTGGCAGCATCATCCAAATCATAACAAATACAATCAATTGATTAAAGTTGATCTTTCTCATTTTTAAAACATTTTAAGTTAGTAATATCAATAATTGAAAATTGATCACAAACCTACTTGTGCAAAATGTCCTAAACTTTACCGAAAGATTAAGGATGAGTTAAATCTAACCAACGCGAATTGAAAACCTTAACATTAAGACTAAATTTCAAAACACCATTCATTATAATATTCAACCGCGCAGGCCGTTTTGTCTTTTCAAACAAATAAATTCAAACACACAACCACAGCATGAGATAAATCTTTCCTCTTTTTTGCTTTTCAAGTATTAACCAAAATCAGCAAGATGAGAATTACAGGTATATTTTCAGCACTTTTTGTAAGCATTCAATTTTTTGCACAGTCACAAATTTTGAATCTTTCTGACCCTTCCCAATTTCACGATGTGGAATTCAGCATCAGCGGCAACGATAAAAGCAGCCATTATCACCAGCCACTTATTATTAATTTTTACAATAA
>JGI10211J34971_10001741_pt1 | contig 17866 bp, 16 predicted proteins | sample Etolagsediment_FD_34971 | JGI IMG/M metagenome (IMG submission 34971) | reverse complement strand
TGTCTGGGCAAAGACATCGATGTGTATCTTACCCGACAATTCTGGGGCGACCATTGCAAAACCTACAAAAAGAAACCCATTTACTGGTTGTTTGCTTCAGCCAAAGGCGCTTTTCAGATCATCGTGTATATGCACCGCATGAACCGCTTTACGGTGGAGAAAATCAGGACAAAATACCTTTTGCCTCACTTGCGTGGCTTGCAAAGCGAGATCGCCTTGCTGGAAGATAAAGTAGCTTCGCTGTCAAAAGATGAGGCACGCAAACTGGATAAATTGAGAGACGACCACAACGATTGCCTCGAATACGACTTGCTCCTCAAGGACAAAGCCGAACAACAAATAGAATTTGACCTGGATGATGGAGTTAGCGAAAATTACAAACTGTTTGAGGGTGTTGTGGCAAAGATTAAATAATTGAATTATGACAAATGCGGAATGTAAAAAGGCGGTAATCATATTTCATGAAAAGCAGAAGTAAATAAAGGCATTTCATGCATTGTAATTGAATTTCATACTTTTGATCATTTGTGGTACTACTGCTAACTTAGGATAAAAGAACAATGAAATTAAAAAGATATTTACAAAGGTTTAATCCTGAAAGAAAAACCAGTTATGTTAAAAGAAAAAATACAGCAACAATTTGAAAAAAATCCGGATCTGCATATCCTTTTCCATTTTGATGATGAAGGCTTGTATGAAACCGAAATTGATGGATTGGAACTGGAAGGGATTAAAATTGTTAAATATGCCAATAATGATTTTAACCTGAAAGTCAGACTCAATGGTGAGTGGCTCGAAGAGAAAGTCTTTTTGTATTTCAAGCAAAAAGCACCAAGGGATCAGGAAGATTATCAGGAATTTGCTTTGCTTGATCTTTTGGTAGCAAATAAAGAACTGATGCTGGATAATGCGGCTGAATTCATGGAGGAATACAGATTACAAAGGCATCAGCGATCACTTGTTTCCAAATACATGAAAGAGTTGAAATACATTACCAGCAGGAGGCTTCTCGAACCCATCCTGACAGCGGCTAAGTTTGAAGAAAAAGCATTGATCCGGGGGCTTTTCTCTTCTTTTGTCAAATTCAGTGAAATAGAACAGTGGCCTGTGATAATTGCACGCCTGCTCACATTTGCCTCAGAGGATAAAACTGATGATTTTAAGCGGTTTAAAAAGAAGGTGACCGAGAATAATCTCCTGGAAGTAATACAAAATCAGTTGGGCAATTATTTTGGGCCTGTTGATTTAGAATTGGATCAGGAGGAATTTCAGGACTTGCTAAAAAAGCTAAAGTATAACGCCATTTTGCAGCATTTGGGGCCGTCCAGGGAGGATGATCCCTATTCCGGATTTAAGATAAAGGATTCGCGGATATTGGCTTCAATGAACACCTTACTTGAAACCGGAATTAGCAACGAAAAGGTGAAGAATGATTTTATCGTCGCAATTACAGAACAAACACAGGCAGTTTCTGAGGACAGGATACTGGAAATTTATGGTCCCGATGCAGATTATGCATACATGCCTGAGAAATTGTTGTGGGCATTGCTACGCTACCATTCAAACAATGTCGGCCTACAACCTGATCAAACACTTAAAGGATTGGAAAGGATTGGCATGCAATCCATGGTAAGCAAATATTTTATGCCGGTGCTTGGGTTTTATACCTACCTGGCGGATATGTTGATGCAACTCAATGGCACAAAATCTTTCATATTTGATAAGCCATCAGATTATCTTGAAAAATATACACAGGAATATTACCGTATTGACCAGTCCTATCGAAAAGCAGTACTTGCACACCATAATATTGATATTACTGAAATCCCCATTGGTTTTCAACTTGAAAACAGCAAAGCCCTCCTTGATCATCAATACGATTCATTTATTAAAACCCTGAACAGGGAGTGGTTGAAATGCTTGAGTGAGTTTGATTTCGATTATAATAAGTTGCCTGTTCCAAAGCAATATGACTTTTATAATAGCGAGATAAGTAGTGTTGATTTGAAAGTGGCTGTAATCATTTCGGATGCATTAAGATATGAGGTGGCTGAATCGTTGCTTAATGAGCTACATGCAGATTCAAAGAATAAAGCCGAAATCCGGTATATGTTGGCTTCCATTCCTTCAAAAACCAATATCGGGATGTCCAATTTGTTGCCCGGGCAAGAACGGCATTTCATTGAAGGGGATATTAAAATTAACGGTATTTCGATAGATGGAACCGGCAATAGGGAAAAGATTTTACAAATTGGAGAACAAAGTTCAAAAACGACTACCCTGGCAGATATCATGGCAAATGCAGAAGCCAAAAACAGGGAATTGTTTAAACACAAGGTGGTTTATATTTACCATGACATCATCGATTCAATAGGAGATAAACGGTCCTCTGAGCGCCGCACTTTCGAGGCTGTAGAAGATACGATTAAAGAGATAATAAGCGAGGTAAAGAAACTTCATTCATCATTTAACGTTTCCCGCGTGCTCATTACTGCAGATCATGGGTTTATTTATAATGATCAGGTAATTCAGGAAAAAGACAAAGAGGATTCCGCCGGGAATAATGCCATTATTTCACACAACAGGTTTGAAATATTGAATGAGAAAATTGATCCGGAGATGGGCTATTGCTTTCCTTTTAGCAAAACCACACTATTTAAAGAAAACTACTTTGTGCTGATACCTGCTTCTGTAAACAGATATAAAAAACAGGGAGTCGGTCATCAATTCGTGCATGGCGGTGGAAGCCTTCAGGAACTTGTTGTCCCGGTGATCGAAAGTACAAGGAAAAGGGTTGAGATCAGCAAAAAGGTAAATCCTGTATTGGTAAATGCAACACTGAAAATTATATCCAATGTGCTGCGAATTCAGCTGCTTCAGGAGAAAAAAGTTTCACGGTTTGAGAAGGAAAGAGATATTTTAGTTGGTATTTACAAAGGGACCGAATTGGTGTCAAATCAATATGAAGTCACCCTGGATTCAACATCAGATTTACCCACCGAAAGAAGTTACCGGTTTAACTTAAGTTTGTTAGGAATGGCAGGGCAGGAGAATGTGTTGAAACTAAAAGTATTTGATAAAACGGATATGCTCAATCCGCTTATTGAAGAGAATGTTATTAATCAAACATTAATTGAATCAGATTTCTAATGGAATTACAAGAAAAAATACTTCAACATTTCGAAGGAAAAGTAGTACGGAAAGACCTTACATCATTGGTAAAAGGAAATGCAGTCGTACCAACTTATGTTCTTGAATATTTGCTTGGTCAAAATTGTGCAGTGAATGATGAAGAAATTATCAAACAAGGCATTGAAAAGGTCAAGGATATTATCAAAAACAATTTTGTGCACCGATCTGAAGCTGAAAATGTTAAATTCATAATCAAGGATAAGGGCAACTATAAGATAATTGATAAAATAAATGTTACCCTAAACGAGAAGAATGATATTTACGAAGCTTCTTTTGCAAATCTTGGCCCAAATAAGGTTCCTATTTCATCCTCTATAATAAAAAAACATAGAAAACTATTGAGTGGTGGTGGCGTATGGTGTATCGTTAGCATGGCGTATGATACATCGGAGGATGCTGAATCGAGATGGCTTATAGAAAACTTGAAGCCCATACAGGTTTCCGGTGTTGAGTTGGATGAGTATAAATCCAAAAGAAAGGAATTTACTACAGAAGAGTGGACAGATTTGTTAATGCATAGCATCGGGCTTGATCCGCAATATTTTAATCGCCGGGGCAAACTGATCCAGCTTTCCCGCCTGATACCGCATGTTGAAAATAATTACAATTTTATCGAATTGGGGCCGAAAGGAACGGGTAAATCTCATGTTTTTTCTGAACTTTCACCTCACGGTGTTCTTGTATCCGGAGGTGATTTATCAAGCGCTCGTCTCTTTGTAAGTAATGTCGGTAAAGGAAGGATTGGATTGGTTGGATATTGGGACATTGTTTGTTTGGATGAATTTGAACAGGTTGTCGGGTCAAAACGTTCCGATGGAGATATGGTAAATATCATGCAAAACTACATGGCCAATAAATCCTTTAACCGGGGTAAGGAAACATTCCAGGCCTATGCTTCGATGGCATTCGTGGGGAATACAAAAAAGCCTGTCCCGTATATGCTGAAAAATTCACACCTTTTTGAATCCATCCCTGAAGCATACATCAAGGGGGCTTTTCTTGACAGGATACATATTTACATTCCCGGATGGGAAGTTGATATTTTAAAAGAGAGGGTATTCTCAAGGCGTTTTGGATTTATAGTTGATTACCTTGCTGAGATTTTAAAAGAATTCAGGAAACTGGATTACACAACACTTGTGGATGACTATGTGACTTTTGATCCCTCATTTTCAGGCAGAGATAAAATGGGAGTTCGAAAGACTTTTGCCGGTATGGTAAAGCTGATTTATCCTGATCGAAAAATGACAGAGGAAGAAGCACTTGAACTGGTCAATTTTGCAGTTGAAGGAAGAAAAAGAGTAAAGGATCAATTGTATATTATCGACCCTACATTCTTAAAGGATCCGGTTGATTTCAATTATACCGTGAAGTCATCAGGGGAAACTGTTGAGGTTGAGACCCTGGAAAAACTGATCTATTCAAAACCTAAAACAGAGCCTCAGGAAGAAGAAGCTGATGATCATAAATTTGTAAGAGATACAGTTACTGAAAGTCAATCTGTTGTTCTAAAGCCTAAAGTAATTACAATACGTGACAACCAAACAGGAGTATCCTATGATCAATTGTTCGGTCAATATCTTAAAGGGGCAACTCAAATAACACTAATTGACCCTTACATCCGACTTCCTTATCAATTCAAAAACCTCCTGGAGTTTTGTGTGATGCTTGCAAAAAAGAAACCAGAGGATGAAGTTATCGAACTTAAGGTAATCACATGGAATAGTGAGGAACACATGTTGACTTCAATAAATAATTTTAAAGAAATAACAGAAGAATTGCAGGAAGTAGGGATAATTCTTCAGTATGAATTTAAAGACCTTCACGATCGTTCCATATCATCAAATACAGGCTGGAAGATTATTCCAGGTCGTGGCCTCGATATTTTTGAGCCTCGGGAGGGATGGTACAATGTTGGCGACCTGTATCAGGAAAGGAGAAAATGTAAAAACTTCACGGTGAGTTATGTACGGGAATAATTTAATGTAACTATCAATTTACATTATTTCGATCAACTAAATTTGAACAGGAACCACTTTATGAGGAGGAAGATGAAGTTGAGGAAGAAGATGATGAATGGACTTAAATGTTAATTTTGCCTCAAAAGCAGCAACATGACCATTTATCATAAGATAGACGAAATTTTAGTTTCACTATTCCCTGAAATAGACGCAAAAGACACTGATGCGCTTATCGCAGCTATTAAGAAATACTACACCTTGAGGGGTGTAGCACCCACAGTAACCATTGAAGGTGAGCTTGTAAAAATTGAGATCAATACCGAAAAAGCAGATACTGCTGACAAGAAATTTGTCAAAGCGGTTAACCTTTGTGAAAATGGAAAGTTTTCCGATGCCAAACAAATTCTTCAGGAACTTATCGTTGAGCAGCCTACAAACTCAGAATGTTTTAGGCTTTTAGGTCAGATTCATTCTGATGAAGGCGACAATGAAAAAGCTATCGACTACCTGATAGATGCACTAAAGTGGAATCCGGAAAACCATTGGGCGCTGCTGATGATGGGTAATATTTTTGTCAGAGACAAGAAAGACTACACAATAGGCTTAAGTTACTTCAATCGGGTGCTTGAGTTGAAGCCCAATGATCACATTACCCTTACTAACATCGGAGTTATTTTAAAAGAAAGCGGAAAAAGCAATGAGGCCAGGCAATATTTTGAAAAAGCCATTCAGGCAAATCCGGCTTATCCGAACAGTTATCATGGTTTGGCTATGATTGATGAATCGGAGGGCGATGATAAACACGCATTTAAGAATGCAGTACTCGCGCTTAAAAACAACAGCAAGAAAGACAGGCTGTATGAGAACTCTTTGATGCTTGCCATAAATACAGCGAGGAATTTAATCCAATCCAACGATGTTAGTCAAATTGTAGAAGATTATACTAAAGAACTAACCAAGGCAACCGGGAAAGAGATTCGCATTAAAAAGGATGAGAATATTCCGACCTATGCCAAGATTGAATATGCTGAGGTACATAAAAGGGAGTATCACCTTTTGGTTTACAGGTCAGATAATCCATTTGTTCAGCACCTCATGATGCATGAAATGGCACATCTCGAATTGGCGCATGAAGCAAGGAAGCATGGCGAAAACATGTCAGTTGTTTCCAATCAAAAGCAACGACAGCTATTTGGTGAATCACTCAAAGATTTCCAGCGAAAATTGAGCAAATCAGGGTTTCCTGAAATGAAAATCTCACTTTATCTTGATAAAGTTTTTGAAGGCATTATCAGCCAGGCTTTCAACACGCCCATCGATCTTTTTATTGAAGACATGTTGTATCGCAGATACGAAGACCTTCGGCCATTCCAATTTTTATCATTGATTCAAGCGGTTGACCTTGGGATTAAATCAACTACTGATAAAGTCGTTTTAAAGAATTCCCCGGCTTCACTTGTCAGCAAGTCAAAAGTATATTCTTTGGTCAATGCCCATCACCTGAAAGAGTTGTATGGTGTTGATAAAATGAAAGAACATTATCCCACCCCAATAGAAACCAAACAGGCTGCCGGTTTTTATGAAGAGTTTATGGATTATCGCTATGACCGGGAACCCGGAGAGGAGTATGAATTGGTGCAACACTGGGCTAAAGACTTGAACTTACAACACAATTTTGATCTGGTGAACGATGAAAAATTGTTTGTAAAATCTGATTTCGATGCCGATTCAATCCTAAGTAAGATCGAAAATGATCCTTATGATCTGGATTCAGACAATGATGAAAAGGAGGAGGAGGTTGAGATTTTCAAAAAGGGGCAAGAGGATATTGGAACCAACATGGCTGTGGTTATGTATATGGTCGGGGCTTTGCAATATTTCGGGAAATTGAGCCATCAAGAAGTCAAGAAAGTTGCCATGGAAATTGCGATGCAGGGAGCTCATGGTTATGATATTAAGAAGGAGGGTTACAGACTAAGTACAATTCCGGGAAAAGTGTTTACTGGTTATCAAATCATGGCTTATTTTTATGTGAGTTGGGCTATTGCCATGCCGGACATGCTAGCGCAGTTGAACATGCCCTATGAAAAGGAGTATCAGATGGCTGTGAAGATGATTGAGGATGAGTGATCTTAGTCAAAATGGACAAAAAGGAGGATAGAACCTTGGGAATGCCTTGTCTTTAAAAGGCTACAAAAGAATGAAGTCCCTCCATCATGCAGACAGCAGGATGTTGGATTGTCCAATTTGAAAAAAAGTCCCCTGCTACAACCTTGTAGAAATCCCATACCGCTATTTTCATGCTGTATTTTTGCGTCATAATCTTTAAACACAAAAATATGATAGCGAAAAACAACAAGACCTACTACCTGCTGATCCTTGATCGAAGCGGATCAATGGAAAGCTCTGCTGATATGGCCATCAGCAGCTTCAACGAACAACTGCAATTGATTCGGCGGATAAACAAGAAATACGATGATCAACAATTGCTTGTATCTTTTACCATTTTCAATGATGAAGTATCCCTACTTACCGATCGTGAAGACCCTGAAAAAATTGAAGAACTTTCCCGCAAAACCTATCGTCCTGATGGTATGACAGCTCTGCATGATGCCATTGGTATTTCTGTGACGAAGCTTGATCAACAAATCCGGGGTGAGATAAAAGCCGAAAAGGCAAGTGCAGTGGTGGTAATCATAACGGATGGATATGAGAATGCTTCGATGGCTTTTGATGGACAAGCTATCAGCAGTATGATTAAGGAATATGAATCCACAGGACAGTGGTCGTTCAGCTACATAGGTGCAACACCCGACGCACTGGAAATTGCTGAACGGATGAATATTCAAAAGGACAAGGCAATCAGATTATCAGGAAAAAATTTCAATATAGCATTTGAGGAGGTGAATGAGAGTATAGATTCCTACATTTCCGAAAAGCGAAGGGATGGTAGGGCTAAATTCAAATTGAAAAATAAAAAACCCTAATTTTACAAGTCCAAAAAACCCAATTTATGAATGTACATATCATAAGAACAGATGATGTTGATGATGGACTTGTTGAGGATGTCATTAATATCTTGAATTCAGCACCAGGCCACATGAAATTTCTCAATGGTTCAGGACACATATCTACTCCTTCATTGGAGCCGGTCAGAAAAAAGGTTGACGTGGATACCTTTGATCAAGTACTATTGAGAGATCCCGGGGAAGTAAAGTTTTTATTAAGGATTCCTGAATACACAAAAGTCGTTTCCTGGGACAAACTTTTTAATGCATGTAAGTTATACAGGAAAGAATACGATATCGGAGATAGCGAATTCGTAGTGTTACTTACAGAACTCAGCAACAAAAAAAACTGGTTTTCAGCATTCGACATAGAAAACAGACGAGATGCATTCATCCAAACCACCCTTTGGGAGTTTTACATCCCGGGAGAGAGTACCTATCCTGTAGCGTTTGAAATTGCCGCCAATATCCTGCAAAGCAAAATGTTTGATAGCTATGATGAATTGCTTGAAAATACCCATCAGGAACCAAGAGGATGTATGAACGATCTAAATCAGGACAAGCGAAACATCACCTTCAAGCTTCGAACAGGGGATATCTGTGAGGACTGCCAGCAAATCATCTCAGAGAAAAAAATTGATGTGATGCATGTGCAGCAAGTGTTTTCGATTTTCAACAAGATCAGGTCGGAGATGCTTTACCTCCAACAATTCCGCTCAAACCTTGCCCCCGGAAAAATAGTTGTTGACATGGCAAAGAAGGCACTCAATTTTCCCGATTATGGCCAGCTTGTGGTTAACCTCACACCCTTGGAAATGTCAGTTTACCTTCTTTTACTCGACCATGTTGATGGACTAACTTTCCCTGATTTCATTGATCACATGGAAGAATTGGAAGAGTTCTATAAAGACCTGACCCCATCAGCAAATCTTGTTTCACTCAAGAAAAATATTGAAAACCTGGCATGGAATAATGATGGTTCGCTGAGTCAAAAGATATCCAACATCAATAGAAAGCTTGTGAAGGTTTTAGGAAAAGATATTGCCGGTTTTTATAGAATACAAGGCGCTTCAAGTGTGCGAAGGTCAATTTCTTTTGACAGGAATCTGGTGATGATAAAAGAATGAAAATGACCCATTCGAAAAACATGGTTAAAATAGATACTTCACGATTGAAATTATGGGAAACCTTAAGGCAGTTGCGGCCATTGATTAAAGGAAGAAGCGGGACAGCATTAAAGGTTATGTGTGAGGTTACCATTACTGATGGAAATGTATTATTTAAAATACCCGGAGGACAGTATAACCATAAATGTGAAACTTCCGGTAGCGCAAAATTCACCTTGAAATTCCTTCGGCTATATGATATTGTGAAGCTACATGAGGCAAGTAAAATAGTAATCACAGTAAACCAGGGCTATGTTACTTTTGGGGCGCTTTCAGTTTCTACAAACACATGCTTTTTTGAAAATGATAATGTGCTCAGGAGTATTGATATTCCAATGAACTATACTGATGTGGATATTTTAAAACTTCCATCGATAGGTTATACACTTGAAGAATTGGATTTTAATAGGATCACACCAATGTATGAGGATGCAAAAAATCGCTTGGAAGAAAAGCTGGTGAAGGCTATGACGCATTTGGCTTTGTATGAACTGGACAGGGAGAAGTTAAAAAACTTCATATTAAATCATATTGCTCGAAATGGCAGAAAAGAAGCAAAGAAAAGGATGGAACAAATTAGGGAAAGTTATGAGAACTAAAATAATAAAAACAGAACAGGAATACAACGAAGCTTGCGAGAGGATTTATAGTCTTATCAATAGCTCTGCAAGCGCAATAGAACCAAATAGTCCGGAAGGCGAAGAAATGGAACTTTTGTCTTTACTTGTAGAGAAGTATGAGCAGGAAAATCATCAAATGAAAGCTCCTGACCCCATAGAAGCAATTAAGTTTAGAATGGACCAAATGAACTTGAAACAAGTTGATATTGCACCACTTTTTGGAGGTGTAACAAGGGTGTCTGAGGTGCTGCATGGTAAAAGGAACTTAACACTCAAAATGATAACCTTACTGCACAGATACTTAGGAATCCCACTCGAATCTTTAGTAAACGGAAATAAGGAAGTCAAATTAGATGCTGAAAAGAAAGCGAAACTTTTGAAAATATCTTCAATTAAAGAATATTTAGGAGGAAGCAGGGCCGCAATGATTTAACCGCCACTCACAAGGATTTGTGATTTGGCTCGCCTCGCAAAGCGGGCATCACTTCGTAGCTGTAAGAGTTTATGCAGCTTTTTTTCCTGACACAAAATAGCCCCCACTCATTCTGATGTGTAATCTTACTCAAAACAAAATATTTCATCTGCGACAAATATGAGATTGAGGAGGATACCAAAGGCCATTAGTGCAAGCTATAAGAATGTGGAAAACTCCCACCCACCCATTCCACAATTCCGACTAAATTTGTAACAGACAACACCCCACCATAAAGGCATTCAGAGCGAGGATGAACAGGATTTATCAAATGAAGGGAGAATGTCAGAGAGGGTATTGGTTATCACTCCGCATTGCAATGACGAAACCCTCGGACTTGGCGGCACACTGGCACAATATGCCCGATTTGGGGGGTCAGCATCACCGGAATATCCAGTTACAATGCGTCACCGATTAAATTATAAAGATATGGCATTCAACGAACTCAGTAGCATAGAGTATTACAACTTCCGCCAACAGTGTAGGGTGAATTTGAATGATAGAATCGGGCAAAGGATGATGAATTAAATATCGCTTCTCAATTCGCGATTCGCGAATCACGAATATTTTTTCTATATTTGCAGCTCTATAATGACAAACACATGAAGAAGCACAGCGGAATGCGTCCACATGATATCGTGGTATTATTAAAGATTGCTGCAAAAAAAGATTTGCCCTGGCTTATGAAAGATTTAGCCAGTGAGTTAGGCATCAGTGCCAGTGAGGTGAGCGAAAGTTTAAATCGATCAGCCATTGCCGGATTAATTAGCAAAGACAAAACACGCTTGATGAAATTATCCATTCTTGATTTTTTGTTGCATGGTCTTCGCTATGTGTATCCTCAAAACCCGGGATCACGTGTGCGCGGAGTGCCCACTGCCCATGCTGCACCTCCACTGGCAAGTGAAATAGCAAGCAGCGAAGCCTATGTATGGCCTTACGGAGAGGGAAAGGTAAGGGGAGAATCCATTGAACCACTGCATCCAAAAGTTCCGGAAGCATGTTTGAAGGATCCTCTTTTTTATGAATATATGGCACTTTGCGATGCTTTGCGTGTGGGAAGGGCAAGGGAGAAAAATTTAGCTGCAGAAGAACTTAAAAAACGACTATGCTAAAAAACACTGTAATAAACCGGGAGGCAACAAAAAAAATTGCTTTGGCTTTGGGCAACCTCAACGATAAGGTTGTATATGTTGGGGGTGCCGTGGTGAGTTTTTATATTGATGACCTGTCAGCTGATGATGTAAGGCCCACGAAAGATGTTGATATCACTATGGAAATTGCAAGTGTTAGCGAACTGGAGCGCATGCGACAGGAGTTGATAAAGCGAGGCTTCTACCAGTCCAGTGAAGATCATGTTATTTGTCGTTTTCGATATGACGACATCAAAGTAGATGTAATGGCTACAAAAGAGGTGGGTTGGGCTCCGGCAAATCCATGGTTTGCAGCAGGATTTGACGAGCTTATTCAATTTGAAATCGGTGATACAAAAATCCGATGTTTGTCATTGCCTTACTACCTTGCAACAAAATTTACTGCTTTTTACGATCGTGGAATTAAAGACCCGCGCACCAGCCACGATTTTGAAGATATTGTTTACCTGCTCAATTACACGACTGATTGGGTGTCAAAAATACTATCTGCAGATGATCATGTGAAACAGTATCTGCTCAACTGCTTTGCTGATATTCTTGAGGATAGTGTAAAACAAGAAGCTATTTTTGGGAATCTTTTCCATGAAGAGCAAGATTATCGTTTTAATAAAATGATAGACAAACTAAAACAAGTCTGCCATGACCTTTAACGAATTGAACAGCATAGAGCATTACGGAATATTCCGGTGATACTGACCCCCCCAAATCGGTCATATTGACCCCCCCTGTGGAAAACTCCGACCCACCCATTCCACAATTCCGACTAAATTTGTAACAGACAACACCCCACCATACAGACATTCAGAGCAAGGATGAACAGGATTTACCAAAAGAAGGGAGAATGTCAGAGAGGGTATTGGTTATCGCACCTCACTGCGATGATGAAACATTGGGGGTCGGCGGAACGCTTGCACAGCTTTCAGAAGCAGGAGCGCAAGTCGAAGTAATAGTCATTTCAGCAGGCAAAAAAAAAGGTGTTCAGGACGACGAATTCCTGACAAGGCTTGCCGAATTCGAGATGGCTATGGCTGTTCTCGGCATCCAAAAATTTTCCATTCTCTATCCCGGTTATGATACCAGGATGCACAAGATCAGCCATGAAAAGATGATCGGTGATATCGACAGGCTGATTGAAGCCATCAGACCCACCAAGCTGTTTTTCCCATACAGCAGTAACCACCAAGACCATAAGTTTGTCTATGAATGCTCTATGGCGGCGATCCGTATGAAGGCAGGATGGAACGTTCCATTTGTTGCTTTGTATGAATATCCTTTCATCAATACCAATTACGACACCATCCAGGGCGGCCGGTATTACCGGAACATCACCAACAAAATTGCAGAAAAGGCTGCTGCCTTTGGATGTTACAAGTCGCAGTTAAAGGAAAAGCCCTCTCCCAATAATGTGGTGGGCATGATGAACCTTGCCTTTATGCGGGGAGCGGAGTGTGGATATTCCTACGCCGAGATGTTTTACATAATCAGGATGCTGGAAGGATGAAAAAGGTAACGATACATCAACCAGAGTTTTTGCCCTATTATGGCTTTTGGCACAAGGTAGCACAGGCAGACATTTTGGTAATTCTTGACAACGTGCCATACAGGAAAAACTATTTTCAAAACCGAAACCGCATTATTGCCAAAAATGAAGAAGGCTGGCAATGGATTACCGTACCTGTAAAGGGAGGCTCTGAACCCATCCAAGAAAAGGAGATCGACAGCAAGCTGTGGAATCATGCAAGGAAGAAGATGATACGCACACTCCGGCAAGTCTATGGAAAGTACGAAGGATTCAAAATTCATGGCCCCAGGCTTATCGAAATTCTGGAAACCGACACCGCTTATCTGATAGACTTTCTCGTTGAGCTGAACATGGCATTGATCGAATATCTCGACAAGGCGATATTCGGCAAAGAACTCAACATCGTTTTCGCCTCCGATCTGAAAGCCAGGGGCAGTAAATCTGAACTGATACTGAATATTTGCAAAGAGGTGGAGGCGACAAAGTACATTTCAGGGCAGTCGGGCAAGGACTATCTGGACACCTTCGCTTTTAAAAGGGCTGGCATAGAAGTCATGTTCGATGGCTTCACGCACCCAATATACCATCAAAAGGAAAGGAAGGGACAGCCATTTGTGCCCAACCTTTCCATCATTGACATGCTCTTCAGAAGTATTGAAATATTTCAAAGCAATGGACAGAAAAGAGATTGAGCAACATATCGTCATGCGAAAGATTGAGGAGCTGATCCCGGCAGAGTATAACCCACGAAAGATCAGCGCCAAAGACTTTGAGCATATACGCATCAGCATCAAAAGGTTCGGCATGGTGCAACCCATCATTGTCAACATGCACCCGGAGCGCAGAAACATCATCGTTGGTGGACACCGGCGGGTGGAGGTGGCAAAGGTGGAAGGCTATAAGGAAGTGCCTTGTCTTGAACTCAGCCTGACATTGGACAAGGAGAAGGAACTCAACCTGCGTTTGAACAAAAACACAGGGGAGTTTGATGAAGCTAAGTTTGAACTGATCGGCAAGGACATGCTTTTGGAAGTTGGCTTTGAAGAATCCGAACTTAAAATGTTTCAGGATGAATTTGAAAAGAAATTTAACGCCATCAAAAACGACAATGCAGCCTATCCCATCGTTCCCAAATTTTCGGAAAAGTACAGTGCTGTCATTATTGTCAGTAAATCGGAAATCGACACCACCTTTCTGGAAAGTGCCCTGAACATTGGATCGGCTCAATCCTACAAAAATTCACATACCGGCAAGGCGATGATCATTGATGTAAACCATTTCAAGCAGGCATGGGAGCAGTCAAAATAGATATTGTTATTCCTTCACACATGAGGGCAGACCGGGTGATCACTTTGGGGACTATTGCCAACGCCAAGATTTGCGTTCCTGAAAGCCAGCAGGCAGCATACCGACAGCACAACCCGGAGGCGGAGATCATCACCCATCCTGACAGCATCAAAGGACTCACGCCAAAACGGCAATGGATTATTGAGCAGTTCCCGAATGTCTTTATGATCGATGATGACATTGATGCCATCAACAGACTTTACACGGAGAAGGGAGAACCCTCGAAGCTGAAACCTGATGAAGCTTATGAAGTGGTGCAATATATCGGCAACTGCGCAAAGCTGGCAGGGGCATTTCTGTTTGGACTGAACAAGAATGGCAATCCGGCACAGTACAATGAACTTCGCCCGATCAGCCTGACAGCAACAATCAATGGCACGATAGGCATTTTGGAAGGCGGGAACCTCTATTTCCATCCCAAAGCTGTTGTATCGGAGGACTACTGGATTTGCGGTTACAATGCACACCTGAACAGATATGCATGGATTGACACCCGGTTTTCGGTGGTAGGCAAGGAGACCTTCAAATCCAAGGGTGGTTGTGCCACATACAGAACGGAGGAGCAAGAGATGGATGACACGCTTTGGCTCAGGGAAATGTTCGGAGAATCACTGACGGTAAAGCAGGATACAAAGCTGGCAAAACGAAAGCATAAATGGCAGCGAACCCTTACCATTCCTCTTTAAAAAAAACAACGCAAAGGCTTGGTGGTCAATTAAATAAATACTATTTTTAATAGGTGAACCAATAAGAATATTTTATGACTAAACCATTTCAGTTGTTGACCAAAAGCGGGTATGACTTTTTTGAATGTGCTTCTGCCTTTCAGAAATCCATCCGCCGGGGCTTGGAAGATGAAGCGATGTTCTGGGCTATTGAATTGTATGAATCGGGCTATCAGAAGTATGTGTGGAAGCGTATGCTGGTGATGATCTCGGAAGATGTTGGCCTGGCGATGCCGGAGGGCCCTGCGGTGATAGCAGCTTTAAAGGGCATTTATGAAGATTTTGCAGCTAAGAACGACAGGCACAAGCCGGAGAAACTGCATTTTGTCCATGCGCTGCAATACCTTCTAAGGGCGAAAAAATCAAGGTATATCGACTTGTCGATCTCGGTGCATTGGTCACAGTGGCACAGGGAGAAGGGCGTGAAGGAAGTTCCTGACTTTGCCTTTGACATGCACACCCGCAAGGGGAAGAAGATGGGCAGGGGGCTTGACCACTTCTATGAGGAGGGCATGCTGATCGACAATGCGGCGAAGGTGGACAGGGAAATAGAATTTGAACTGCTGGCAAGGGATGCTGATAAGTATCTTTCAGCCCTGCCGAAGGAGGGTCAGGGTGAACCCGGACAAAAGCGCAAGGCGGATGATATCCAGGGCAAGCTGTTTTGACAAAATTGACACCATAAAAAAAGGCCCTGCATGGGTCTTTTTTTGCATAGGCAAGCCAGTAATAACAACAGGAGAAGGAGATGGAGAAGGAATCGGAAGAAGGCAAAAAGGGGAGGATGGCTAAAGCAAAAGCTACCATAGGCAATCGTGTTCGGGGCAAGAAGAAGGAGTTTTTGCAGAAATATGCTGACCTTGCCTGGAACATCAGCTATGCCTGCAAGTCGGTGGGAATCACAAGGGCGACTTTTTACAACTGGATGAAGGATGAAGATTTTGCCAACGAGTTTTTGACTCTGAAAGAAGAGATCAAGGATTATGCGGAATCGAAACTGGTGGAGCAGGTGCAGGCTGGTAACATGACTGCCATAATTTACTACCTCAAGACACAGGCTAAGGACAGGGGCTATGTGGAGAAATCTGAAAACGACCTGAATATCCGAAGGGTAGAGATAGAGCTGACCGATGACTGATGATGCCGTCAAGCTGCGATTGCCGAAAAGGGTTTTCAATGATGTGTACCTGCCTGTTCTGGAAAAGCAGGAAAGGTACATACACCTATATGGTGGGGCAGGTTCCGGCAAGTCCCACTTTGCTGCCGGGCGGGAGCTATTGAAAAGCTTTGAGGAATACCAGCGCACCTTGGTGGTAAGAAAGGTAAATAAGACCATCCGTAACTCGGTGCAGGCACTGCTTCGGGATGTGGCATCCTCATGGAAGGTGAAGGGTGGCGGCACGGTGGCGAAGTTTTTCCAGTTTCAGCAGGGAGAGATCATCAACAAGCTGACCGGCAACAGGATGATCCTGACAGGCTTGGACGACCCTGAAAAGATCAAGTCCATAGCGGGGATCACCAGGCTGTGGATTGAGGAAGCTACGGAACTCACCCAGGAGGATTACCAGCAGCTTGACTTACGCTTGCGGGGCTATGACAGCCTGCAGATCACTTTTTCCTACAACCCGATCGATGAGGAGCACTGGCTCAACAATGTCTTCCACAAGAAGCTGTCGCCGGATACCTATGTTTTGAAAACCACCTACAAGGATAACAAGTTCATTGACGATCATTACCGCAGGGTGTTGGAGCGGCTGAAAGACCAGGACCCGAACTACTACAAGATTTACGCTTTGGGAGAATGGGGCGGACTGGTGAAGGGCCTGGTGTATCCATCGGTACGCTTTGTTGATGATTTCCCGCAGGACTGCAAGTGGATTTCCTATGGGCTGGACTTTGGCTTCACCAATGATTTCTGTTCGCTTGTCAGGGTAGGATATCGGGATGGGGAGTTGTTTGTCCGGGAGTTGTTCTATGAGGTGGGCATGACCAACAGGGACATTGCCAACAGGTTAAGATATTTGGGCGTTGACAAGACGGAGGTGATTTGGGCTGATAGTGCAGAGCCGAAGTCGATAGCGGAGTTACAGCACTTTGGCTTCAATGTGAGGGCGGTGAAGAAAGGGGAGATCAACTATGGTATTGACCTGATTAAGCAGTACCCTTTGAATTGCACGAAGGACAGCCCGAATCTGCACAAGGAGTTTCGCAAGTACAAGTGGGAGGAGGACAAGGATGGCAAGCTGCTGAACAGGCCTGTGGACTTGTACAATCACGGCATGGATGCGATGCGCTATGCTTTTCTGATGAAGCTGCCGGGGAGGGGGTTTTTTGTGAAGTGAACAGGAAATGGGGCACCCCTAAGTTATTTAAAAACTCTCTAAATTACGCTCTACCTTTCCTTTGTATATACCAATTTTGTACTTTAACAGCCTCGTTTAACTACCAAAGGCTCTCAGATATTTGCGCTTATTCGATAAACTCTAGCGTTCGTCCTGAGAATCACAGCGTTCCTTCAAGAATTAGGTACAGTTAATACATGTAAATATGGTGGATGTGAGGTGCGGTAATTTAATTGGTTCATATTTTTCTTATTTAAGTTTTAAAAAAAATTCAGAGGATCAAACTAAAAATCAATTACTAAAATTTAATCTTTATTTATTTTTTTGGCTTGTTTTACTTTCAATCTCAACCCCATT
>JGI10211J34971_10001740_pt1 | contig 17866 bp, 9 predicted proteins | sample Etolagsediment_FD_34971 | JGI IMG/M metagenome (IMG submission 34971) | reverse complement strand
CTGAATCCCTCTTTACGGATCAGATACTATTTTTAATCATTCATAAGGAAACCAATCATGAGAACGCTGATAATTACCCTGACCTTGCTGCTCGTTGCTGCTGGCTCGCTTTGGGCACAGGATGATACCACGGACGTAAGCTATTACCAGCGCAACTGGATCAGCCATCGTTTCATTGACAATACCAATGATGTGACCAGGAGTATCGCCTATAATCGGCAGACCGATCATGTGTTGGTTGCCACCCGGAAGGGCTCACCCCGGGTCGTGATCCTGGATGCGGCCACAGGAGATTCACTGGGGACCCTGTCGACAGGAACTGAAGGCTATTCCGTAGGTGTTTACCCACTGAATATGGTTGCTGTGGCAGAGGATGGGACCATCTATCTCAGCAATCTTTCAGCCCCCCAGTATTCCCCATCCGATGTTCTGAAGATCTATCGTTATGCAGATGAATACGCCGAGCCGGAGGTTGTTTTCGAAGATGCCCTGGATGGAGTGCGCTATGGCGACGCCATGGCTGTCATCAGCGGCCAGGGAGAGAATTATATATACGTTTCTGGGATGGGCATTGACGTCATGGCCATCCTGAGAGATACGGGTGGTGCAACCCTTGAGGATTATGATACCATGTTCCTGCCCCTGCTGGGAAATGCCCGACATGGTATCTCTCCCATGGAAGCAGATGGCCGGGTCTGGGTAAATGGCGTGGATTCAGCATATCCTCCACCAACCTTGCTTTCTGGGGATGGGGACATCATCGCCATCGTTCCTGATAGTCTCATATCAGCGGGTGGGTCAGGTGCCATCACCCATATGACCCTGGGTAATTACAATCTGGTCTCTGTGGTCAATCCCTTCAGTGGAACCATTCGCAGCGCCCGGTATTTTGAGGATGAGCTTGGCGGGATCACCTTTGACTACTTCGGAGGCGATTCCGATAGCGCCGACATGGATTATCTCACGGGGTATATGACCGATGTGAATGGAACCAGCGACATCGTCTATGATCCGGAGCGAAACGCCTTGATCACCCTGATCGGCGTCAATTCCATCAGTTCCATGAGTCTCGAACCCATGTTGAAGACCAGTACTCCCAGACAGGGTATCCTGGAGGTCTCTGTGGATGGGCAGAATGACTTTTTCCCATCTGATCTGATTGATGAGAGCGAGGGACGTGAACTATACATGACCTGGTCCCCAGGCAAAGTGTTCTTTGGCCTGACCAATGGTGACGTCATGATCGATCCCACGCTGTCTACACAGTTTCACTTTGCTTTTGATCTGGCCCCCAATATGGGCTCTGCCACACCGCCTGTGACTGGTACAGGGGTTGCTTCCTATCCATTTATGGCAGACATTGTCTACGCCATCGATTCCTGGGAAGAATCGGATTTCCTTGGCGGTACCATTTACAAATGGGATGGTTCAGCCTGGGTTGGAACGCTTTTCGAGGATTTCGCAGCCTCAACTGGTGCATTGGCCTGGGCGGATGATCTCTTTGAGTTTGCCGCCATCAAGAATGCTCCCGGATTGGGGGAGGTGATCGGCTCCCTGGGCATCTTTGGCTACCTCACGGACAATAGCGGTTCAGATCTTCTGGGCGTTTTCCCCTCATCCAACACACTGGATGCCGGTGCAAATCAGAGCAAGTATTTCTTTGCTGACAGTCTGGGATCCAATATGTTTCCCACCAATCCAGAGCACATTCAAATCCTTTCCAATGGAACCGCCATTGATGCAGGGTTTGCGGCTATTCCTGAAGCATTCAATCTCATTGGCGCTTTCCCCAATCCTTTTAATCCTGAAACCACCATCAAATACAGCCTCCCAATGGCAGCAGAGATCAGCCTGTCCGTGTTTGATCTTCGTGGTGCAGAGATCTTCAAAACAAGTCCTTCTTTGGTTAGTAGTGGCACGCATGTTCAGCAGCTGAAGTTGACGGATCATTCCAGTGGCGTATATCTCTATCGTTATACCGTGAATGGTGTTGTTCAACCAGCTGCTAAACTGCTGCTGCTCAAATAGGATTGTTTCGATTGAGGCATACACTTTTCATTCTGATCTTCCTCATCTCTGGCATTCAAGCCCAGAATGTGGAGCTCCGTGGAACCTGGTTTGCCTGGGCTGGCTCCAATGTGCCCACAAAAGCCAATATCACCCAAACCATGGAGGATCTGGCTGCAGCAAATTTCAATCTGGTCTATTTCGACGTGTGGCGCTACGGTTATCCATATTACCAATCTCAGCAATTCCAGGACATAGCAGGGATCAGCACGGATCCCTACCAGCTTGAGGGGCGAGATATTCTCATGGAGGCCGTGGCCGAAGCCCATCGTGTGGGATTACAAATAGAAGCTTGGTTCGAGTTTGGTTTTGTCTCCGGAGTGGGGGCCAACGATCATATCAAACAGGCACGCCCGGAATGGTTCGCACAAAAGCGCAATGGATCCACTGATTTCGACAACAACTTTCAGTGGTTGAGCCATTGTAACTCAGAGGCTCAGGATTTTCTCATCGGTCTCTGTACTGAAGTGGCAAGAAATTATGATGTGGATGGGATCGAGTTGGACCGTATTCGCTACCCTGGTCTGGATTGCGGCTATGACTCAGCCACCGTTGCACTCTATGCCTCAGAGCACAATGGCAATGCGCCGCCCACCAATATTGCAGATGCCGCCTGGATGAGTTGGCGTGCCGAAAAACTCACCCAATTCATGGCCGCCTGCTATGATTCCATCAAGGCTGTGAATCCGGATCTCATGGTCAGCAATGCACCCATCGTCTATCCCTATGGATACAGCAATTTCTGTCAGGATTGGCGACCCTGGATCAATGAGGGCTATCTTGACAATGTGGCACCCCAGGTTTATCGGGCCACAAACACACAGTACACCTATGATCTGGATATCCAATTGGCCTATGTCAATGATAACCAATTGGTTTATCCCGGTATCACTACCATGGTAAACAACGACATGGTTGCCGAAGATGAATTCCTGGCCATGATCGCCACCACCCGGGCCCGAGGACTGCAGGGACATGTGATCTGGTATCATTTACCGGCACTGGTTACCTATGCCCAGGCTTTGATCGACGGACCATACGCATTGCCTGCCAGCATCCCTGGACGGGACAGCACCTGGCGCCGGGATCCCATTGTGATCAGCGAGACCGATCCTGGGGTAACCCTTACCGGTAATTGGCAAACCTACTCCACCAAGGGCTTTGAAGGGTCCAGCAAGTATTCATTGGCTGCTGACCAGGGATCGTCCATCAGCTACGCCGCCAACGTGGCGGCTTCAGGCTGGTATGAGGCATACATTTATCTTAATTCACTCTGGAATGCCACCCAGGATGCAGATATCACCCTCCATCATCAAGATGGTGAAACCCACTACGTCATCGACCAGACGGTGAGTGGACATGAACAATGGTACAAACTGGATGACGTCTATCTCCAGGCCGCCGACAATCAGACACTGCTTTCAGTGGAAAACAATATTGAGACCGGCAGCTTCATTTTTGCTGATGCTGTGATGTTTTTGAATAGCAATCGAGTTGGATTGGCTCCACCGGTAGGGGTTGCCACGGATCGTCCTGTTCAACCTGAGCAATGGGGTTTGACCTGTTATCCCAATCCCTTCAACGGATCGGTCAAAATACAGATATCCGGATCAATGGATGATGCAATGTCCATTCACATCCATGACTTGACAGGGCGTAAGGTGCGTGAGTTGCATCAATCGACGCCCCAACGATCCTGGGTCTGGGATGGCCGCAATCAGAATGGTGAGAGCATTCCCAGTGGAATCTATTTGGTAAAACTTGAAGGCGGATCACATCAGACCTTCTCCCGAGTGGTATTACTGAAATGATCAGGATCAGGAAGCTATCATGACGGCTATCAGGCTAAGATATTCTCACAAAACGGATTCTCAGTTACTCAAAGAGATCAATGAAACACGTCTGCTAAACCTGATTGAAAGAATTGGCCCCCTCTCAAGGGCTGCCATTTCCAAACAGGCACATATGGCCAAGGCCACCGTTTCAGAGATCATTGGCCGCTTAATTGAGGCTGGTCTGGTTGAGGAGATGGGGAAGGGTGATTCGACTGCCAGAGGCGGCAAACGCCCAACCATGATCCAGATCAATCCGACAGGCCGCTACCTCTTCGGCGTGGATATCAAACGGGATCGATGCCAGCTCCAATTGACCAATCTCCTGGGGCAGGAAATTGATATCCAGAGCATCACCTATCCCGTGGGCTCATCCAAGGATAACGTGATCACCCACATCATTGACCTCATGCACCAGCAACTTCAGGCCAGGAACATCCCTCAAGACAAGTTATTGAGCATTGGCGTCAGCATCCCTGGATTGGTGGATTACCGGAATGGTGAATTGTGGATGGCCGACACCTTGAATGGTTGGGACCATCTCCCCATCAATGCTGTATTTGAGCGCGAATTCGGTGTTCCCTGTCTGATGGAGAATGATGTGAAATGCACGGCCTGGGGCGAGCGCCTGAGGGGAGCGGGGCAGGATACCAAAGGGGATCTTATCTGCATTTTCCTTGGAGATGGTATCGGTGCTGGAATCATCCATGATGAGCATATCCTGCGAGGCATTTCTGGCGGTGCTGGTGAGATTGGATATATCGAAGTGCATTGTCCCACCTTGGCCCGAGGTAAATATCTCCTGAACGGACAAAAATATTATGGTGAGCTTCTGGGCATGGCATCCCTGCGAGCAGGATTTGAAAAAGCCGGTGTCGATCTGAGTTCCAACGACTTTGATGACATCCTTGTCAGCACAGATGAACATGTGGAATGCGTCCTGGATGAATATGCCCAAGCCCTGGCATCCCTGACTCAAAATCTGGTGAAGACACTCAATCCAAAAACGGTGATCTTCACGGGCAAGCCTGTTGAACGATCCAGCTATTTGTCCAAGCAGGTGCAGCACCACATCGAAACCAGCCTCACTGCCAGCGCCTTGCATCTGACTGTGGATGTCAGAGTTGGCACCCTGGGTCCGCGGGCAGCATTGACTGGAGCAGTTGCACTGGCCAAGCAGATACTCTTTAAACCAGTTGTCGCTCAACACTTTACGCCGGATATGACCATCGAGCAGAATAGCTTTTTATAAAGTTTGTATGATATGGGTACGTCGGGAAACGGACCCTTCACATTAAAGGAGGAAAGATGAAGATTAAACATGTGTTATTGTTGGTGCTGGCACTGGTCAGCTTCAGCTTCGCTCAGGTCGATTCCCTCTGGGAACGCAGTGCCGCCGATGGCAACCTGCCGACCTGGTTCGATACTGGACACCTGACCCGTGGCTTTGCCTATGGGAACGTGGATGGGAATGACAGACTATACGTGGTTTCGCGGAATGGGGGGAATATGGTGTATATCCTGAATGCCCTCACCGGTGAAGACATTGGAACCCTGAGCACGACAGGTGTTTCAGGGGGGACCTACAACGTCAGTGACATTGCGGTGACTGACGACGGTGTGATCTTCCTGTGCAATTTGACCATTAATTCAAGCACCAGCGGGTTGAAGGTATATCGCTGGGATTCAGAATCTGAAGACCCCACCATGGTCATTGATTGGACCGGCGAAGGAACGCATCGTCTTGGAGACAAGATGCATGCGACTGGAAGCGTGTCTGATAACTCCGCCTATCTCTTGTTTGGCTCGGCAAATTCAGATGCCCTGATTGCTTTCGGTACAGAAGACAATGGGGTCAACTGGACTGCCAGTGAGTGGGAGACAGATGGCTACTTTGGGGGCTCAAACTCAATCGTCCTTGCGGGACCCGGAAACATTCATATGTGGCAGAATGCCACGGGGATCAATCCGGTCAAATGGAGCGATGTTGATCTCATGGGAGCCGTCCCCGGTGGTGTCGTCTCAACGGCATCAAATTCCATTCGACTCATTGATCAGATCAATGGCACCGATTATGTCGCGACCTACACCTATGGTGCAGGCAATGAAAAAGCGATCATATTCCGTGCTCCTGAGATGGATCCTGCCGCAGCTTCCGCCTTTGGAATGACCCAGACTCTGGGTGCCAATGGGAATGCCAATGGAGCTGGTGATGTGGCCGTCATGCACAATGATGATGGAACAGCTACAGTGTTTGTTCTCTCCTGCAACAACGGACTGGGCGCATACAGTGTTGCCCTGCCCACCCTGGCGGATGAACCCGAAAACATGACCAGTAATTGGTGGGCAGACGTCTATAATTATGATTTTTTCAACAATGATAACAACACCCGGGGCATGGGGTACAATCCTGTCACGGACCATCTCCTGGTCGCGTCTCGGAGTGGTGGCACCAATGTCCATGTTTTGGATGCCAATAACGGTGACGTTCTGGGAACCCTTGATATGACAGGTGTCTCAGGCGGAACTTTTCCCATTAACAAGGTTGTTGTTGATGATGAAGGCGTGATCTACGTCAGCAATCTGACGGTTGCAGGTACTGGCTATAAAGTGTATCGCTGGGCGGATGAATCTGCAGTTCCCACGCTTGCCTTCGAAGGGGATCTGACTGGTCGCGCTGGTGATGCCATGGGCATCTATGGCAGTGGAACCGAGACGGTTCTTTACGCTTCTGGTGCCAGCTCAACTCAGGTAGCCGTCTTAAGAACAACAGATGGGCTGACCTTTACAGCAGGCACGCCCGTCACCGTTGGAGCAGGTCAGGCCAATGGTGGCATCTCCGCTGTGGAGGATACCAGTATTGCGATCAACTCTGCCTGGGGTGAGATCTATCATATCGATGTGGTCACCGATACCTATCTGGATACCGTCGGTGGTGATCTAATTCCAAGCTACTTTGGGAATATTCGCTACCTGAGGACAGCAAATGGGGCGGAACTCCTCATCACCAATACGAATCACCAGGATGGACATCGCCGTGAGCTGGAAGTATATCGCATAGGAGATGCGGGTATCGAGCTCTATGCATCAGCAGAGATCGGCGGCCTGGAATACGGTAATGGGAACGTCACCGGTGATATTTGGTATCGTCTTAATGATGACAATACCGTCACCATCTTCCAGATGGCTTCAAACAATGGGATCGCATCATGGGATATGGAATTGCCACCCACAGATGCCTATATCTCAGACTATGCCCTGGATTTTGGTGAAGTTGCCATCAATGGCAATGCCAGTCTCACCTTTCAAATTGGAAACGTGGGCAGTACAGATCTGATCATCACCGGCATGAGTGCCGATGATGCCCCGGACTTCAGTTTTGATTTTGAAGGCCCTGACACCTTGCTGGCAGGAGATACGCTGGATGTGACCGTCACATTCACTCCTGCCTTTGATGGACCTTCCGATGGGACATTGAATATCTTCACGGATATTGGAGATTACGATATTCAGCTCTTCGCCAGCGGCTACACGCTCTGGCCACTTGAATGGCGACATGTAGCAGACACGACCACCTGGATCGGACAAGGTGATCTGGTCCGTGGCGTTGCATTCAACCGCACAACCGGGCATCTTCTGGTTCCCAGCCGTGTCGGCGGTTCCTTTGTTCATATTCTGGATGGAGAAACCGGTGCTGTCCTGGATTCGCTGGATATGACCGGCGTGGAAGGTGGAACCTATCACATGAATATGCTTGCCGTCAGCGACGATGGTCAAATATTCCTCTCCAATCTCGCAGCCTGGGGCGGTCAGATATTCCGTCTGTATCACTGGGCTGATGAAAATGCCGTGCCCACCCGTATCATCGATGCAAACTATGATGATTTCGGGGCCCGCCTTGGCGATGCCATCGGGGTGGCCGGAACAGGAGACGATGTAAAGGTCTTTCTCAGTGGCTCTGGTGCAGATCGCATCGTCACCTTTGAGCTCACAGATGCGGATACCTTTGCTCACACTGAAGATATCATGCTTCCAGTTGCTGGTGCTGCCCGTTTTGGATTGGCACCAGTTGACGATGCCGGTACCTATTTCTTTATTAACGGCGCTGGCACATCGCCATACTATCTGAAGAACGACGGGACCGTGCTGTATGAATTTGATACGGCAGTGATTCCTTCAGGAACTTCCATCAGCTACATAGACATGCCTGTTCAGGGTGGTGAGAATCGCCGCTTTGTCGCCATCCTCAATGGATGGGCGACGGGTGTCTACGGAGTCGAACTCCTGGGTGCTCCCGGTGACGGACTTTGCGATGTCCTGGAAATGGCACCTGCACCAACAGAGATGTATGCAGATTTTGCCAATGGCAATGCAGCCGGTCAATCTACCTACAACACCTGGACCAACTCACTGGTTGAACTGGTAACCAACAATGGCCTCTCATCCTACAGTATGTCCGTCATTGAGCCTCTTGCCATTACCGATGCCCCGGCTGATCCCGTTGTATCAGTCGAAAGTATCGATTTTGGAACCGTGGCTATCAACGCTTATGGTTATGAAGAATTCACCATCATCAATCAAGGTGAAGGTGACCTTTTCATTACCAATGTGGCAATCGAATCCTTCGACGGCCCCTTCACAACAGACCTTGAGGCTGGAACTGTGGTTGCTGGATATGCAGCTGATACCCTGGTCATCGGGGTTAGCTATGCACCCTATATGGAAGGTCCTGCTGAAGGCGCTCTGATGTTGACAACCAATGCCGGTATCATTGAGATCCCACTGTCGGGTATTGGCTATGAATTGTGGCCCCTTGAATGGCGTATTGAAGCCGTGGGCACAGACTGGTTCTACCAGGCTGGTGTCTTTCAGGATATGGTCAGATCCATCGCCTTCAATCCGGTGACCGGACACATCCTGGCTGTCAGCCGTATCGGCGGCAGTCTGATCTACATCCTGGATGGTGTTACTGGGGATACAGTGGGCAATGTGAGTACCGCTGGTATCAGCGGTGGTACCTACCACATCAACCAGGTCGCGGTGACAGATGACGGACAGATCTTTGTCTGCGGTCTGGCTGCCTGGGGTGGACAGGCTTTCCATCTCTATCATATTGCTGATGAGACGGCAGAACCGGTCCTCATTGTTGAAGGCAATTATGATGATTATGGTGTCCGTGTTGGCGATGCCCTCGGTGTAACAGGTGTTGGCAATGCCGTCACCGTTTTCACCAGCGGATCAAATGCTGATCGCCTCATTACCTTCGAAACCATTGACGGGAGCACCTTCAATCGCGGCGATGACATCATCCTGCCTGAAGCCAGTGCAGCCCGTTATGGAATCAGTCCTGTGGATGCTGATCATATTTTCATCAATGGAGCAGGCGTTGCACCTCGCTATATCAATGCTGATGGTGACGTCCTCCACGAGTTTGATGGTGCGGTGATTCCATCCGGTACAAACATCTCCTATTTTGAAGTGATGACCCCTGACCGGGCCATGCGGAAATTTGTGGGGATCACCAATGGATGGTCTGCAGGAACCAGTGTGGTTGAGCTTCTGGGAACCAGCACCGATGGTCTCTGTGATGAGATCGATCTGCTGGATGCACCCACGGAAGACTATGCTGCCAATGCCAACCTGAATGCAACAGCAACCATGGTCTATAACAACCATACCAATTCAATCGTTGAATTGATCACCAACAATGGCATCTCTTCCTACAGCTTCAATGGCGTGGAAGAGGCAGCCCTCTTGCTCATGGTCTTCTATGGCGACGATGCTGATCTGACCGAGAATCCCTATGGAGAAGGATATATCGCTGGTACCAATGAATATGGCGATGTAGGTAAATATCAGCGCATGGATGTCACCTCTGGTGATCTCATGGGCTTTACCTACTACTTTGGCAAAGCGGCCGTGGCCAATGAACCAGACCAACTGGATCTGGTCATCCGTACCGTGGGACCAGATGGTGCCCCCGATGCCTTGATCTACAGCGAGACAGTGACAACGGATCAGTTGCGGGAAGGGTTGGGCGGTAACTTACGCTACTTCTACGAACCACTCACCATTACCGAGAACATCTTTATCGGTTTTGAGCTCATGGATGGTTTTGACGACACCCTGGCCCTGTATATGGATCTGGATAACCAGGGGGACGGTGCCAACCGGGCCTGGGAAAAATTCAGTGATGGTTCCTATAACGACTTTGGTACCACGCTGAATCCTGATTATTCATGGGGGCTTGATGCTGATCTCTGGATCGGTGCCATGTTCACAGAATATTCACTACCTGTTGTTGATGTGGATAATGTTGTCGAATTGCCAACAGCATTTTCCCTGGATCAAAACTATCCCAACCCCTTCAACCCAACCACACGGATCAACTTCTCCCTGCCGGAAGCCAATGAAGTCAGGCTTGTCCTCTTCAATCTGCTTGGTCAGGAAGTCGCCACCATCCATGAGGGATATCTCACCGCCGGTTATCATCAGTTCCAGTTCAACGGAGCGGATCTGTCCAGTGGTGTCTATCTCTATCGGGTAGAAGCAGGTAGTTATACAGCTGTACGCAAGATGATCCTGCTGAAATAGGATGCTTGCTGACAGTCATTTAGTGAGTCATATTTAAGAGGAAGAAGGGCACTTGAACAGAACGACGCTCGAGTGCCCTTCTCCTGTGTTCAGGAATGAATCATGCATAAATCCCGCAAAGTGAGGCACCCATGATGGTCAACCTGCAGATCGCCCTCATTATTTTGGTCTTTCTCGTCATGGCACTGTCCATGTTCTTCCGGAAGATCCCCGCCTTGTTGGCTCTGCCCCTCATGGCCTTTCTCATTCCTTTGGTGGCAGGGGTGAGTCTGGATGATATCATTCAACTGGTCATTGGACAGGGCGCAACCCGCTTGTCCACAGCTTATACGGTGGCACTCTTTGGCTCCATGCTCAGCATCATGCTCCAAAAGACGGGTGTGGCTGAGAGCATGATCAAGAAAGGAGCGGAACTCTCAGGCGACAATCCCTGGTTCATTGCTGTCTTCTTCTTGATTCTCATTACCCTGCTTTTCTCCACCCTGGGTGGATTGGGAGCCATCATCATGGTGGCAACCATCGTGTTGCCAATCCTTTCCTCCGTGGGAATCGGAAGCATGACCATTGTGGGAATATTTCTCATCGGGCTCAGTATGGGAGGAATCCTGAATGCCGGCAACTGGGCGGTCTATGTGGATGTCATGGGCCTGGAAATTTCTCAGATCAGACCCTTCGCCATGACCATGTTTGCCATCACTTTTTTGGGCGCCATTAGCTATATCACTATTCAGCTATACCGTGATGGGCATGAGATCGATCTAAAAAAAATACTGCTCCGTTTTTTCGGGATTCTGGCCCTGGCATTCCTGTGCTGGATGGGGTGGCAGCAATTGCCGCTTGAGGTTTCCGCCTGGATTGGGTCTGCCTTGACCATCATGGGACAGATCATTCGTGTTGCTTTACTTGGCGGGTTGGGGCTGCTTATTATTTACAGTCTTTACCGGTCACTGTTTCAGGGTCAGGAACATAGCAAGGGGATTCATTGGAGTGCCTATCTGTCACCGATTGTGCCCTTGATACTGATCCTGGTATTCAGCGTCAACTTCATTGCGGCATTTATCATGGGGTTGATATTTGCCTTTTTAACCACTTATCGCCGAGGTCATCTCAATTTGCTGATCAGCGCCATCCTTGAAGGCGGTGCCATGGTGATGCCGGCAGTGGTGCTCATGCTGGGAATCGGTATGCTGCTCAATGCCATTATTGGACCCGGGGGAGGGTGGAATGCAGCGCATCCTGAAGGCTGGGCAGTGCTCAATATCCTGCAGCCGGTGATCATCAATCTCATCCCTGGTTCAGGACTAGCATATGTCTTCGCATTTACCTTGGCGGCACCCCTGGCGCTTTACCGGGGACCCCTGAATGTCTGGGGTATGGGCTACGGTCTGGCCGCCGTATTTCTGGCAGCCGGGATGGAGGCTGGCGCCATCATGGGGCTGCTTATGGCTGTGGGGCAAATACAAGGCGTCAGTGATCCCACCAATACCCACAATGTCTGGCTGGCAAACGAAATGCAGCAGGATGTTCAGAAAGTGCTCTGGAATACCCTGCCCTACACCTGGATCATCGCCAGCCTGGGACTCATCGCCTCGGCGATGATGTTCCTGTAGGAAGGTGCGCAAATGAATGCATTGAGAAAGATCAAAGTGGGAATTGATGTGGGCGGGACCTTTACCCACGCAGTTGCAGTGGATATCATTGATTATTCGATCATCGGAAAAGCATGTGTTCCCACCACGCATCAGGCGGAGGAAGGGGTCGCAGCCGGTGTGATCCAATCGCTTCAGAATCTTCTGCAGGAAGCAAAAATATCTCCTGCGGAAATTGTGCTCATTGCCCATTCAACCACCCAGGCAACCAATGCGCTCCTTGAAGGGGACGTTGCCCCGGTTGGTATCCTCATGCTGGGCAAGGGGATGGAAGGAAAAATTGCTTTACGCGGTTTGGCCAAGGACCAGATTCAACTGGCACCAGGGAAGCTGCTTCCAACCACCATTGAATACCTGCCAACTGAAACACCAGATTCTGCCGACATTGAGGGAGCCATCGATCGCCTCCTGGAAAGAGGTGCCCAGGTCATTGCCGCAACCTCCCTGTATGGACCGGACCATCCGGAAATTGAAGATCGAATCGTTTTCCTGGCCCAGGCCAGAGGACTGATTGCCACAGCCGCCAGCCGCATTTCACAATTGTATGGATTGAGGGTCAGGACCCGTACGGCCGTCATCAATGCCAGCATGATGACGCGTATGCTGGAAACGGCCGATCTGACAGAGCAGGCGGTGAAGAACAGCGGCATCGAAGCACCCCTCATGATCATGCGCTCCGATGGTGGTATCATGGATATCAACGAAATGCGCAAACGTCCCATTCTCACCATGTTATCTGGTCCGGCAGCCGGCATTGCCGCTGCCATCATGTATGCCCGTATCTCTGATGGAATTTTTATGGAAGTAGGGGGGACATCCACGGATATTTCTGTGATCCGCAATGGAAAACCGCAGATCAGATCTGCCCAGATAGGCGGGAATCGGCTGTATTTGAATACCCTTGATGTGAGAACCCTGGGTGTGGCCGGTGGGTCCATCCCCCGGGTCAACGAGAATGGAAGCATCATGGATGTGGGGCCACGAAGTGCCCACATTGCAGCGTTGGCATATCCAGCCTACGCTCAAAGATCCGATTTCTCCGATATTAAGATTGAGCGCTTTCAACCCCGTGCCGGGGATCCCAAAGATTATCTGATCTTAAAGAGTCCCGGGAAGGATGAGACTGACTATTGTATTACCCCCACTGAAGCTGCCAGTTACCTGGACCTGATCCAGGTTGAGGGACATGGGGATGCGAATAGAGTGGCCGTCAATTCGGTGCTGGAACAGTGTGCCCGCAAATGGCAGACGACTCCCCAAGAATTTGCCCAGGCTCTGTTGCACAGAGCCGCCACCAAAATTGAACCCGTTTTGCAGCGCCTAAAAAGGGAGTACAAGCTGGAAGAAGGCCAGTTGACCTTGATCGGGGGAGGCGGTGGCGCGGCAGCCCTGGTTCCCTTTTGTGGCCAGCATATGAATTGGCCCCATGAAATTGTCCGCAATACCGAAGTGGTATCCGCCATCGGGGCTGCCCTGGGCATCATCCGGGATATGGTGGAACGCAGCAGTACCAATCCCACCGATACGGATTTGCTGGCCATTCGTCAGGAGGCTTCTGCCTCCGTGCAGGCCATGGGAGCAGATCCTGAGAGTATCGAGGTCACTGTAGAAATTGACACCCGCAACAAGACCATCCGGGCCATAGCAACCGGCTCCAGCGACATGCGCATCCGTGAACAATCCAAAGTGAAATTGGATCAGGAAGCCCTGAAGCAAATCGCTGTGAATTCAATGGGCTTTGAACCGGATCAGGTGACCCTGGCCGGTGCGACTCGCATGCTAAAGGTTTTCTCTGGTGAAAGACGGAAGAAAAAGTGGCTGGGTTTGGGTGGAAAGAAAGAATCGAGACAGCGGGTTCTGGATGCTGAGGGGATCATTCGACTCCAGTTGTCCAATGCGCATGTCATTTCCTGTGTACAGGAAAATATCCGGTCAGAGATGGCGGGAATCATTCAGGAACATACCGTATTTGGTGATGCCGGCGCTTTGGTGCCCGATATCTACCTCCTGGTCTCCGGTCGTATTCTGGATCTCTGCGGTCTCATCGATGCCAGCCAGGTTCAGGCGCTTCTGGATGTTGAACTCAAAGATATTCCTCATGATGAACCCCTGGTCTTTTTATCAAGGGCCAAACAGTGACCCAGCTTGATCACAGCCTGAATACCCGGTTCAGCTCACTGGATATCTTGCGCGGGATCGCCATTTTGGGAATGGTATTCTCCGGTGTGGTCCCCCGTGGATCCCTGCCAAGTTGGATGTACCATGCCCAAGTGGGACCGCCAGATCACATTTTCAATCCCAATCTGCCCGGTTTGACCTGGGTGGATCTGGTTTTCCCATTCTTTCTATTCTGTATGGGGGTGGCTTTCCCTTTGTCATTGAGAAAAATGATCGAGCAAGGCGTTTCCAATAAGAAGATCGCGTTGCGCATCCTGCAGCGGGGACTGGCCCTGGGCATCTTCGCCATTCTCCTGCAGCATATGCGGCCTCACCATATTGAAAATCCCCCTGGGGCAAGCACTTGGCTGTCAGCCTTGTTGGGACTATTGATCCTGTTCGGGGTTTATGCCAGATATGGAAATCCATTCTTCCAATCCAGAGAGAAGTGGATCAGGAGCGTCTCCTGGATATTACTCCTGCTTTGGTTACCCTTTTTCAACCTGATCAGCGAAAACAGCTTTTCCCTGGGACGCTCAGATATCATCCTCATCGTACTCACCAATATGGCCGTAATTGGCGGGTTGATCTGGTTATTCACTCGGGACTATCCAATGATAAGACTGGGGATTCTGGTGCTTTTCCTGGCATTTCGTCTGGCCCATGGGGAGAGTAGCTGGATGCAGACCCTCTGGAACTACAGCCCGGTTCCCTGGCTTTTCCGCTGGGATTATCTGAAATATTTGTTCATTGTGATTCCCGGGACATTTGCCGGGGAGATCCTGATCGGGCGTGCCCAGCAAAAGATCAATGGTTTGAGAAGTGTAGCAGCCAGCTTGTTATCCCTTCTTACTGGGGCACTGCTGTTGACCAGCCTCATTGGGTATCAATCACGATGGCTCCTGGGCACGACTCTCATCCTTGCTGGCCTGGTTGCTGCCGGGGTAGTTTTTGCCACCAGGATCAGCAACAAATCCATAGCTGCGCTGCTTTATTGGGGCAGTTTCTGGTTAATTCTGGGGATTGTGTTTGAGCCATTTGAAGGGGGCATAAAAAAAGATCCATCCACCTTGAGCTATTATTTCCTCACAGCTGGTCTGGCGCATTACCTGCTGGCATCCCTGACCACCTGGGGTGAACAGCTGAATGGTTACCGTTTGCTACGGCTGGTGCGAGACAATGGGCGAAATCCCATGTTGGCCTATGTTCTGATGGCCAATCTGATCTGGCCCCTTTCGGCTCTGCTGGGGTTTGAAAACCAGATTCAGAAACTGGCGGGATACACTGGCATGCTGCTCACCATCGCCATATTCAAAACATTTCTCCTGGCCCTCCTGGGTCAATGGATCACACGCCATGGCTGGCAGTGGAAAACATGATCCCCTCCTCATCCTGTGATAGTGTTGTCTATTCCGCTTCCCTGGGCGGAATCCTCACGGTATTGGCCATGCGAAATGCCGGATTGAATCCCTTGTTGATGAATCCAACCGGATTTCCTGGTGGTGACATCACCCAGACTTTGGCCTGCATCCAGGTGAAACCAGAAGGGGATGCCCCGGATCTGCTTCCTCAAGCTCTCCTTGACTTACTTTCCAGGCAGTTTCAGAGTATTGATGAGCATAAATTGTTTATTGATCCGGAATCCTGGAAACAGGTGCTGCGGGTTCTCATCAAAGCGTTGCAGATTCCGGCCTTATTCCATATTACACCTCACGCCATACAAAGACATGGTGATGACATCGAAATGGCGTATATGGACCGTCAGGGCGCTAAAACAATGAAATTGAAGCGGGTGGTGGACTGCAGCGTCAGGGGCGACCTGTCTTATCGCACTGATGGGCTAAAACCTGCCAGACAGGATAGCCCCAAGGGATGCATACATCTCAGTTGCACGGGACTCGCGATGAAATCACAGATCACGAGCGTTGATATCACTCAGCTTCAGGACCGCCAATGGCTTCGAAAAAACGTCAATGCCCAATGGTTGGATCAGCCCGGGCTGGCATTTGATGCCGCCTTGGAATCGCTTTCAAACCTGATCCAAGGTGCTGGTGGAGAACTCCAGATGGTACCCATGAGGCCCCTGGTGTTCCCAGATCCTCAAACGGATTCAAATCATATTATTGTGAATCCCTGGTCCAGCTCAATACAAAACTCTGAAGACATTCTGCGCGCAGAATGGGAAATGGGAGCATATGTCACAGGCATTCTTTGATCAGATCAGATCAGGATTGATCGTGTCCTGCCAAACTGGTGACAATCCTGAATTCGGTCTTCCGCAGGATATGGTTAAATTTGCCCGAGCTGCCCAGGCAGGCGGGGCCTGTGCCATCCGGTCAGAAGGGGAGGAGATCCTGGACGCCATCAAGGCGGCTGTGGATCTGCCGCTGATTGGTCTGAAAAAGGGGTACTTTGAGGATGGAACGGTTCGTATCAGCCGCGCTTTGAACGAGATCGAGGTCATGGTCCGGATCGGGGTGGATGTGGTTGCCATCGATGCCACAAATAGATCATGGCAGGGCTTGAATGGCCCGGAGATCATCCACAAAGTTCGAGATACATTTGATGTGATCGTTATGGCGGATATCTCCACTGTGGAAGATGGGATCGCTGCCCTTGAGGCTGGCGCGCATTGTCTATCCACTACCCTGGCAGGTTACACCCCTCAAACTCAGTCACAGAAAACATCAGGACCGGATCTGGCCTTGCTTGCAGATGTGGTGAATGCCGTTGACATCCCGGTCATTGCTGAAGGGCGCTACAATACACCCAAAGATGCTGCTCAAGCCCTCCAACACGGTGCCTGGGCTGTGGTGGTAGGCAGTGCCATTACCCGTCCCCAGCTTATCACAAGCTGGTTCAGCTCCGCGCTGAAGCACCAAGGTAATCACTAAATTGATTGTCACTCAGAAAGATATCGTAGTCCTTGGAGGCGGCATCGCTGGTCTGACCGCCGCCGTGAAGGCCGGCCGCATGGGCGCCCGGGTCCTGCTCCTGGAACGATACCCCTTTATCGGGGGCATGGCCACCGCCGGGATGGTCAGTCCCTTCATGCGCTATAGCACAGCTGAACATGTCCTTGTCAGAGGCATCTTTGAGGATCTCCAATTTGAGATGAATGCCCATCAGGGCATGCTGGAAAATGGATTCCGCGCTGATATCTTCCGCTTTGCAGCCAGAACCCTGTTGGAAAATGCCGGTGTCGAGGTGTGGACCCAGACCGAATTATTAGGAGTCAACACCCAGGGGAGAATCATCGAATCCCTCGATGTGCTCCATGGAAATCACCCCAAACGTATTTTAGCCACCCATTTTATTGATGCCAGTGGCGATGCCCAGTTGGCCAATCTGGCTCAGTTCCCCACACTCCAGGGACGCGAGGACACAGCGGTCTCCCAAACCATGACCCTGTTCTTCAGAATGGGCGGCATTGATTTTAATCCTATTCTGGAGCAGGTGCGCAGTCACCCTGACAACTTTTTTGCCTGGGTTAATCCCAGCCCTGATTCAACAGGTATCGTCTCCATCGCCGGTTTCTTCAAAGAAGCCAAAATAGCCCAGGAGCAG
>JGI10211J34971_10001739_pt1 | contig 17867 bp, 15 predicted proteins | sample Etolagsediment_FD_34971 | JGI IMG/M metagenome (IMG submission 34971) | reverse complement strand
CTATTTTGTTGGATTTTTATCCGCCATCTTACAATCCTATTATGGTACAGTTATGTTTGACTTTATACACTCTAAACTCTGGAATCCTGCCTATAAAGAAACTATACCCATCTCCAAAACATGGGCATCTATTATTGTTACCGCTGAACCACTCCTCTATTGGTTCTTAAGTATCGTACAATTCTTCATCACTTTAACTATGCAACTTCAATTTATTATCCCACAATTTATTGGCCAACTTATCATAGATATACCATATGGATTAATGAAAATCGGAGAGAAAAAATTTAAATCATAACACCCCTCTCATCCACTTCCCCCAACTTCACCGGATTGCCATATTTTGCACTCGCTATATCAAACACCTCCAGCGTTTCCATATCTACTGCCACCTTCCTCACATTCGTTGGTGGCTCCTTTAATGGCTCCTTACAAGTCTTATTGTTAAAATAACACAACAATTTCTTCTTCTTATCCGCAAATATCAATCTATTTTCACCATCTAAAAACATTGGTTGCAATGATTTTTTTACAGTTTTTGTTGCCAATTCTGTCTTACCATAAACCATATCTGCCTTTATATCCGCCTTATATGCCAATCCTTGTGCATCTACTCCAAATGTAAAACATTTAATATCTTTTTCATTGTCAACTGCATTTAGTGTACAATCTACAGCTATCTCCTTCATTGTTTTCTTAATTTCATCTGTTACACGCAATTTTTTAAGAGCAACCCCATAAATATATTGGTCTGTTGACTCCTTCTCTGGATCCACTTTAGATTGGTCCTCTGTCATAACAGTTGTATAACGATAAACATCTACAATTCTGTCTTTCTCTGGCAATTCCACATGCGACATAAAACGGTTTGCCCTTCCAATCACTTGACTTATTCTTACATCATGCCAGTAAGGCTCCATAATATGCACCTGTCTAATGTTCTTCAAATCAATACCCTCTGCTCCTGCACTTGTCGCCAATAACGCTTTTAATTCACTCCCATACTTATTCTCCGGTGAATTGTAAACAGCACGGATTTTCTCACGTGTTACCTCATCTTCTGCACCAGAATAAATCGCAAATTTGGGTGTTCCTCTGTTCCTATCTGGATAGTCTGGGTCAAATTTTTTCCAACCATTTGCTTCTAAAACAAGGGCGAAAATACCAATTCCTTCTAATGCTCTAAAAGCGGAATATACAAAAACTAACCCCGGACTATTGTCTATAATCTGCAACATTTTCGCCATTTTTGGACTGTATTTTTGCAATCCTTCTGGTGTATCTTTCAAATAAATATCTTTCTTCTCTGCTAATTGTTTTATTGCCACTTCTATTAAACTTTTATCTTTTGCAGATAATTCATTGCCTTCTGCTCGCTTGTTTTCTTTCTCCAATTCTTCCAATTTAGCGGCGGCTTTGTTGGATTTGTTGGCTTTCTTTTCTAATTTCTTTTTTATTGCATCGTGAATAAATTTGCGAACAAATGGACGCTCTATGTCAGGTGGAAAAACGAAATTGCTAAACTCACGTGAGAAAACACGGAACAAACTGCTAACTTTTTTCATTGCTCCATTTTTACTTTTACTATTAGTCACTTTCCCCAACAATTTTTGCATTGCTCCTGCTTTCTCCTTATCCCTTTCTACTTCTCTTACTTTTTTATATTCTTGGTATTGGTAATCACTCATGGGCACTTCTATAAAATGTGTGGGATTTACTGTAGGATAATAGATGGATTTACCACCTCTGTAATAACTTATAATACCCAACATACGGCGTTTTAGTAAATCTACATTTTTTAAATATTCCCCTTCTTGCGTTTCCTCCAAAAATATTGCTCGGAACTCATCCTCATCTTCTGGGTACAAACTAAATTGCTTAGTCTCTATATAATCTATCTGAACACCAAAATCTGCTGCGGTTTTTAATATTTTTCTTATCATCTCATCAAATGCTTCTTCCGCTGGATTTACTCTTAAATAAACATACAAGTACCGCTGGGAAACGTCCACAAATTCTACATCTCCTAAATCTTGTATTTTTTCTTTTAATAAGTTTGCTTGATATTCTAAACCTCCAGCGTTTTTCATTTGTTTAATGTAAAACATCGGCAAATATAAATAACCACGTAAAATGTTTGCTAACAATGCCACCTCAAATGGATAATTAATAATAGGTGTACCTGATAAAGCAACTATTTTTAAATTTTTCGCTTCCATCAGCATCTTGTATAGCTCTGGTCCTTTCTTACTTTTTGTAACCATCATGGAAATTAAATTGTGGACTTCATCTATTACAATTGTGTGATTGTCCAGCGTAGATATTTTGCGCAATTGGTCTAATGTATTACTGGCATTATAACTGATAAAGGTGTATTTTTCTTTTAACAAATCTTCATTGTTTTTGTATGCTGTTACCCCGCAATCTGTTTTTAATGAATGAATATAATTGCTGCGTAAACTGGCGGGTGATAAAACTACTACATTTTTACCTGTTTTTAAATTTTCTGCAACTGCTATAGATGTACAAGTTTTACCACTGCCCAATCCATGATATAACAGCAAACCTCGGTAAGGACTGTCCATTGCTAAATAATCTCTAACAAACTTTTGGTAAGTTGTGTGTTCCCATTTGTTGGATTTTTTGTTTACAGTTTCTTTTACACGATATGGTAAAAAAACCTTGTTAATCCACTCTGGAAATTGCTTCATATTCTGTAAAACCCACTCATCTGGTTTAATATTGTTCGCATTTGTTCCAACTTTAGCTATTTTCTTTAAATTTTTTGTTTGGATTAAAAAAGGTTTATTGCCCAATTCTTCACGGGCTTTCTTCTCTAAATATTGCACTTTCGCATATCCTGCCTGCACCTCCAATACTTTCACTTTTGTCCTTTTCCCCGTATCACCATAGGGTGCAGAAACTATATCATTTTTTTCTAAAGCCTTTGTTGACATCTAATTTATAATCACATTTTTTTTAGTAGGTTGCCTCCAAAAAATTCATCTTCTCCCTTGACATCCTACTCATGCTGTCTTCTGGCAACTTGAAAAGAACATCCTTCAGATTGACCAGCATTTCCTTATTTTTGCTAGTGTAGATGTAGTCTGCAACTTCATTGCCCATCACAACTTTCGTCAAGAACTTCCTCACAACATTGGGGCAATTGCAGTAGTAAACAGCCATCTTGCAAACTGACTTCCAGAGGTTGCGTTCTCTTTCCATCAAGTCATCAGAAATGTCTGGAAAAAGACCCAGTTCAATCGCCCAGCAGATCACCAGATGCAACCAGAATGTGTATTCGTGTTGGTTATCTCCTGCGAAATACTCCAACATGATCCTCCATTCTTGTGAAGGAAGCATGGCAATCCACATGGCTTTCTCTGCCTTTGTTTCTTTCATTACTTCCCCATAAAAGTTGGTCAGGGGTCGTTCACACTCGTTTCTGGTGTACTCCAGAGCAAACTGTTGCCATCTGTTGGGTTTGTTGGCAAGAAATGCAGCTGTGCGAGGATACTTACACAGCTGCACACTAACATCCCATTCTGTCATGCTGGAAAGTGCCAGATACAACAATTCTGGATAGTTGTACAGTTCATCCTCAAGTGCTGATAGAGCAATTTCTTCAATTATCTCTTTGGGAAGACCAGCCTTAGAAAGGCCAGCCGCAATCAAGAAACCACGATTGTAGGATGTTGCTTCCATTTTGGCGTTCTGGAATTAGATTATCGATAAAATTACTATCATTTTTTTATAATATTGTGTTTAGCAGCATTGGTGTGACTACTGGTACACATTCCAGAAAGCCTTTCGTAACTCCTCCACGTCCTCTCTGAGAACATGCTTGTAATCAATCAAGAAGTTTTGAACCTCATCGAAGATGCAAGGTGTTTCCCAGCTTGTCTCCTCTTCAGCAACGTAGGTCAACTCGATCCCGAACAGATCCATCACCTGACGACCGCTGACCAGACCCATGCTCAGCAACTTCTTGAGTGCATTTGGACAGCCACACACCAGAATGGCGAGCTTCGCAAGAGTACTGGGATAGGCAGTCCGCCGTTCCCTCTCAAGAACCTCATCTGGAACTGTGCCAAACTCAATGCCCCAGATGAGAAGTAGGTCGCTGTATGACAACCCAGACCAGTTGACTATCAAGTCCGCAACCGTAAACTGCTGGTCTGGGTTACCACGCTGCTGAAACCTGCATGCTGATGACCAGTTGAACAGTTTTCCCTGTTCTTCTTTGGGCAACATGGCTTCGTACTTGGCAAACCAAGACAGCAATCTTGGGGTTATCATGCCGTGAATGTTTGTCGGCAATTTGCGTGTGAGTTGTGTCCTGACATACGCCAGAGCATCTTGTTGCAATGGATTTGGCTTAAGAGCCAATTTTGCAACTTGTTGCAGAGGCATGCAAGGAATTGTCATGCCAAAAATCTTGGCTACGATATCATCTGGTAGCTCAGGCACAGTTGTGGTCTCTGTCTGACCATGTTGGGAACTCATTGAAATTACTTAATCATTACAATAATTAAAATATAATACCCATCAATTTTTTCCAGTTTAAAGAAAATATCACATATTATTAAGAATAATGGAAAGATTAGATGCAATTGTTGAAGAAGGACAAAAAATTAACAATGGAATTATTGTTCCAACTGTTAATGAACGTTTAGCATTGAAAGTGTCCATTTTAAATATTATTTCCAAGATGAGCAAGGACATTTTTGTTATGAATCGGAAATTATTTTATTGGAAGAAAAGTTTAATCAATGGAGAAATCACGCTTCCAGAATCGGTACAACAATATGAAAGTGGCGAATTTAATGAAAATTTGGCCAATTGGTTAATGGAGCCATTTTTAATTTTTTGTGATAATCCGGAGGAAGTTGCAAGGGAAATTGCTGATAAGTTGTATGAAAAGAAGTATAAGTATGTTAGGGCAAGAAATGATATGTATCCAACGAGATTGATAGTAGATGTAGAGTTTGACATTGCAGCGATAATAAATCCGACGAATAAGACGATAAGTAAACATTCGGATAATGTGGAATTGTTTGGAGCAAATATTAATATTAATGGTGCATTGATGTTGCCAATATTTTTGTATGATTACATAACACCAAAATTTAATAGTGAACAATGGAAGGAAGATTTAGAGATAGAGCCATTTTTATGGCAGGATATGGTGAAGATATGGCAAAAGGGAATAGTGCCATATGATGTAAAAAAGGTGGAATTATCGGAAAAGATTTTTGAGATAATAAAGACAGAAAATGAGGAGGATTATGTTTTTACAGGATATTTTACATATCATAAGTTGACTAATCCGAAAGAGATGTACAATGGTGCATATCATGTTTATCATACAAATCCAAAGGAATTTATGGCTAAATTGGAAAAAGATATTGAGGGATTAAAAGTTAAAGAGGAGTCACAGATTTATTATTTCCAGAGCAAAGTATATACATTAACAAAAGATGGTGAAGTTGTGTTGCAAATTATTGAGTTGGATTTTCCTATAAATTATATAAAATTGGGTGTTTACAAACATGTGAATTATCATGGGTTATTGTTGTTTTTATTGTTAGAGGCATTAAAGGCACCATTAAAGGATTACAATATGTTGTGTGGGAATATTGGGTATTTAGTGAAAACGAAAAATATTTTTGAGAAAAGTATTAAGGCGGATATGTTGAATAAGAATGGCGTGGATAGTGTTAAAAATGTTTTCCAAATATTGCAGAATAATAGTGTGGGGCCGGATAAGATTCCTTTTATAGATTTTAAGAAGAAGGAATTTAATCGTGAATTGACGTTTTTCCATCGTCCAGATATAGTAGCAGAAAAGTTGGAAGATAAATCAGTTTAAAAAAATTATTCTTATATATTAAAGACAATGGAATTTGAGATTTATTCAGATAATTTTTATGATAAATTGGATGAACATTTAGTTAAAGTGGAAGATGAGAATAAGGATGTTCCTTTTTTGACGAAAGAGGAGTATGATAAGCAACAGAGGATAGTGGAGCAATTTTTGGCGGAGAAGAAGTTGAAGATTTATGGGGGGGTTGCGTTAGATAAGTTTATGCCAGAGGATGACAAAATTTATTTGAATAGGGAGGGGAAGATTGTAGATTATGATGTTTACAGTCCGCAACCATTGAAGGATGCAGTAGAATTGGTGAATCGCTTGTATGAGGCGGGGTTTAAGTATGTGACATTACGAGAGGGAGTGAATGCTGGAGTTTATAAGATTTTTAATTATTTTCAGGAGGCGGCGGATGTTGTTTATATGCCCCAGAGAATTTATGATTTAATTCCAGCGAAAAAGATTGGTGATTTGTGGTATGTAGAACCTCGGCATTTACGGATTGATTTGTTGGTTGCATTAACAAATCCGAAACAGGGAATTTTTAGGTGGAAGAAGGATTTTGAGAGATTGGAGAAATTGGAGAAATATTTTCCGGTGGAGAAGCCAATAAAATTTTGTGAATCAGTTGGACAGCAATATGCGCCAAGTAATTTGGAAGTGCGTATACAGGATTATTTGGAGAAGAGGGATGATTATATATTGTTTGGGGATATGGCATATTATGCATTTATGAGGGAATCTGGATTGAAAGATTATTTTAAGCCAGAAGTAAAATATTTGGAGATTGGTATGGAAAAACCAGCAAGTATATTTGATGATTTAAAAAGATTAGGCAGAATTAAGATTCGTAGATATCACCAATTTATGAAACATATACCGACAAGATATATTGTAACACCTCAGAATCAGGACACACATATTTTGTTGATTATTTATGAATTGAATGAGAAATGCATTCCATATGTTGATTATAAAGGTGCAAAAATTACTACATATCATGGTTTAGTGTTATATTACAATTTTATGATTTATTTATCTGGTCGTTATGGTATAAGGGATAGGGAGCAGATATCAAGATGTTGTTTGTATGAATTGGATAGGGCGAAGAAGTATTATTTTAAAAACAGTGGACAGGATGAATTTGGGGATAATTTGTTTAGATGTTTTATTTTGCCATGTTTAGGAAAAGAAAAAAATGTTTTGCGAGAAAGCAAAATACGTGTATGGTCAAGTGGAAAGACAAAGCAAAAACCATTTACTTATGTGCCTGCAACAAGAGAGCATTTAGTTGTTGAATCTAAAGTACCAGCTGGATATGTAAAATTTATAAGTGGTGAATTGGACAGAGAAGTTTAACCAATTATTTTGTTGTACCATTTAGTATTTTTTATATTGTTTATATGGCGAGTTAGACGCATATTTTCTTCATTTAATCGCATATTTTCGTTATATAATCTTAACATTTTTTCACCTAAAAGAATTTGTGCTTCTTTTATTTCAAATTTATATTTGGCATGTTCCAGTTGGAGGTCACTATATAAATTGCATACTTCAGTAAACCGGTCTTTCTCAACTGTTTGCTCTTCTTCTGTTGAAATATCTTCTTCTTCTTCATCACTTAAATATTCTTTAGTTAAAGATTGTTCTGTTTTATCTTTTAGTAATGATTGTGCATTAATTGCATCGGAAAGTTCGTTATACAATTGTTCATATTTTTGCAATTCCGAAATAGTATTTTCGTGATTAAAAATAATTTTTTCCAATTGTTGAATTTTCTTTTCATATGTTTGTTCCAATTTTGCTTTTTCATTTTCCACTTTTTGTGCAATGATTGCTTCAATATTAGAGCGTTCTTTTAGGGCATAATTTATATATTGTACTCTTTCTTTTCTCATTATAAAATACAATTCCAAAAATCTAACAGAACATTTTTTACCAATCTTTATTTTAGCAAATTTATGTATTGTTGCAATTGCTCGTTTCCTTTGGTTGTACAATGTTTTCGCCTTTCTTATTCTCCACAATTGTTGTAATTGTAAAACTAACCTTCGCTTTTTATATTCCATCTTTGCCAAATAATTCCTATAATTCCTCTGGATTTTCTGACAATTTGTTAAGGTCATTACATACATATTGCGTTGTATATTTGCTACAACCCATCTTATCATATTTTCTATCAACAATTTCTGTGCACTTATTAATTGGTTGTTAAATAATTTCTGCTGGTCATGTGTAAAAAACACCATTGTTTTTCCTTTTAAAAACTGTTCTCCATCTAATTGGTTTAACCATTCTTCAAATATGAGATTTTCTTGTAAATAAATTGCTTCATATTTTTGTTTAAATAATGTTTGCTGCATTCTTACAGGAAATGTTTGTCTTGCCAATTCAAGTGCTGATGTTACACCACAATAATTTAATTGGTCTTCTACTTTCTGTTCTTCCCACAATTCTTTCGCATTTTCTTCATTAGGTTTAATACATCTTATAAAATGCAAATTACTATCTGATAAATGATTTACTAAACCAGTTAAATCTGCACGAAATTTATTTGTTATTGTTGAAACTTGAACACTTCCACGCTTTCTCTTTGTCTTCTTCTGGATGCAATCAGCAAATAATTCCAGTTTGGAATAGTACAACTGTAAAAATTGCTCCACATCTGCACCAATCTTATTAATGTTTTTTTCCGCAAAATCCCCCCAATTATATTCCACTTTATCCGCATAATGAGTTATAACAAATGAATCAATTTTCTTTTTCCAAACCTTCGCATTTGCTGGTAAAGTCAATGCTAAATCATTGTCTTGTGCACCTAAAATGGATTTTTCATCTAACAATGGAAAGAATCCATTGGGTCGCTGGTCAAAGAATTCTAAAATATGTGCATTGCTCTCAAAAGTAACACGGGATTTAAGGATTCCTTCATTTTCAAACATTTTAATTTCCTCTTCAAACACAAAACGATTAAATAATGCTTGCAATCTTTCATTGCAATAATTTATACATAACTGTTCAAAACCATTCTGCTCAAACACCTCAAAACCAAAAATATCCAAAATTCCATATGTCCTTTCTGGTTCCAAATTTTCCCCCAAATGATTGTTCATCTCCTTCACAATTTGGTTAAACATTTCCTCATAAATTGTCATTATAATTGTTGCCTTTACATTTGCAGATTCTTTGTCTGATAATGGCACTTTTATAATTTCTCCACCAGTAGATATAGTTTTTTCCTTCAATATATTTCCCAAATGTATCCAATCAATCGGTTCATTGTTTAAAAGTGCAATTAAAAATTCCATGGTTTGCACAACATCTTGCCACTTTTTCGGTTCTAAATATGTTTCCCATATTTTCTGCAGATTCTGCTTATGTAAATATGCTGTGTCCCAATCATCACGGTTGTATTCTTTTTTATTTTTGGTGTAACCAAAAGAATAAAATATGTGGTAATTTGTTAAATTTTCTTCAACCAAACGGATTTTTTCCAATAAATATGTGTCAATTTGGGAATGAATTGTATTTTTATGAATGTGAATATTGATGAATTTGCCAAAACGAGATGAATTGTGATTGCGAATTGTACTTGCATTCCCTAAAGCTTCTAAAATATTGTTGAATTGCAAAATAGTTGGCAAAATATTGTTTTTATCGTGGTAAATATTGGATAAATAATCCAACAATTTTTTAGTGGATTCTGTTTTACCAGAACCGGATTCTCCAGAAATTAAAAAACTTTGCACTGGGTGAACAGATTCTATTGCTACATTGGCAACTTGATATAAATGCGGTTGATTTATAAAATGGTTAGCAATAAATTTTTGCTTTATTTCTTCAGAATAATTGTTTGTGTTTTTAAATGGATTGATTGCAATTAGAATTTTACCAGCAAATGTGTAAATATCATCATTCTTAAAACGATGATTGAGATGACAAAGGATTTCTGGTGTGTGTGTATATGTTAATTTAAGGAGGTTTTCTATAGCTGGTTGAAAATTATGCTGATATTCTGTAGGTTCATCTTGCAATTCCCATTTAATATTTTTTTTCCAGAACTTTTCCATTGTTAAAAGAAAGATTATTTCTTTTAAGCTTTTGTTATTTTCTCACTCTAAATAAATGGTTAAATTAAAAAATTCCAATCTGTTAGATTCTAAATATAAACCTAATGCAATTATTGACAACACACCAAAAAATATTTGCAGTTTGTATCCAGATGGAACAACTCAAGGCGTATACTGTCAAGTGCAGAATTTCCCCAGAATTGTTGTATTAGCAGAACCTTATGGTTATAAAAAAGTTTTAGAACTTAACCCTGCCAACATTTTAGGACCAACCAATAAACCAAGCGGAAATCCTTGCTGCACTGAACCACCATTTAGTCCAGATGAACAATTGCCTCCATATAAGAAGAGTTATTTAGAGTTAAAGGAAACAACTGCTCGTGGTTTTAATCCAAATCCACCATATATTCCTCCACCAGAAATACAAAAAGAGTGCTACAATATTAGGTCTGCACTTAATACTTGTAATGTTAATAAAAGAAATTTTTATCCAAACATCTGGCCATACAATACAGCTGTTTATCCTTAAAAAACATATTTTTCCCAATATTCCACCGAATTATCCCACGACATCGTTTTAGCAAAATTAAATGCCCTCTCTCTAAAAATACTTTTCCTTTCTTCATCCTGCATTAACTGTATAACTTGTTCACATGCACTTTCTATAAAATCTTCTTCAGTCGGTTTTTTATCCAACATTAAACCCCTGTCCGCAATTGTTGAATCTAAACAACCAACATCCGTGTAAATGCAAATCGCCTGATACAATTGCGCCTCTAAAGCACTACAACAAAATGTCTCAAAAAAATTAGTTGGATAAAAGAAAAAGTCAGTTTCCAGCATACATTGTTTAACAAACTCCGGCGGTTGTCTGCCATAAACTGTGCAATTTTTTAATGTGCTAATTAATTGCAACTGTTTCTCATCCAATTCTTCTTTTCGGAACACTGTTAAACTGGCATCTGGAATAACTTGCTGTATTTTCTGCATACAAACCAAAAGTGTTGTTAAACCACGGATTGCAGAAGATACATAAATAAAACTGTTTTTCTTCTTATAAAAATATGGTGAACAATTTACATCTATTCCGTGGGGTACTATTGCAATCTTCTCACCAATATTATCTCCATACACTTCAATCATATTGTTTTTATGCCAATCAGATAAGCAAACAACTTTATCAATTTTATGCAAATGTTTGTTGGTATATTCTTTGCCACAATTGTCAGATATGGGTTTACTTAAATACATATATTGAATAACCATATCATGAACCCAGAGGTGCAATTTTTTAGTTGGGACATTAAAATATTCAAAATAATGAATGTAGCGGTTAATTATAAAATGGTCAAATTCAACCATGTTTTTCTCCTTTAATCTCTCGCAATCTAAATAATTTACACCATTTACATTCTTTTCCAATCCAGCTTCTCTCATCCCCCACATGTAAATATTTACAAAATACCCTTTTTTAACAAGTGCCTCTGCCAAATAAACTGAACACATTTCTGATCCAAAATTATTGATTCCATTTTTAAAAGTATCACCATTAAATGCATAAGTATATCCCATATACATGCCAATTAGTTTTAAAGGTCTGCGTTTTAATAAATTATTCATTGTAACAATAAATAATTTTTATTCACGATTTTTACTTAGTATGTGGCTTCTTTTCCTTCTTATCATTCACTTGCTTCCTCTTCCAATCTTCTAATTTAGCAGAAAGCCAATCAGCATCTTCTCTAAAAACTTTGGAGATTTTTGGTGTGGTTCTGATGCCTAAGTTTGCACGGGCAACCAATTGGTGAATTAAAGTACCATAAGCATTCTGTGCACCTTCTATTTTTTCCAAATCTCTAAATGCCCTTAAAAGCGCACGATGTCTTTGGTTTTCTGTTTTATCAATAACATCCTCATAACCATGGCCAATATGTGCATCTAAAACAATTTTTCTTTCGCCTTTTCCTTTAGCACCTCTGTTAGTAATGCAAGAAGGAGGAACAACTCTTCCTTTTACTTTTGTTCCATCTTCCCTAACATAAGGTTTACGAACATAAGCATTTCTAAGTATTTGTCCTTTAGGGCAAGAAGTTGGAATAACACAACCTTCTTCATTGCACATGTTTTCTGCTAATTTAAGGGCATCTCTTGCTGCTTTGTTTTCCACTTCTATCTGACGTCTAACACGTAATTTTGCTTTTTCACCGGATAAACTGCGGGCTTTTATACAACGTGCAGGAACATAGGTGCCGTTTTTGGTGGTGTAACTGTCACGTAAAATGTATCCTTCAGGACAGCGAGGAGTTTTACTTTTTCTAAAGTCATGATTAACCATATTATAGTTAATATAATTTTTCGTTTTTTTAAAGAATATTTTTTATAATAAGAATAATATGAAACCAGAAACTGTAGCAGAACAAGTGATTTATAAATTCGTTAAAAAAATTTATAATGAAGAATGTGAAGCAAGAAAAAAAGAAACACTAACTCACGAAGAAATTGTAAAATTAGTTAATACAACTTATGCAGAAAAAGAAAAATCATTGCGTCATCGTATTAAGTCTGCTATAAAAAAGCTGTGTTCTGAAGCAGAACATGGTGGAGAAAAGGCAATTGAAGATTTATTGCAAAAAATATTTGAAGACCCTAATTTTAATAAAACTAAAATTATTCAAGAAGTAGAAATCCAACAAAAAATTAAATAAACAGTTTATAAAACAATTTTAATTCAAATATATCAAAAGATACATGATTTATTCCACCAAATATCTTCTTTTTTTCCATAACATCCCTCCACTTTTCTCCAACTAATCCCATCCTCTCCTTCAATGTTGAATCTATAGAACTATCGTAAAATCTATAAATTCTTCGCAAAATTCTATTTATTGTCGGCCTTGTTATCGTCAAATTAAGTGCCATTGTCTGTTCCTTATTTATTGGTACCGATAAATACATTTTATCACGTAAAACATAACTTTCCACATTAATCGGTTCTTCATCAATTGTCCACTCAATTTCTTCTAACATATTGATAAACTAAAAAAGCACCTACACAAAAATATAGTGCTTCTTTAGTTATCCTTCTTACAAAAACATCCTGATTTGCCGTAAAATAATTCATTTTTTTTTACATAAACAAACATATTTTTTTTCATTTTTTTACTTATCCTCTGGCAATCACCCTTGAAGATAATTTCTCCATATTCTGTTCAACCTGTGTTATCTCAAATGTATAAGATATCTGCTTCTTCGCATAAATAAAAAATGCCTCATATGGCTGATATATACCATAAGGTGCCGACTTCAAATAATCCGGTACCTCCTCAAAAGGAAACAACAATTGGAAACTTAATGGGTCATCCAATTTCCCACCCACTCTCAATCCATTTTGTGCCAAAAATCCATTAGGTGATATTTCATTATAACCACTCTTCCTTGTATTCACAAAACCTTTGCTTACAACAGTTATTTTAGGGTCAAATGGTGTCCTTGATTTAACTTTCACATTTATTCCATTTGTATCTATATCCTCTATGTCCAACACATATTTATTGTTAATGATTATCAAATCTTTCACCTTCAAAAAAGGTCTCACATCAATCTTCTTCTCCCTCTTTCCCTTGTCCGGTACATCATGGACCATATAAAAGTAAATCACCGGATATCTATCAAAATTAATATAAATGCCATCATTTAGTTTAGTAGCCCTTGACAATGGATTACACTGGAACAAACTGTAAAACATTAATCTATCACCCGGAACTACTCCAACCCCACATATCTTCTGACCATAACTTGGGTCTTCTGGTATAATTGTAACCTTAGTTAAATGTTGTCCCTTTTTAAAAGGGCAAAAATTATCATCTTTCACTTCTTCACCCCTCTCTATACTCTTAATATAAACTTTGTCCACACCAACATCCAACAATTGATTGAACCTTGTTACCAATTGCAATGTCATTTGCGATAATTTCGCCCAAGTTGATGGATAAAATGTTTTACCTTCATAAGCAGCTGTTTTCAAATTTACAAATCTCCTTGTTACACCATACAATTTATCAAAATTCAATTTCGCCAATGCACGTCTACTCGCCAAATTCGTCCCATCATAGGCACCATCTATCTCATCCATAACCAAAAAATAATATGGTTCATCCAGCACTGTAACATCAATCCCATAATTCTCCTTCCAAATTGGTCCATATGGATAACTTGTAAAAGCATTTGGTGTTTCTTTATTCTCATCAATCTGAGGTCCATTAAAATCATATGGCGCCAATCCTCCTACAAAAACCCTATCTAAAGGCACCTGTGCATCCAAACATTTAATCTCCACTATATTCTCATACAAATTCTCTAATTTCGCTCCTCTACCACCAACATTTTCATAAACTACTGGTGCCTTATAAACTACTACTCCCTCCGCATTTAAATATGATGGCACTTCCACCTCTGTCGCTGGTTGTTCAAATCTTACTTGGAAATTAGTTGGAAAAGGATATGCATCCAAATCCCTCTGCAAACTATCAACTGTTATATAATATTTCCTCGTCTGGTAATTTAACTTCTCCGGCGGAATTAAAGCATAATCTAAATATGCATTGTTACTCTGCTGATTAGTCAATATTAACTCCTGTTGTGCCTTCCTCTGATTATCCTCCACTACCTTATTCTCCCTCTCATTCACCCTAAAGGTCTCTATTGTCGTCTTATCATTAGCCAATTGCTCCATTTTCCTCTCCATCTCTCCAGTATCCTTGCGGTTCTGCAAATGCTCCTCAAACTGATTGCGATTATTAACTTTCCTACCAAAAACATCCTCCACCTTATTACTACTATTCTTTGGCTTTTCTACTGTGCCATCCTGCATATATTGCTTCTTTAACCTCTCAAACTTTTCATCAACTTCCTCATTCTCAAAACGTCTTGTCGTATCCTCTCCCTTTAAATTTGCCGCTTGATTAAAATAACTCTCCAAACTCGGTCCAGTTGACTCACTAAACCTATCCGGTCTGGGCGCAAAAAAATCTGGCGCATTCGTCGGCCCTACATCTCTAACCACATTCTGCCTCCCATTCTCATATACCGGCTCTCCATTCACAAACCTCTCCGCATCCCTATCCGGCATTGTAGCATCCTCCATCTCCTTCGTCATTGGCAACTGATTATCATATGTCACCTTCTTATCCTGATAATTTCCCTTTCCATATACATTCTGCTGATTCTGCAAAGGCTGACTATATTGCCCTTCTTGTTCTCTTTCTCTCTTTAATCTTTCAAACAAATCCATGGGATCCTTCTCCACTTTATCTTGTACCTGCATTTCTGGTTGACGCATATCCATCTGACGCCTCTTCTGTTCTTGCTCATACAAATCTTGGGTATCATCACGTTGATTTGTTACTTCTGGTGGACGATAATTGCCCTGAGCTTGGCCATAATCAGGGTCACCAACATATAAATTATTCTGGGTTTTGTTGAGATAACCGGCTTCAATGTTGCGGAAAACTTGAGGAAGTACAAGTTCAATGGTTTTCCTGTTTAAAGCTGTGTACAATACTTTGGGACTTTGGTTGGGTTTTAATTGTTTATCTTTGTTGCGTTCCCATAATTTCGCCATTACTTTTTGGATATCATCTAAATAGTGGCCTTCTACATTAATTCCATAGCGTTTCTGCACTTCATTATAAACCGACGTTGCGACTGTAAAAACATTCTGCTGATTTAAATAACTCATTAAGTTATATAAATATATAATACTATTTTTTAAACCAAATTACTCCCTCTCTGGAATATAAATTGTATATCCCAATTCTATCTTCTCCTTCAAAAATCTCGCCGAATCTATTGCACTCATACTTAACGTTATCTCCCTATAATCCGGTTCTACATCCTCATCCTCTCCGACCCAATCAAACTCATATAAATCAAACATATCCCCAGTATCTGTATCCATCAATCCACAATAATAACAATGTTCTCCATTCTTCAATATATACTGAATTAACATACACTCTATTGGTATCAACTCTAAATTACCATCCCTTATCTCCCTCATATTGGGAGCAATCTGCCATTTTGTATGAGCAAGCACAAAAGTTTCTAAAATATCTTCTTCCTCTTCAACTTCGTCTACAATCTCCTCCTTTTTCTTCAAATTCTCCTTGACTTTCTTTAACAAACTCATTTTCTCATTATTAATTTAACATTTTTTTAAATCATTTTTTTAATTCTTCTCTAAATGTTATATTCCCTTCTTTTACTAAAGTGTCTTTCATTCCCAAAAATCTTTTATATGGCACCCCAGTTTTCCCTTCAATCTTTTCCAAATATTTTTCTGGAAAAATAATCTTTCCACATCCACACATCTCTTCTTTACCATCATATCCACAAAAAAATAAAACATCATTCATTATCATATCACACTTTTCTGCTACAATTTTTATACATTCCACTTTCCTATCATCTTTCCCTAACAAATAAACATCCTTATCTATATTCCCCCTATCATTCTTTCTTATAAATCCCAAATCTATCCCATGTTTCCTACAATCCCTCTCCAATCTCGGTACACTATACAACATACTCCCACATATCCTCACCTTTAATCTTCTTTTAGTTTTCTTTAAATAACCCAAATTAATGAGATGAGAGAGTAGGATGTGAGGGTAAAATTTTTCGTTAAAATTGTTTATACAGAAAAAATCAACTTTTTTTTCTTTTATTTTTAAAAATCTTTCCCACGGACTTTTTACATTGTAATCATAAAAACCACTGCTTTCTATATCACAATTCTCATATAAACCTAAATTTAATCCAATTACCCCCTGCAACAATATATAATCCACCATCTCTACCCTCTTAAACAACTTCCCACACAATTCCAACACATCACCCCTCACCATCATCATCTGATTCTCCATCTCCAACCTATTTTCCTCCCCTAACTTTTCTTTAAATAGTTTGTTAGTATTTTGTTTTTCAAGTTGCTTGAGGTTATTGATAGATTGGTTAGAATTGATGTGAACGGATATTTTAGGTATTTTTTTTACAAAAAAGTTTTCTTTTTTAATGGGTTTAACAATAAATTGTTCTTGAGATGCGTAAAGAAAATAAGGCGATATAAAATCTATTTTTTTAATATATTGTAGAACATTATTATGCCTAAATAGTAAATTGTCTGTTAAATCGTGGTAAGGAATAATAATAATTTGGGTATCATTGTGATAAATTTCATTTAATAATAGGGGAGTTGGACTGATAATAATGATATTTCTTAAAAAAGGAAGATTTTTTCTGGTTGTTTCAAGATTTAAGAAAAAATTGTAAACATCCAATCTATCTTCTTCTAAAAATTGTTTTACAAATGGATTATTTATTTTTTTTGCTTTATTTTTGTAACTTTTATATTCTAAATCATTTGGATTAACATATGTACAAACTAAATCAATAACATCATTATTTAAATTTTTTTTTATTTTTTCTTTAAATTTTTCATTATATTCCATCTCAGAACTGCTATTATCTTTATTTATTTTATCAATTGTCTTTTTTATTATTTCATCCATTACTTAAAATGTTATTTGGAAAAAAATATTTATTATTTAACACTTTTTTTCTTTTTTCCTCCACTTACCTTTATTATATTTCTATCACCAGTCTTCTTCGGTGGTCTGTAAAAATAATTTCGCAAAACATTCACCGAAAAATCTTTAATTTTTTTATTCTCAAAATCTTTTAATGTTTTCCCTTTTAATGATTCTATTATAAAATTCATTGAATAAACACCACATTCACTCCCTCCATATTGATGTTTCCTTGTATTGTATTCCAATTTTGTTTTATCACCCATCTGGCGTTTAAGCATTTCCATAAAATATTTTATATATGCCGGTGGTTGTTGACCAACACTGTCGTAATATGTT
>JGI10211J34971_10001738_pt1 | contig 17867 bp, 18 predicted proteins | sample Etolagsediment_FD_34971 | JGI IMG/M metagenome (IMG submission 34971) | reverse complement strand
TATTATCACAAAAGCTGTCTCAGAGTTCCTTGGAGCACAAACAAGAGTAGCTAAAGATGTAGCAGGTCTTATAGAGATAGTAACATCTGTACAAGTTGATACAAACACTACAGTTTCTGTAATTGCAAAAGCAGATGGAACAGCAGAACATAAAGTAACAAACAATGGAGAATCTTCTGAAGCAACTTCAAATGTAGCGGGGCAAATACACTTATCACTACAAGTGGAGAAGTGGAAACAAGTGCAGGGGATATTGATGATAATGGATACACTATCAAAGCCAAAGTTATCACAGAACCAGATGGGAAAACAATCACAAGATTTGTAAAAGTAAATAGTAGTGATAGTAGTGATGAAGAGATACTTAGCAATACTCTTCAAACAGGGAATAAATTTGACATAGGAAATAAAACAATCATAGATNAGATTGATAATAAACTCTATATTAAAGTTAATTCAAAACTAACAGATAATCTCATTATAGAGTAAGGGGAAAAAATGAAAAATAAATATAGAACACAAATAAAAATAGCACTTGGTGCTATCTTTGCAAGTATGCTTTTTACAGCTTGTGGTGGTGGCGGTGATAGTGCTTCATTTGAAAATAGTGAAACGATTATCCCTATTAGTATCGCTTGTGTGACTGATCCTGATGCAATGGATATCTCAAACTATATCACACTCAATAGTGGTGATGTAATCATCAAAGATAATGATGGAGCAGAAGTTTCGATCTACCATGATGTAGATGGATTAAAAAAAGTGTGTCTTGTAACACCATCTGCACATATATTAAGAAAATAGGAGTAGATAAATGAAAACAATACTAAAAACACTTTCTCTTACATCACTTTTAGTAAGTTCACTTTTTTCTAGTGAACTCGTAAGTGAGATAGGATTGAATTTAGGTAAAGCATACAGCCCATATACACAAACCAATGCAAATGGCTCTATTATTTTAGGAGATACTCCAGATGTGAGATACACTTCATATGAACTCTACACAGTACTCAATCCTCTAACAGATATCTGTAAAGAGAAAAATATGAAACCAACTCTTTCTTATACTTACTCACATAATAGTGAACTTAGAAATAAGTATCTCTTAGCTGGAATCAATAAATACTATAAAAATAGTTATGTAGGGGTATTAGTTGGATACGGACAACTCACTTGGAAATATAACCCAATNAATAACTCTAAAGAGAATGACTACACAGCTACANCTCCAATAGCAGGACTCCAAACAGGATACCAACATAAATTGAGTGAAAAACTTTCACTCAATCTTAACCTCAAAGCTTTGTATCATCCTTATGATACTAAACTCAATCCAAACAATACAGCAACAGCTACTATCTATCATGATTATACGACATCTGCTAGTGTTGGATTGGGGTATAGGTTTTAATAAAACTGGAATGACCCTTATAATCTAGACAAAAAACAATTCAGTAATTCAGAAATAAAAGTGAGTAAAATTACACGATAGAATTACAGGATTAAAAATAGTGGTATCCCCGGCTGGAATCGAACCGGCACTCCTAGTGGAAAGAGATTTTGAATCATGTCTGTCTACTAGAGAAGATGAAAAAGTGTTTAAGATTTTAGAACAAGCAGTCGATAGGGCACTGAACGCATTGGAACATACAAAAGAGTTTCAAGCATTTTTAATGTTACTAAATGATGCTAGAGAGATTGAACTTTTTTAAAATGAAGTAGAAGATGCTACAAAAAGTTATACTTTACTGGAAGACACGTTAAGAATACGTCTTGAAAAAGGAGATGTTGATGTTATGGTACTCGTAATAGATACACATATACCTGAAGATGTTTCAATCAGCATACGATTACAGTTGAAAGAGAAAAGCCAAATAGACAAGAAAATTGGAGCCAGGTTTCTGTATGTATCCTATCAATTATCTAGCATAGACGGCAAAATATTTTCAGAACTTCATCACCCTATAGCTATAGGTTTTCAGCAGAGTATATAGTTAGTTAAACTTAGTGTTAAATTGTTTTTGCTAAATGCCAGAATAGATGAAACTTGTGTAGTATAGAAACAAATAAATAATATAACTTTTGGAAAACACTCTATTTTATTCTCATAAAACTAAAAGAGTGCTACAATCCTACCATTACTAAATAAAAATTAAGGAATATACATGTCACAATTACCAAAAATTATATGGTCAAAAATCGATGAAGCACCAGCGCTTGCTACCTATTCATTATTACCAATCGTAAATGCATTTACTCAAGCAGCAGGTGTAGAAGTTGTAGAGAAAGATATCTCACTTGCAGGAAGAGTTCTTGCTGCTATGGGAAAAGCTGAAGATGAATTATCAAAACTTGGAGAAGTTGTTTTAGAAGAAGATGGAAACATCATTAAACTTCCAAATATTTCTGCATCAGTTGGACAGCTTAAAGATTGTATCGCTGAGCTTCAAGGTCAAGGTTATGATATCCCTAACTACCCTGAAAACCCAGCAAATGCTGATGAAGAAGCTATTCAAGCAAAATATAGTACATGTTTAGGTTCTGCTGTTAACCCTGTTTTACGTGAAGGTAATTCAGACAGACGTGCTGCTAAAGCTGTAAAGAATTTCGCACAGAAAAACCCACATAGACTTAAGCCTTTTGCTGAAAATTCAAAAGCATATGTTGCACACATGGAAGGTAATGGCGATTTCTTTTCAAATGAGAAATCTGTAACTTTAGATAAAGACCAAAAAGTAACGATTGCACTTAACGGTAAAGAGTTGACTTCTATTGATGCTCTTGCTGGTGAAGTGCTTGATGGTACATTTATGTCAGTAGCAGCGCTTAAAGCATTTTACAAAAAAACAATTGAAGATGCAAAAGCAAATGATGTTCTTTGGTCATTACACTTAAAAGCAACAATGATGAAGATCTCTGACCCAATTATGTTTGGTCATGGTTTCGTTGCATTCTTTGAAGATGTATTTGCTAAGCATGCAGATACATTTGCAGAATTAAAAGTGAATCCTAATCAAGGTATGTCTGACTTGGAGAAGAAAATTGCTGGTCATGCAAAAGAAGCTGAAATCAAAGCTGATTTCAAAGCAGTGCTTGATTCTGATAACCCTAAACTTGCAATGGTTGATTCTGATAAAGGAACAACTAACTTCAATGCATCAAATGATGTCATTATTGATGCTTCTATGCCAGTTGTTGTACGTGAAGGTGGTAAGCAGTGGGACAGAAATGGTGATGCAGTAGAATGTGTGGCTGTTATTCCTGATTCAACTTACGGTATGTTCCATGCTGAAATGGTAGCTGATTGTGTTAAAAACGGTCAGTACGATGTAACAACTATGGGTACAATGCAAAACATTGGTCTTATGGCTCAAAAAGCAGAAGAGTATGGTTCTCACCCAACTACATTTGAACTTGCTGAAGCTGGTACAGTGACCGTAACAGGTGCAGATGGTGTTCTTATGAGCTTTGAATGTGAAGCTGGTGATATCTGGAGACTTGCTAGAACTAAAGATATTCCAATCAGAGACTGGGTAAGACTAACTGTTGAAAGAACTAGACTTGAAGGTATCCCTGCAGTATTCTGGTTAGATGAGAACAGAGCACATGATGCTGAATTGTTGAAAAAAGTACACGCATATTTAGCAGATCATGATACTGACGGGTTAGATATCCAATTCATGAAGGTAACTGATGCTACTAGATTTACTAATGCAAGAGTAAGAGAAGGTAAAGATACAATTGCTGTAACTGGTAACGTACTAAGAGATCACCTTACAGACATGTACCCGATCCTAGAGCTTGGAACATCTGCTAAAATGCTTTCTATTGTTCCTTTGATTGCTGGTGGTGGTTTATATGAAACTGGTGCGGGTGGTTCTGCTCCTAAACATGTTGATCAATTCTTAGCAGAAGGGCACCTTAGATGGGATTCACTAGGTGAGTTCCTAGCCTTAGCAGAGTCATTGAGATTTATCGGTCAAAAACATGATGATGCTAAACTTAAAGCACTTACTGAAGCACTGGATATCGCAAATAATGGTTACCTTGATAACAGTAAAGAGCCATCAAGAAAATGTGGCGAACCAGACAACAAAGCATCACATTTCTTTGTAGCACAATATTGGGCAGATGCTCTTGCAAATGGTTCAAATGCTGAGCTAGCTGCTAAGTTTGCACCTGTCGCTGCTGAACTTAAAGCAAAGGAAGCAACAATAATGGAAGAGCTTCTTGCTGTTGAAGGTCAACCTCAAGATGTTGGTGGTTACTTCCATCCAAATGATGAGTTAGCTGCTAAAGCGATGAGACCATCTGCTACACTTAATGCGATCATAGACGCTATATAAATATGTTTTACCGAGTATTGCATCTTATTTTCGCAATACTCGTAACTAAAATGTAGTAACATTTTGGTATGCTATACTCTTCTGTAGAGGAGCTTTCTCTACATCACTTCTTAGTATCTAGTGTAAAAAGATACTCTTGACACAGCTGTGTCATATAACATAGGGTTGATGTAGCCTCTTTTGTCGCAAAGCATAATTGATAACATAAGTTATGAGTTATGTTTTGCTTTGGGGTCCCCTATAGTTCTCAATTAAAGGATTATTATGAAAAGAGGTAAAAAAGTATCGATTATCGGTGCAGGAAATGTTGGTGCTACTGTAGCATATTCATTGGCAATGAAGGGTAGTTGTCATGAGATAGTACTTAGGGATAGAAATACCGAAATAGCTAAAGGCAAAGCGTTAGATATGTCGCAAGCAGCAAATGCAGCAAGAATGCATACCGTTGTATCTGTGGCAGAAGATGCTTCTGGAATGGCAGGTTCAGATGTAGTCGTTATTACTGCAGGAAGTCCTAGGTTGCCTGGTATGAGTAGAGATGACTTGCTGATGATTAATGCAGAAATCACTAAAGAGGTGGTTGCCGATGTAAAAGAGTATGCACCTGATGCGATTATCATTATGGTGTCTAACCCTCTTGATGTTATGACGTATGTTGCATTAAAAGCATCAGGTTTCCCTAAAGAAAGAGTCATAGGTATGGCAGGTATTTTGGATTCTGCAAGAATGGCACACTTCATCCATGAAAAACTGGGTTATGGAGCCGGACAGATACGTGCTTCAGTCATGGGTGGACATGGTGATGATATGGTTCCTCTCCCTAAGTTTTCAACAGTTGCAGGTGTACCCTTAACAGATGTCCTTGATGAAGCAGAGATCCTTGAGATCGTTGAGCGTACTAAACATGGTGGAGCAGAAATTGTAGGGTATTTAAAAACAGGATCCGCATACTATGCACCAGCAAAATCTACAGCACTTATGGTAGAAGCGATATTAAAAGACACAAAACAGATTCACCCGTGTGCTGTGTACTTAGATGGTCATTATGGTCATTATGATGTGGTTTCGGGTGTTCCTGTAGCACTTGGTGCAAATGGTGTTGAAAAACTTTTTGAGATGACATTGAATGAAAATCAAAAAACAAAGTTTGCAGCAAGTGTTGATTCAGTAAGAAGTATGATCAATGTACTTAAAGAGAAGAAATTTTTTGACTAAAGGTTAGAGATGAGAGAAATTGAATTTGATGTTATTGTAAAAGCGGTAAAAGATATGATCATGCATTGTGGTACAGACCTACCACAAGATACTTATGATGCACTTGAAGCTGCAATGGAGGCTGAAAAGTCACCGGTAAGCAAAGAAGTTATTCGACAAATACTTGAAAATGCGAATATTGCAAAAGATGAGAAACGACCACTTTGTCAAGATACTGGTTTAGCAGTATTTTTTGTAAATGTTGGGGAAGATGTACGTATTAAGGGTGGTCTTTTGAGAGATGCTATTAATCAAGGAACAGAAGAAGGTTATACTGAAGGTTATTTAAGAGCCTCAACATGTGAACCGTTCAGCCGTTTAAATTTAAAAGATACAGTAGGCTATAACCTTCCAGCTATTATTCATTTTGATATTGTTTCAGGTGATAAGATCGATATCGAATATGCTGCAAAAGGTGGTGGGTCTGAAAATGTAAGTCGTGCTAAAGTGTTTCCCCCTGCTGCGGGTAAAGACGGGATTGTTGAATATGTTAAAGAAGTGATCTCTGATGCAGGAGGAAACCCTTGTCCTCCTATCACAGTGGGTGTGGGTATCGGTGGTACATTTGAAAAAGCAGTAATCTCATCAAAACATGCACTTTTTAGAGATTTAGAGACTAAGCATGAAGATCCTGAAATGGCTGAACTTGAAGAGCGAATACTCACAGAGATCAACAATCTTGGTATTGGTGCTATGGGAATGGGTGGAACAAAAACAGCATTGGCTGTACACATAGAGTCTAATCCCTGTCATATTGCTTCCCTGCCTGTTTCTGTAAACGTTCAGTGTCACTCTTCAAGACATACACACATCACGATATAAGGACAAGAGATGGCAACATATACTTTAACAACTCCATTGACTTCTGAAGATACAAAAAAACTTGTAGCCGGAGACACAGTTTTGCTTAACGGTACCATTTATACAGCAAGAGATGCTGCACATAAAAGACTTGTTGATCTTATAGAAGCAGGTGAAGCGCTTCCTTTTGACCTAGAGGGCTCTGTCATATACTTTGTTGGACCAACCCCTCCTAAGCCAGGTGATCCTATTGGCAGTGCCGGACCTACGACTTCTTACAGAATGGATTCTTATTCTCCAACGATGTTAAAACATGGCTCAAAAGGAATGATTGGGAAAGGTAAAAGAAACGAAGCAGTCAAAGATGCTTGCGTTGAATATGATGGTATCTATTTTGGTGCTACAGGTGGAGCAGGGGCTTTACTTGGTAAACAGATTCGTTCAGCAGAAGTAATCGCTTATCCGGAACTTGGTCCAGAAGCTGTTAGAAAGATCACAGTGGAAGATTTCCCTGTAACTGTTGTAAATGATACCAAAGGTAATGATATTTACCAGATGGGTCGTTCACAGTATGAAGTTAAAAGCTAAAACTCTTATAAACTATACAAAGTGTAACACTTTTTTTATTTGTGTCTTTTCACAATGATTAGTTACACTTTATTTCTTCAAAAATTATTACAGACTGTGTAGATATTTAACACATTTATTAAATTAGTAATATTGATAATAGAATTAACCAAGCATTATTCTCTGGAGGCGTATAATAAACAACTTACAGTAATTTTAAAGGAGTATACATTGAATATACATGAATATCAGGCAAAACAGATTTTTGCTAAATACGGTGTTCCTACACCAAGAGGTATTATTGCCAATACACCACTTCAGGCTGCTACTAATGCACAGGAACTTGGTGGAAATATTTGGGTAGTTAAAGCTCAAATTCACGCTGGTGGACGTGGTCTTGGTGGTGGTGTTAAATTGGCTAGATCAATCGATGAAGTCAGAGACTTGGCAAGTGAAATTCTGGGTATGACATTGGTGACACATCAAACAGGTCCTGAAGGTAAATTGGTTCAAAAAGTTTATATAGAAGAGGGTGCAGCTATTGAAGATGAACTGTATCTTTCTGTTGTACTTGACAGAGCTGCTGAAATGCCAATTATCATGGCTTCAACTGAAGGTGGTATGGATATTGAAACTGTTGCAGAAAAAACTCCAGAAAAGATTATTAAAATTGCTGTCGATCCTGCCTATGGTTTCCAATCTTATCATGGTAGAGAACTTGTATTTGGTCTTGGTATCACAGATAAGAGTGAACAAAAAAAGATGATAGATTTTGCTTCTAAACTCTATAAACTTTATATGGAAAATGATGCAGAAATGATTGAGATTAACCCATTGATCAAAACGGCATCAGGTGACTTCTTAGCGCTTGATGGGAAAATGGGATTTGATGACTCTGCACTTGGACGTCATCCTGACATCGAAGATATGAGAGATATCTCTGAAGAAGATCCTGATGAAAGAGAAGCTAGCCAGCATGGGCTTTCGTACATTGCACTTGATGGTGAAATCGGTTGTATGGTAAATGGTGCAGGTCTTGCGATGGGTACTATGGATACGATTAACTATATGGGTGGGACACCTGCAAACTTCCTTGATGTGGGTGGTTCAGCAAATGCTGAAACAGTAGCAAAAGGATTTGAAATTATTCTTAAAAATCCAAATGTAAAAGCTATCTTTGTCAATATTTTCGGTGGTATTGTACGATGTGATAGAATCGCAAATGGTATTCTTGAAGCGACTAAATTGGTAGATGTCAATGTGCCCGTTATAGTAAGACTTGATGGTACGAATGCACCAGAAGCAGCAGAGATTTTGAAAAATGCAAATATAGATAACGTTATCGCAGCAACTGATCTTGGTGATGGTGCAGCAAAAGCAGTAGCAGCGGCAAAGGGAGAGTAATAAATGTCAATTTTAGTAAACAAAGATACAAAAGTAATCGTTCAAGGTTTTACAGGTAAAGAGGGTTCTTTCCATGCTGAACAATGTATGGATTATGGTACACAGATTGTTGGTGGAGTAACACCAGGTAAAGGTGGTCAAACACACCTTGGCAAGCCAGTATTTAATACAGTGAAAGATGCTGTATCGGCAACAGGTGCTACCGTTTCTATGATTTTTGTGCCGCCTGCATTCGTTGCAGATGCAGTAATGGAAGCAGCATCTGCTGGTATTGAACTTGCAGTCATTATTACAGAGGGTGCACCAGTGCGTGATATGCAAGCAGCGAAAGCATGTGCTGTTAAAAATGGTATGAAGACTATCGGACCAAACTGTCCCGGTGTCATTACAGCAGAAGAATGTAAAATTGGAATCATGCCTGGTATGATCTTCAAAAAAGGAAATGTTGGACTTATCTCTAAGTCTGGTACATTAACATATGAAGGTGCAAACCAAGTATGTAATGAAGGTTTTGGTATTACTACGGCTGTTGGTATTGGAGGAGACCCGATTATTGGTCTTTCATATAAGCAACTTCTTCAAGAATTTCAAGATGATGCAGAAACAGAAGCAATCGTTATGATCGGTGAAATTGGTGGAGATCTTGAGATCCAAGCAGCAGCTTATATCAAAGAAAACATTACGAAGCCAGTGGTTGCTTTCATCGCAGGTCAAACTGCACCAGCAGGGAAAAGAATGGGGCACGCAGGTGCTATCATCTCTGGTTCTGCAGGTACTGCAAAAGAAAAAATGGATGCACTTGAAGCAGCGGGTGTGAAAGTGGTTGTTTCACCAGCTGAAATCGGTAAAGCGGTGAAAGAAGTTCTTTCTTAATCTTCTCCTTCACGTATCATGCACTTTAAGTGGGCCATTTGTGCCCACACTACATACTTTTTTCATTTACTTATTTTAACTATCATATGGATATCTGTAATCATCAGGAGTATTTATGACAAAAACGTTTGAGGTCTTTAATGTGAAATGTGCTGGATGTGCAACCACACTTAAAAATAAACTCCTTGATGAGTTTGGAGAAATTGAAGTAAATTTAGAGAGTATGCCCCGTAAGATCACATTAGATATAGAAGATAACGATATAGTGAAGCTAGCTAAAGCACTTAAAAATCTTGGGTATCCTTTGGCTTCAGAAGAGATGAGTTTTGTAGACAGTACATCAGCAAAAGCTAAAAGTTTTGTTTCTTGTGCCATAGGAAAAATGAACAGTTAAAATAGATTAATGTACAGTATATTTACCTTTTTCTATGTTATAATTCCAGCAAGGTGCAATAGGTAGTTGCTGGTGGTGTAAACCACGAGAGGAAAGTCCGGGCTGCAAGTGAGACAGAACTCCATCTAACGGATGGCCAGAGTAATCTGAGGGCAAGTGCAACAGAAAGTAGGTTGCCTATAAATGTCTTCTTGAAAATTGGCAAAGCCAATCTTTCAATTCATCTCACTAAAGCTTCGTCTTTAGGAGAGAAGATAATAGGTAAAAGTGAAAGGGTGGGGTAAGAGCCCACCAGTGCTTATGGTAACATGGGCAGCTAGGTAAACCCTGTTCGCAGCAAGAAGTATATGGTACAAGTCTCACAAGCTGTTTGATCAGCATTTATACTTCGCTTGAACGTATGGGCAACCATACGGCTAGATAAATAACTACCCACGACAAAACCCGGCTTATCGTTGCGCCTTTGATTTAAGGGGTGTTTTACCCCTAAATTACACACTTTCAAGTTAGATAACGCCAATTCTAATCTTCTACCTCAATATTTGGTCCACACATAATTTGTATTATTCCTTTGTTTTGTTTTAATTAAATCTTCTTCAAAATTATTTTTTTCATAAAATATATTTAAACTTTTGCTAATAGATAGCAATGCTATAATATCAAACTCTTTTTTTAAACAGTTTATTAAATATGTCCCCAAACCATTCCTCTGATAGTATGCATCTATTGAGATTTGATGTATATAAATCTTTTTTAAAAATTCGTCTTTTATTTTATAGTTTATAAATCCAATTCTATTCATATCTATATATAAATCTAATTTATTATTATTTTTAGTTTTATGTTCATAAACTGTTGTTATATTCTTTAGGTTTTTATTTTCTTTTGTTGTATTTATATCTGTTGTAATAGTGCTTTCCCTTAGGGTGGGTACATCAATTATGGATAAAAAGTGTATCGTGAAAAAAAGCCTAACAGAAATCTGTTAATGTTAATTTGAGTAGATCTAGGCTTTATATGTAATTATAGAGTTTTTAAAGGATTATAAAAACGAAGTCAAATACAGATCGAGTATTTGAGATTGCATGCAGTATACCATAATAATAAGAGGTAATGCGTGCATTAAAATGTTGAACAATAATGTGATAGGAAATGGAAACCTTATAATTTAACATATTATATAATGCTTATCGTTGTAGCAATGAAAAAATAGAGAAATTTTTACTAAAAAAAGTGACACTAAAAGTGTCACTAATATATCAATAAATAGCCTATTTACGCAAATAGGGTATAACTTATCGATTCATTTTATAATTCTATGGGGTGTTTTTACCCCTGAATTACACACCCTCAATTTATAATTTTCGTTTGTCATGGATCTTTTGTGAATTTGATATCAATTAACATTTTTTTAATAGACAAGGTTATCAATTTAAGATAAAATGACCCATGAAAAAATTTATACTCATTGTGTTTTTATTTAATCTATCAGTTTTAAGTGCCATGTCTAATACTATTCTCTTCTTGGGAGATTCGTTAACTGAAGGACTTGGGGTTAGTAAAGAAGATGCATTTCCAAAACTAGTCGAGACTTTAATTCAAACTGAACTTAAAAAAAGTATTATTGTTATAAATGGCGGTGTAAGTGGTTCTACTACCAGTGATGGTCTTGCTCGTCTTAAATGGTACTTGAAAAAGAAACCATATTTGGTTTTTTTAGCTCTTGGTACCAATGATGGTCTTAGGGGATTAGACCTTGCACAAAGTCAGGAAAATCTTGAAGAGATCATCAGTCATGCACAAGCATCTCATGCAAAAGTGATATTGGCAGGCATGCTTATTCCACCTAATTATGGACCGGAGTACTCTGAACAGTTTAAAAAAATGTATCAAAATCTACAAATTAAATATAAGCTAAGAAGTATGCCATTTTTATTAGATGGAGTTGCAGGGATAAAAGAATTTAATCAAAAAGATGGTATTCATCCTAATGAAAAAGGTCATAAGCATATCGCAGAAAACGTTTTTGAATTTATCAAGGAAGATATATAATGCTAGAATTAAAATCACTGAAAAAGTCCTACCATCAAGGTGCACAGACCATTCAAATTTTTGAAAATTTAAATTTTCATGTTGAAGTAGGGCAAAGAGTAGCGATTATGGGTAAGTCTGGCAGTGGTAAATCAACCCTGCTTTCACTGATATCGGGGATCATCAAACCAGATGATGGCGATATCTCTTTAAATTCTGTTTGGTATAAAGATCTACAAGAAAGTGAGTTAAATGATTTCAGAGCTAAGAATATAGGATTTGTTTTTCAAAACTTTCATTTAGTCTCCTATCTAAATGCTCTTGAAAATGTGATGCTTCCAGCAAAAGTATGTAAAGTCTCTCAACCTAGAGAAAAAGCCATGAAACTTTTAGAAAGTGTAGGTCTTGGCCATCGAATGGACCATCTTCCTGCTCAACTCAGCGGTGGCGAAAAACAACGTGTTGCTATCGCGAGAGCACTTATACATAATCCCAAAATAATTTTGGCTGATGAACCGAGTGGAAACTTAGATGATGAGACGGGTAATACCGTGATGGATATACTCTTTGAACTAATAAACGAGAACAATACCACTTTAATTCTTGTGACACACTCAAAAGAAGTTGCAAGGCGTTGTGAAAAAACCTATGAGCTTATACAGGGTTATTTAAAATCATGCTAGTACTAGAGCTTGTTTATAAGGCATTGGCTCGTTCAAAGTCTTTTAGCTTGATATTTATAGTGAACTTTAGTTTGGCGATTGCCGCACTTTCGTATTTACAGTTTTTTAAAGGAAGTATAGAAACTTCTTTAGATACTAGAGCAAAGAGCTTACTTGGAGCAGACCTTGTTGTATCTTCCAGATTTCCTATAACTTCTGAACAGGAAGAAGATGTAAAAAATAAACTTCCTGAACTAAAAGGTTTTAGCCAAGGTGTTTCTACGGTGAGTATGATAGCCTCAGAAACGAGAGCCAGGTTGATGGAAGTTGTGAAGATCAACGAAGGCTATCCTTATTATGGGGGATTGGTCTTTAGAGACAAGTCTATTTATCCAAAAGGTGAAGTCTTACCAAAAGCAAATGAAGTTTGGGTTTACAAAGAGGTCTTAGATCTTCTTGACCTAAAGCTTGGAGAAGAGATAAAAATTGGTAAAAAAAGTTTTGTGATTAAAAAGATAATAGAAACAGATACACTAAATACTATTAGTTTTAGTGGCTTTATGCCTAAGATATACATGAGCAAAGAAGGTTTAGAAGAAACCGAACTATTACAGTTCGGTTCAACGGCTTCTTACACATTAAATTATCTTTTTAAAGAAAATTTTGGAAATGACAAATTAGAGAAAATTGAAAATGAGTTGCAAAAGGGTATTGACCAGAGTATGAGAGTGCTTTCGCCTAATGATGGAACTGATCGCTTATTACGTGTTTTAAACTTTATAACAAACTTTTTGTCTTTGGTTTCACTTGTTTCTTTCTTTTTAGGACTTGTTGGACTTATATATTTGTATTCAGGATTTTTAAGGAAGCATCAAAAAGATATTATAGTTTTAAGTGACATCGGACTGAGTAAAAGATACCTCGCTATAACATATCTTTTACATCTATTTGTATTGATCACAATTTCAAGTATGATCGTTTTTTCACTTATCACACTATCTGCACAGTTTTTAGGTCCTTTTATTCAAAAATTTGTTGATTTTGATTTTGATTTTTCATTAGATTATTACTTTTTATTGAAATCTTCATTGATACTTTTACTCCTAAGCTTAAGTATAGGACTTCCTTTAATATTGCCGTTACTACAAAGAGAAAAGCAGTATTTCTTTAAGATATTGTTAGGCTTCATACCTTTTCTTACCCTCTTGTTACTTTTGTCTCACTTTGTATCGCCTGCTAAAAACGTAGGTTTTTATTTTGCTATCGTCATGTTGATACTGATCATTTTATTATTTGTAATTGGGGCTATAGTTTTAAAAAGACTCGATTTTTCAGGACATTTAGAAAATCTATCTCTATCTTTGGCCCTTAAAAATATTACTAGAGAAAAGAAAACATCTTTAACTTTATTTACGGCTATACTTTTGTGTACAACATTTTTCAGTATCATCCCTCAAGTTGGATCATCACTATCAAACGCATTAACACTAAGTGTTGATGAAAGACCCCGATTCTTTGTTATTGATGCAAGAGAAGAGCAAATTAAAGAGCTTGCCGATCAAGTAAGTACTATGGGTGGACGATTAGAAAATATTTCACCTATGATACGAGGACAGATAGTAAAAATAAATAATGTTGATTTTATAGATCATGCTAAAAGTTATGGAGATGAAAGAGTTAAGAACAGTACAGTCAATCTCTCATATAGAGCAAAAATAAAGAAGAGTGAGGAGATCATCGAAGGAAGAGAATTCAGTGGCAGCTATGATTCAGAAGATTTTTCGAAACCCATAGAGGTCAGTGTTGAAAAAAGGTATGCAAAAAGAAGAGGCATACATTTAGGTGATCGTCTTGTCTTTGATGTATTAGGTCTTGAACTTAAAGCAGTTGTAGTGAATATTAGGACAGTGAAATGGACTGAATTTGTACCAAATTTCTTTTTGATTTTACAAGAAGGTGCTCTTGATGACGCACCAAAGACTGTTCTTGCAACAATCTCCTCGGGGGATTATGATGCGCAGAAAATGCTGGTAACATTATCTGATATTTTTCCCTCTTTGACTGTTATTGATGTTAAAAATTTATTTGAATCATTTTCGAAATTAGTTAAAAGTGTTACTGCAATCACTGATAAGATGAGTTTTTATTCGATTATTGTTGGGCTGCTGATGAGTTTTATTATCATTCAATACCAAATGAATTTGCAAAAAAATAATATTTTAAAACTAAAAATGATCGGTGTAAATAATAAAACCATCAGAAATTCTTTTTTAATTGAATTTGGTTTGATCTCTCTAACTGCAAGTGTCTTAGGAATAATTTTAGGTAGTGTCAGCTCTTATGCAATTAGTACTTTGCTTTTTAATGCCTATTGGAATTTTAGGCCGGATGTTCTTTTGCTTTATTTTTTCTTTATCCCTAGCTTAACACTAATCATCGTTAGTTTCTTTACTTCAAGAATGATCCATCAAAAAGAGAATGTTCTTTTTGGTCAATAGTTTTATATTCAAAAGTAGTGAAGCTAAATTTTAAACGTGTGTGTTTTATAAAATTTTGGAAAATGATTTATCTGTTAAACTTCTTTCTTTAATTTTAACTGTTATCATTTTTGATATACTCTTCATACTCAAATATCGTGTTAGTCATTCAAGGTGTTTATTCAATAAATAAGTATGTAAAGAAATACAATACATAAATGAGTTTTAAAATAGGAGTAGCGCAACTATGGGTAATCAAGACCTTTTCTATATTGAAGATGAAAATGAACNAAAACTGTTTTATCGTTTTACCCCTGCTGCCATAGCTTCAAATTTTGNACCATTAGTGGTTATCTTAGATGCNGAAGACAAATTTAAAGCAATAAACTTCGAACATAAAATGTGGAATATNCTCACACCCTTAGATCATTTTGGATATAAAAATAGAGGTTCTTGCTGGTTGGGTGAAAAAGGAGACTTTTACGTAAAAGATCTTTTACAAAAGCTCATCCATGAAATCGCCGAAGCGTATGAATGTGAAGATCATATTTATTTGTATGGAAGTGCTATGGGTGGCTATGGAGCCATTTTACACGGTATGTTGTGTAAGGCAAATGCAGTCTATGCACACGCACCTCACATAAGACTACAAGAGAGAAACGATGCAGATAAAGAAGTGAAACAATTTTACAATGCTATTTTTAGCAAAACAATCTCTAAAGAACATGATTTAACTCATTTTTTAAATTCTACTGATCCTTTTCCTATTTTTTACTTGTACGTGTCTAACAAAGGAACTACGGATGAAAATTTTCTTGAAGAGGAAACGGCATATTTTGTTGATGCCTGTAAAAAACATGACATAAAAGTTCATTTAGACTTTGGGCTAAAGCTAGAAGATAATGGAATTAAAGACATACAAGAGGTTTTAGATTTCTTTGAACGGGTTGCTTCTGAAGGCTAAAAATAGCCTATAAACAGGTTTGGCCTAAGACTTGACTAAGCCGATCAGCTTCTTGCTGCATTTCCCACCAGTAGGCGAGATTATGAGCCTCTTTTGAGTGTGTATTATTGACTATCTTATCGTAAGTATCACTATCTAACGCTTTTATGGCATCAGACAGCGCTGCTACACAGTCCACAAGATAGTCATAATCATAAGAATCTGCACATTCTTGTATCTCGTCTGGAACCTCTTTACCTTGTGATTCCAGTACATATACATAGAGCTCACAGGTTTTACGTAGTTGCATCTCTTTATTGGTCGGATTCATAATGTGCTATCCTTTTTATAAATTTAAAATGATCTGTTTTGGCTTACTGTACCCTAGTAACATTAAATCTTTTTTTAAGCACTCATTTTTTTGGATTTATAGCTCCGCATTTGCATCTAATATACCCGATAAGTTTGTGATAATAGTAATGTCTTTCTCGTTAACAGTAATGTCTTCCACTGTTGCTACCTCTAGATGTCCAGTAACATCAAGGTCGCCCTGTGAGACTTCATTTAAGGCTTTATTGGCTTTTATGATACCTTCATCAATTTTCTTTCCATAATTATATTTGACAATACTTTCAAAATAAGATTGTATGGGTCCAAATCCTGTGGTATCGGTTAATATATCAAATAGACGATTATTTGTAGTGGAGTCATAGAGCATATCATCAAATATAAGACTTCTTGTGTCTTTATCTATACGTGGTACACCGGTGAAAGTAATTTCACCATCAATATCTAACCAATTAAATTTATCTATTATTTTTAGCCATTCATCTCTCTTATCATAACTTATCTTGGCAGATATACGTATTCGACCTTCATTGCCTTTTTCTATCTTTGGATCGGTTATTTTTAATACTCCGGGCATGACATTTTTTACCATATCAAGGGTATAGCCATCTGAATGTTTTTTGTGTGTTCTAGCGAGTAGTTCATCATAAGTGATCAAGACAGGAAGATGAAAATTAAATTTCCCTTTTTGGTAACAGATCGTTTCAAGATCTGTAAGCGTTGTTTTATTGTAATCCATTGGGGGTTCACCTAAAATAATCTGTGTACTGCCTTTTGCGCTAATTGTACTTTGTAGAACCTTATCAACGATATTGATTTGAGAACAAGAAGCCACTCTGGGTTGAAATAAGAGATAGGTATTTTTGTCATTATCTATTTTTAAAGGTTCCTGGATATCTTCCCATTGTTCTTGCATCTTTCCTTTAATGTCAAGTTTACCAAGGAGCTTTGGTACTTTTTTTGAAAATTTTTCCATTGTTTTTCTTAGCTTGGGTTCTATGATTTTTTTAATGTTTATCTCTATAAGATTAAATAGTTTTAAGTTGGGTTCATTTGACCAGCTAAAATTGTGCGCAAGGTCAACAGAAAGTGTCCAATCTTCATTAATAATGGGTGTGGCTTTTAGATAAATAATTGCAGCTGCTCTGGCTGTCCCATAGACATATCCATCGGCAGATGCTTGTGCTTTGATTGGAAATGCAAATGTTAATGTCGGTCCATTTCCTGTGATGCTAATACGCCCATTTCTTTTTACCCATCCTTTTACATCACATTTTATTCTTGGGACTGTTCTTAGGTCTGTTGTCCAATCTTCACAAGAGACTTTAAAGCCTTTCATCTTGCATTTTGGAAAGGTTGGCACCTTCATATGTTGAGGTTTCACACACTCTTTGTCACGTTCATCTAAAAAAGCTAAATCATTGGGGACGTATTGATTTAAGTATTTTTCCAAAACACTAAGATCTGCTTGTATAGGTAGGGTGATGATGGAATCTTCTTCAGGTGCATTTTGAGCCATAATACTACTTGGGAAAAGAAAACTAAGGAGTAGCAAAACATAAATGAAATGGTTTGTTTTAAAAAGGTGTTTATTTTTATACATAGGTCTCTCTTAGCTTATAATTGGTCGTAAAACGAAATAAAAAATTACTTTTAATTTTATGCCATAAAGTATTATCTACATCATTCTAGCGTAAAAAACTAAGTATTCGTGTTAAACTGTAAACTTGCTATATACTTAATTCTATTTTGATATAATCAACAAAA
>JGI10211J34971_10001735_pt1 | contig 17872 bp, 19 predicted proteins | sample Etolagsediment_FD_34971 | JGI IMG/M metagenome (IMG submission 34971) | reverse complement strand
TGAATTTATCTATTCTGATCAACCAATTGTTGGTGAAATTATCGGGGTTGGTAATGATGTTATTACAAAGATACCTCTATTTAAGATTCCTAGGTATGAATTCCAGAAAATACCCAAGAAGATCTTTCAAACTGGGTTTAATAAGTATGAGGATTTGGGTATTGTTGCTAATTATAGTGAGATGTGGAAGAGGTTGAATCCAGATTATGAACTTTGTTATTATACAGATGATGATTGTTATGAATATTTGAAAAAAGAATATAGTGTTGCTGTTGCAGATAATTGGAAACAGATTGAATGGGGTGCTGTACGTGCAGATATATTTCGTGTTATTATAATTGCTGATAAAGGTGGGATCTATTGTGATCTTGGAATTCGTCCTTATGTTTCACTTACATCATTTATANGAGATAGTACTGAGATATTNGTATGTAAGAATAATGGTATNAAGTTGANGGNAAANATAAATTATTCAATGGNATATTTGGATTTATTAAGGANCATCCTTTTATTGTTAAAATGAAAAANGATTTTATTGATACACTTTCAAAATATAAAATTCAATTTGATCCAAGATTAAATACATATGAACGAAGACAACAAATATTTAATACATTTGGTCCAGCTAAATTTGGATCTATGTTTAAGGATTATTTTAAATTTAGAGATGATTTTATTATGATGAATCGTGAATTAATTACAATAATTGAACATAATTACAATGGTAAAAGGAGATTATTTAGATCAATGAATGATTTTTTAGCGGAGAAAGTACCATTTAATTCAGAATATTATCGGAAGTATAATAAATTAGTGAGCAATAATGGATATTATGGATTTTAAGGAACTTCAATACCATACATCTTGTGCATAAATGCTGAAAGTATAAGTATAACAATTCCCGCAATAAATGTTGATATACCCGCAACCTGACTGTTTTCAATCATATTAGAAAGCACATAAGGAGGCCCAATTCCATTATTAAGAACATCATAAGAAGCTGGGAATAATCTGAGGAATGAACAGAAAAGATTCTTCGCAAAAGGCATAAGAGCCATACTAATTCTATCAATCTTATATGGATTCTTCTCCCATTTAAGTCTCGCATCTTCATTCTTCCATGTTCCTGTCTCCTCATCATAATTAGCCCATTTGATCTTCGCATATTTAAGCATTGTTGGGAAGATCTCACATGCATCATCTCTCTTTAATTTATCTTTAACCATTTTCTTAGCTTTACTCGCAAGTTCTTTAACATCTTTATTTTTACTTAGCTCTGCCAATTTTTCTTGTATTTGTGATCCCTTCATCTTATTCTTAAATTTATTTGCGACTGATGTGATTCCACTCTTAATTCCATTCACAACTTTCTGTTTTTCTTGAACAATACCTTTTATATCTGTTTCAAACATATAAAAGAGATATTCAACAATTCTCTCCAAATTATGATCTTGTACAAAAGTACATCCATAAGGTGTTCTTGTAAATTCAAGTAATCCATATAATGTAATCTCAAACCCCTCGGCTTCACAAGTAAATTCTTTAGCTGTTCTTAAGAAAACATAAAGATATTCCGCAACATAACCAACAACTTCTTGTTCTAACATTAGGAATTCACCTACCATTGGTATAGCATAAAAAAGTGAGAATTTAGCTGTATCTGCAATCCACGTGATGAGATTAAGAAGGGGTGTCATCAGTGCCCCAATTGCAACTGGAACAGTATTCTGGATCTTAAGACCACCTTGTGCGGCCATATCAGGTAATACGAACATACCATATACAATAATAAATATTGCTGCGAGAGTCATTCCAATATATTTACTGAGAACGACTGATTGACAGAATTTTTGTCCTCTATTGAAAAACATTAAGAAATACGCGAGTGTGGAGATAACATATATAAAAAGACCAACCGCACATGTTTTCAAAATAATAAAGATCCACTTCATTACTTTTGCACCTACTCCCGTTCTCGTACCGAATATTGTTTGTAATCCTTGTTCAACTAAATATACGAATATATGAGCCCAAACTGGGAGAAATCCGAGAATAAGTGTGAGAAAAAGTGCAATAAAGAGGAAGATCATTGTTATCCAAAAGAGTGTTTTAAATGCGGTATTTCCTGCACTTCTTCCACCAATCATTTGTTTAGAGAGGAATATATTGGATTCAGGTGTTGGATCATAGTCTTTAAAGGAGCCTCTATTCATGGGTTTTCCTTTATAGTGTATGATCTGTTGGGAAACAGGGATATCAAATTTATTTTGGAGTAAAATTTGGAAATCATGGATAGTCATATTTAGATCAACATCTAATAATGATCTTTTATCATAATTTATATATATAATCATTATAACTACTATAAATATATATAAATTTTTTTCATTTATTTATTCATAAACATTTAATTTAAAAATATTATTACAAAAATAATGAACCTTATTTAACTCAACCCCATTTTTTGGATCATCCAGAAAATAACATTCATCATAATTTCTATGTAATTGATCAATATTTTTATAAGATAATATTCTTGTTCCACTTAAATTAATATTTTTATTTTTCAATATATTTTGTATATGTTTAAGTAAATGACCCCACTTTGATAAGATCACTGTTCTCTTTTTTTCTTGAAAATTTTGTTGCATTTTTTGTATTATATATGTTATCCTTCTTCCATATTGACATTCATCATTATCTTCATCATTAATAACATAAAATCCACTTGATGGATAAAGAAATAGCTTTTCCCGACATTTTGGACAATCAATACTATTTTCTGCGGATATAATAATTGATTTCACAATACAATAATAACAGAATACGTGACCACATTTTGTGATACAAACTGAATCACTTTTAATATCAGAATAACAGATAGGACAGGAACCGAGATCATTTTCTTTATCATCACAAATATTTTTGAATAATTCCTGAAAATATTGAATTTTGTTTTTCATGATCTTTATTTTATCCTTTAAAGAGTTTATATCGGATTCAGAAATATTCTTTTTGCTTTCAATTAAATTTATTTTATTCTCTATCAATTGGGTTTTTTTCTGTATTCTTTTTATAATCTCTTTTTTAATACTATTAATACAATCAAATTTATTGAACTTAATACTTATATCCCCGAATAAAAGAGGATATGATTTTTCAAGCTGACATTTCATTGTATTATGGGTTTTTTTAAATAATGGTGTTTTTAAAATAATTTGTTCTTTTGGTGTGTATTCTAGATCAATCGTTTCAATGTTTGATTTATCAATATTATAATTTATTTTTCTAAATAATAAATTTAATACATCATTATTTACAATTGACATCTTAAATAAATGCTTTGTTATTTTTTGAAGTTCATTTATTGTTGGATCATTTGTTATTATTATCCAATTAAATCGGGATTTTAGTCTCAAAATATTTTTATATATATTTTCATATTTAGGTGTTAAAATAGTATTGTAATTAATAAAAATTATTTTATTCCAATAATATTGAAGTATTTCTGAATTATTATTTTTAATTATTTCATTTAAAAAATTATATGTAACAATTATCACCTCATTTTCANAAGTCATAAAATTATTATTATTCTTATTTGATAAAATCAATCCTTTTCTAAAACTCTTTTTAATTGACTTTTGAATTCTCTTCGAAATAACAATCAATGTTTTATCCGTTGTTTTAAGATTTTCATTTATTTTAATATTATTTTGTTGTTTAGGAATATTATTTATTAGATTTTTAAGTTGAAATTGAATATTATCTATAATACATGCTCCATTATAATACAAAATTTTATTTTCATGATTTGCATTTAAAATAAACTTCTTTTCAAGAAGATCATACTTAATTGAATCTGTAATATCAATCTTTTTATAATTATAATAGGATAACTTATTTAAACACGTGATCTCTTTTTCTTTTATCCAATCTTGAATATTTGGAATATCCATATCAATAAAAGTAAGATCAAGATTAATTCTTATTAATTTATCAATTTCATTTAAACAAGGTATATCAATATTATTGATAATATAGTTTGTTAAAAGATTTGTATTAATATTAATTGTTGAAGTATGATCTTTATGTTTAAATTTATATAGATCATTATTGCGGATTTCATTTATATTTATGCTTAATTTATTGAAATATTCTATAAAATCTGTAGAATTAATATTTTTCTGAAATATTATTTCCATTATATTAATATTTGCTAATATTTCTTTATATTTGCTAAAACAAATAATATTATTTATATATAATAGTATATATGAATAATACCATTGATCAAATTAATAATAAAATTAATGAAATNAATAAAAATATTGCAAATGGTGTCTTAGATCCACCTGCNAATCAAAACAAAATTAATGAAATTGTNGAAAGAATCAATGAAAANGCAAACCTAAAACAAAATATTTCTTCGGTTGGAGGACCCCTTGATCTCATCCCACGTGATAAACTCTTTGAAGAGATAGGTATCCTTGATCCTGAAGGAAAAGCCGATAATCCCTATACAGGAAAACCNTATGAAAATGTATATGCTCAAGTTGAAGGTGATATGAAAACATATGCTCAATANGCCCTTGACTCAGAAGGAAAAGGCTGGTCAGTACTCCCTGTTTATAAAGATCGTGATCAACTACTCCCACTCTTATATGATCATCAAGTATCACTTATTATTTGTGCTCCTGGAAGTGGAAAAACAGTTGTCATTATTAAACTTCTTGAACATATCTTCGGATATAAAGCAAAGTTAGGATTAACAACACCAAAAGTTTCTACAACAACTGGTGCAGCAAATTATGCTGCAAAAACAATTGATTCAAGATTGGGTGAATATGCGGGATATTCTGTGAAGGGTGATAAGAAATACGGTGATAATACGAGATTGTTATATATGACGGATGGGCTTTTATTGGCGAAGATCTTGAATGATCCATTGCTGATGGAGTTTAATGGGATTTTACTTGATGAGATTCACGAACGTGGTATTAATTTGGATCTTCTTATGTTTCTTATTAAGAATACGCTTAGACAGAGACCTGATTTTAAGTTGGTATTGATGAGTGCAACAGTTGATGCTAAACCATTTCTTGAATATTACAAGGAATTTTCAATTAAGGATTATTATGCAGCAGGTGAAAGTTATTTTGATGTGGAAGAAAATTTTATGCCTGAAAATAAAGCAATATATAAATTAGCAGATAATGGCGAAATCTTAACAAAAACATATGTTGAAGATGCCGTTTCTTTGATCATGAATGAAATTATTTTACAAGGTAAAGAAGGTGATATTCTTTGTTTCTTCCCTGGAAAAGCTGATCTAAACAAAGGTTGTTTATTACTTAATCAAAGAATAAAGGATGAGTTAAAGAGAAATCAGGAATTNGCAACAAATCCATTTTGTGTTGAATTATCTGCAAGAAGTTCNAAAATTACGGTATCAAACAATGGNAAAACACAGAAAAATTACGCAGTTGGTGAAGCGAACTATAAGAAAATTGATGAGAAGTATAATCGCAAAGTAATATTTGCGACGAATGTAGCCGAATCAAGTATTACATTTAAACAGCATATTCAGTATGTTATTGATAGTGGTCTTGAGAATGAAAATCGTTACTATGCGGATACAGGTGTAGAAGCACTTGAAAAACGTTTTATTGCACGTGCTCAACATATACAACGTAAAGGTAGAACTGGGCGTCTTGCACCAGGTATTTGTTATAATCTTTTTACAAAGAGTGAATATAAGAAATTTCACGAATACCCGAGTCCTCCGATTCTTATTAATGATGTAATGCCGATTGTTTTAGAATTTATGCTAAAAGTAGATCATGTGGTATTTCCATTTAAATATGAAGACACCGATTTAGAAGATCCTTCAAAAATGACTTTAAATCAGTTTTTAAATAAAATGATTACATCACCTGTACAGGAATATGTTAGTGAAGCATTAAGAACCCTTTATTTATTAGATGCAATTGAGATTGATGGAAATATTGGTAAAATATCTGATATTGGGAAAGCAATGCTCCGTTTTAGAGAAATAGATCTTTATATGGCTAGATCTATTATTGAAGCATTTAATCTTAGATGTGCAAATGAAATGATGCTTCTTGGTGCAACACTTAATAATTTTGAAAATAAAGTTAAAAATATATTTGAATCATTTAAAACTAAAGCAAAGAAAGATACACCTGAATATAAAACAGAAGAAGCCGAATACAAGAAGATAATTAAAAAAAATGCTTCTCCATATGGTGACCACATATCTGTTCTCAAAGTTATGCAGAAAATTATTGAACTTAATTACGATGTTAGATATGAGAGAGGTCGGGAAAAATTAGAAGCTAAAGGAACGGGAGAAGGAATTAAATGGGCGAAAGAAAATAATATTTCAATTAATAGCAAAGTATTAAGCAAGATCTTGAAGACTAAAAAAGATCTTGATCGCGCCCTCGGATCTATAATTAGAGGTGTTCGTATTGATCAACAAGAATTATTTAAAGAAATCGTTTCCGAAGAACCAGATGATGAAGAAGATGATGAAGTAGTTATTGATCAGATGGGCGGAGAACCTTTTACTTTATTTGCGGATAAAGCCCCTAAAATGCATGATAAGATTGAAGATAATATTATACAAGCATTAGTAGTAGGAAATGCACCACATTTAATGCAGAAAGCTTATAAGGAGATGTATAGAACGTGTTTTCCCAAAGTAACAACAGCAGCAGGTGTTGAAAAGGATTCTTTTTTCAAATATATGAGTGTAAAACCGACGTCATGTTTTTATTCTCTGTATGTATCAATTGGTGGTCGCAAGATTTTTTCAACTGTATCAAAGATACCCGAGAAAGTACTTAAGAATTTGGATGCAGATAAACGTAAGGTATTAATTGATTGTGCTAAACAGAAAATGGAAGAACCTGGGAAAGGAAAGGGGAAGGGAAAACAATCTTATAAAGGTAATTCCAAAGGAAGATCCAAATCCAAAGGAAGATCAAAAGGAAGATCCAAATCTAAAGGTAGATCTAAAAGGGGACGAAAACATTAGAATGCTCTATTAAATGTCATTAATTCAAATCTATCATCATTAAGAGGAAATTTAAGTGTTTGTTTAGTGGGGTAACATGTATATACAAGATTGAAATCTATTTTATTTCGTCTTGTGATAACTATTGAGTCCTTAATTTTAATAACATGATTATCATCTGTTTTTAAATAGCGAATTACTTTACCAACATATATTGTACTACTACATTTTTTGGAGTGAAATACAATATATTGATTTAAAATATCTGATTCTTCAAATGTTTGTAATTTATTGAAATCATATGTTTGTAAGCAAAATTGTAGTAAATACATATCATCCCAACCAAGAACTTGATAAGTTCCTTTTGGAATTTCCGCATCATAGAGATAATGTGTGTAATTCAAAATAATATCTCCTTGACGAATTGATAACTTTGTATTTACATTTAATTCAAATGTTTCTTCACATTTTGGACACTTATTCTCTTTGCCACTTTTTTTGTTAAATTCACATAACTTTGTTAAACAATGTTTATGAAATAAATGACCACACTCTTCGATCATATTCCATGGATGATAATATGAAAATTCATCTTTACAGATCATGCAATCATATTCGTTTGTTTTTGATTCACTCATTTTTTATTGTATTATCTTTTTAACAATTATAATTAAATTATTTCATTTTTTCATAAACTTAATTTCGAAAGAATATCATCTAATTCAGATGATCTAATCTCAACAACTGTTTCCTTTCCTCCATCAACAAAATTCTTCAGTTGTGAAATAATAATTGCGAGAATATGCTTACAATTCGTGCGTTTTCCAATACCAAACTGGTGTCCGCAATCACATTCATAAACAATCTTATCTCCCATATATTTCTGATAAATTGTGTAAAATTTATCGNAAATTGTTCCAGAATTAACCTGGAATTTATTATCACCAACAACTTTAATATATAAGTTGTCTTTGACACAATTCTTAAACTTCTCTCTCATACAACGTCTTTTACGAGACTTTGTTTTAGACGCATCTTTTCCATCACTATCAAGAGTAGAGAGTGATGTTTCAATAAGAGAATTTACGTAATTCATTGGTTTTATTTGTTTTTATCTAGCAATTATAATTAAATTAAATCATTTTTTTAGATCCATCAATAAACCTCTCCTCCGCCTTTTTAGCAAACCTTCCTCCAGGAGCAAAATACAACTCAAATAACCAAGATCCGATTGTTTGTTTTGCTTCCCTCAATTTCCTGTTTCTGAAGTGTTTTTGGAGAGTGTATGCAACTAAACATTTATTGTAATAGTAAGAATTCTTAATATTTGTATGAATTGCATTTGAAACACTCTGACTATCTATTTCAACACATGAATCAATACATATTTTATGATTTTTAAAATTATTAAATAATTTTTTTTTAAAAATTAAAAAATTTTTAAAATTTTTATAGTAAAGATCAAGAGATTCTATATCTTTACATTCATTTAAAATAATTAGATTCCATTGTATAATATTTAATCTTACTTCATCATATGAAAATAAATCAATATTATTTTTTTCTAATTTTTTTATTTTGTTTAATCTAATTTCTTTTTCTTCTTTTTCATTAACGAAATTACCAATCAAATCATCTTCATAATATGGATCCATATCGCCATCATCTAAACTAAATTCAAATATATATGAAGTAATATAATTACCAGCAAAATCAATTTTCTCTAATTCTGATAAAATAAAATTTTTTAAATAATAAATCATATCGTGGAAAGCTTTATACTTCCCGGTCAATAAAGCCATTTTATTGATTGAATTATTTAATTGAATTATCAATTATTATCTTATAATTAAATCATTTTTTTTATGATCTATTAAATGCTACGTATCCCGCTATCATTAATATAATTATACCGAGAATCATCGCAACCAATGTATAAATAACCTTTCTCTTATAAACATTTTTCTCAATTGATAACTGTAACATACGGTCTCTTGTGCGCATTAATCTCATTTTATCTTCAAGAATTTTCTTTTGTTTATTAAGCATTTCACGTTTTCCAAGCATATCATCAGTATAGTTGTTTAAAATAGCCTCATTTTCAGAGATTTCATTATTTAAATCAGTGATTTTAGTATTAAGAGAAGCAATCTGTTCTTCTGCATCTTTATATTCACTTTCTACATGATCAAGTGCTTGTAAAGTTTGTTGTTGAATAGCTGTATTATCAATATTATAATCAATTCCAGACATATATAATTTATAACTAGATAAGTTTTTTACTAAAATGCTGGTATTTGATCTATTAAATATTGATTACTTTTAACATAACTTATTGAAGCACTAGGATTATGATCTTTTATTCTAATATATCTTACAAAATTATCATATGCTTCATCCGCAACTAAAAATAATAAGCTCATTTTTGTCTGAAGTGTTGAAACATAAAGATTATACATATTCACAATATCATTTCCTTTAAGATCATTTGTCCCTGTACTATGATCCCAAGTTACTTTAAAATCCTCCGCGAATTTTCCATTACTAAAATCACCAAACGCCCTATACAACTGTTTATATAATTTCCTGATCGCATTTAAAGGTTGTGGTATAAATTTACCATTAACACTACTTCCTAAAAATGTATTAATAAAAGTAGTCCTTAAAGCATCGGCTGTTTCTGGATATCCCGTTGGATAAAGATATGTATATGTTTCTGCTGTTACCGTACTCATTTAATATTTACCAATATAATTAGTTTATCAACCTACATACACGTCCTCTACCTGCTGATCTCCCCATTACAGAAATCTTCTCTTGTTCATTATAATAATTTTGAACAGTTGGTACTCCACATCTGGTACATACATTTTGATAAGTATCGCTCAATTGTGTATAAGGAAGATTCATGCAATTATAGTTAAGATTGCAGTTATTACAGAGTGGATTTGGTGGGGATTCTGCGAAGTTCTTGAAATTCATGTTTTTATTTGAAATAGAGGATGCGATTTCATTTTGGGGCATTTCACTTCTTTGGAAATAGGTTGATGGTAAAAATGATTCATTTACGTGATCTCTTAGATGTAAGAATATGAGTAATGCAAAAACAATTAATATTATAATATATATTGTATCCATTATATTATAATACGAAAAAAAAGTTTTATTGATCCTAAGAAGTTCTGATTTGATTATTTTAAGACATTCTGTAGCCAAGAATATCCTCCTCATCTGGCATTGGACAATAACCACTTATCTGAACATCACGTGAAATGATTTCACTACAATTATCTACTGTCTCCTAAATTCCCACAAATCGCACATACCCTTCTCTTATTATAACTTTTTTTTGATATAAGGCTAATGTATATAATACATATTATGTATGTATCCTCTAAAGACGCACAAGCATTTTATAAAGTCTCTAGTGAAACTCTACGAAGATGGTCTATTGATGGAAAACTGGATTTCATCATTACACCTGGAGGACACAGGAGATATAAACTCGTTCCTCAAAATGTTAATAAAGTTAAACTGCAATCTTTCATCTACGCTAGAGTCTCTTCCAAAAAACAAGAAGATGATCTTAATAGACAAATTAAATTCGCTCAAAACAAATTTCCTAAATACAAAGTTATCTCAGATATTGCCTCTGGAATCAACTTTAAAAGAAAAGGCTTTAAAACCATTTTGGAACAAGTCCTCAAAGGAAATGTCAAAGAAATTGTGGTTACCCATAAAGACAGACTTAGTCGCTTTGGATTTGATCTCTTCCAATTCATTTGTAAAAAAAATGGCACTAAAATTACCATTCTCAATGATAGAGATTCAAAAGATGAGTCTAATGAACTCACAGATGATCTCATGGCAATTATCACAGTCTTCACCGCAAGATATTACGGTAAAAGAAAATATAACTTACTCAAGAAAGATTAAAATTCACACTAATAAATCTCATAGACAATTATTTAATAAATGTTTTGGTGCTACTAGATATTTTTATAATAAGGCTGTTTATCATTCTAATGCTGAATATCAAAAACAAAAAGATGAGTTTAATAAATCTGAAGTTTGTATCAAATGTAAAGTTAAATTAGATAAAGAACAAAATACTTTTTGTTCTAAACATAAAGATTCTAAATTAAAATATAAAATTACTACCTCATTTATTACATTAAGAAAACAAATTATGACTAATGATAAAGATTTAGATGATAAAGAAAAGTGGCAAAAGGAAATTCCTTATGATACTAGACAATTAGCTATTAAAGGATTTGTTGGATCACTTAAATCTGCTTTAAGTAATTTTAAAAATGGTAATATTAATAAGTTTAGAATGGGTTATAAATCTAAGAAAAATAAAAACCAAATGTGTTTTATTGATAAAGGTGCTATTAATAACCTAAGAATATTTAAAACCAGATTAAAGGATAAAGTAAGAGTAAGAAATAAAAACAAAGTATATAGATCTTATAAACCTGAATCAGATTGTATTTTAAAAAAGGAACATAATAAATACTATTTAATAATTCCTAAAAAGAAAAAAGTTGAATATAAAAAACCACAATTTAACTCAGTAGCATTAGATCCAGGTAGAAATACGTTTCAAACATTTTATAGCCCAAATGGAGTATGTGGTAAATTAGGAGATAATTGGTATTTAGAGTTAAGAAAGATTTGTAAAAGAATAGATTTAATTCAATCATTAAGAAGTAAATTAAAAAATAAATCATTAAAAAGAAAAATAAACAAAAGAAATTTAGAGATACGACATTTTAAGTTGAGAACCAAAATGAAGAATGTGGTATCTGATAACCATTGGAAGATATGTGATTATCTAACAAAGAATTATGAAAACATTATAATTTCAGATTTTGCAATAAAAAATATGAAATGCTATTCTTTATTAAATAGGGATTTAAGAAATCAAAGTCATTATAGATTTAGATGTAAATTAGAAAGCAAATGTAAAGAGAGAAAGAATAATTTAATAGTGACAACCGAGGAATTTACATCAAAAACATGTGGAGGATGTGGAACAATAAACGACGTAGGTTTAGAAAGAGTATTAAATTGTAAAGAATGTAAATTAGAGATAGATAGAGATTATAATGGGGCTCGTAATATATTGTTAAAATACATATCAAGGACTTGATCGAGTTCTTTAAAACAAGAATAACATATACTTTAATCACATTATATTTAATATATAAAGGTTATTCTTGAGGAGGTTCGTAATGTGCGAATTTCGCGATCTGGAACTGGCATTCCATCTATTGGTAGATTCCTAATGTTAAATAATTTATTACTACCATATGTTCTACTACTCTGATCCAAACATTTATATCCCTTTGGTATCAATCTCCATTCATTCTTCGCTTGATCCTTACCCTTATATTTAACAGTTTCCTTCCAAATTCCATCATATAATAGTTGAGGCTTTCCAAAATTCCATAGTCCCGATTCAGGTGCTATTTGATCTTCTTTCGTAGATCTTGTACAAGAAACAGTTGCATATTCCGGCTTTTCATGAGGAAGATTACTGGGTATAAGAAGATGTGAATCATTGAGTTCATCAGGTGTCATACCACATCTTGTATTTTTACAGTAGGTTTGAGTTGGTCCAGAATGGAATGGTTCATCAAGAATGGATCTCGATGATCTAAGTAATTTGAATAGAAAAAGAGTTATCAATAAGAATATTATTAATAATGCAAAAATAACAATCTTCATTAAATTATAATCAGATTATTTTAGGAGCACCAAGAAGATACCATATCAATCTCCTTCTTAAGCTTTTCAACTTTATCTTTTGGTGTCTCAAGAATAATTGGAATTCCCTTCTTACACGCAATCTTTGCGATCTCTCGTAATCCAGTATTTCCAATATAACCTTCACCAATTGATTCATGTCTATCAACACCAGATCCATGTTTTGCTTTACTATCATTAAAATGAAGTAATTCAACATTTTTCCATTTAATTGTGGATTCAACCTCTTTTTCAAATTGAACTACTTGTTTTTCAGTTCTATAATCATATCCTGCTGAAAACATATGACATGTATCTAAACAGAATCGGATACGTTTTTTCTCATCTTTTGTGAATTTATCTCTGAATTCTGCTAATTGTTCAAGTTTTTTACAACATTCTGTTCCTGCACCTGCTGCAGTTTCAAGAATAAAGAGTGAATGTGGAGCTTTTTTAGCGGATTCTTCAAGAATTTTTTTTACGTTGAGATACATGTTTTTAGATCCCAATTCTTCTCCATTACCTTTGTGTTTTCCTACGTGAAAAACCGCCCCTACGCCACCTAATTCTGAGATTGATACTAAATCATCAACAGCGGTTTTAATGGTGTATTCATTATCTTTTGGATCATTTGCAATATTAAAAAGATAACCAGAATGTGCTACAAGATAAAGTTTGTTTTTACTAACGTATTCTTTTGTTTTGATTGCGTCTTCTTTTTTAAGAGGAGAAAACACTTTACGCCGCGGGGTTTTCATAAATATTTGATATGCTTTACCACCGAAAGTTTCGTATCCATTTTTAATAGATCCGTGAAAATCGGTTCCTTTTGTTGCGATGTGTCTTCCAATATACATTTTTATTTATTATAGATTATATAATAAATAAATATTTATAATCAATTTTTAAAAAATTGATAGCTTGAAATTTTGAAGAGTCTCTATGTAAATGAATTAGGATACTTGATTATATGGACATCATGGAAGAATTTTACCGACTCCACGCATTTTTTGATGAGGATGGTGAAATTAAGGATGTTCTCACCAAGGAACTCTTTGATCTCGACGGCGTGTCCTACGCCGCTGTGGAGGCCATGTTTGGTGGTGTGATCTTGGGATGTTATGTCCCTCTCAACACTATTGATCCAAATGGTGTTGGTATCATTGAACCATAATTATAAATTCTCTATCTCATTCATAAATTCTTCTTCCTATCTTAGAAACTTTTTTTTTAGATCAATAAATTTATTATTCTGAACAATATTTTACACTATGTGATTTATGTGAATTATGTTATCTGTGAAAAACATTAATACAAAAGAACATTAATTTTTAAAAAATTGATAGCTTGAAATTTTGAAAACTACTTAAGTTAATAAATTAGAGTATATAGAGATATGCCTTCTAAGACCAAGAGTGGAAAGCGTATCTGCGACGGGACGACGAACTGTCGATGTCCTCCCTGCCGCGCCCTCCGCCACCGCTTGCGCACCTTCTTGCGCACCTTCTTGCGCATTTTGAGTAAGAAGGTGCGCAAGCGGCGCAAGAAGCAGCGGCGTAGATAGTTAGCTTAGTTGTAAATAGGCTTTGTATATTATAGTAATTGTAATATTATAATTCTTCCTCTTCTTTCACCTCTTCCACCTCTTCTTTCACCTCTTCCACCTCTTCTTCCACCTCTTCTTCCACCTCTTCCTCCTCTTCTTCCACTTCTTCTTCTTCCACTTCTTCTTCTTCCACTTCTACTTCTACCTCTTCCTCTTCTTCCTCTTGGAAACCTTCTTTTAGATCAACAAATTGATTATTCTGAACAATATTTTCAACTTTATCACCTGTAAAAAACCATGGTACTGCGAAAAGAGCCACTAAAAAGCTAAAATAGATAAACATTGATACAAAAGAAACATCACTCATTTTTTATATAATTGTTAAAATATTCTTATATCTAATTTTTCAAATACTCCGTTTTTTATTATTAATTTTTCGCATTAATCGTTCATATATTTGATGAGGATCAAATGTATGTGTAATATTACAAAATCCACTTAAATATCCCCGATACAAATAATATTCATCTTTTGAATATTGTTTCTTATATATAAGTTTCCGCGCTTTTTTAAGCATATCTTCAATATATTCAACCCCAACTTTTTCTTCATTGATAACTAAGTTATAAATTTCATCAACTGAGAAATAATATGTATATTTCGGAAAATGCATCTTAATTACATTGATCCAAGCACCCTCACTCTTAGGAAAAGTATGATTGGGATTTTCATCCATCCACTCAATAATCTTTTCTACATTTAAATTCAACATTTTATTATATAGATATTTTGGGTCATAAATATCAGAGTTTTTATATGATTTTTCAATGAAATTAAGAGATTTTAACATCTCATCCATATCAAATGAACAAATATCAATCATTAAAGATTTAGTTATGTATATTAAATATAGTTAAATTATTTTTATATTATAAAACTAATCATTGTTAATGAGAAAGAGCACAGGCTTCGTCAAATGCCTTACGACACTCTTCAGTATTCTTACAAAACATCACCTTTCTTGTAGAAACATATAACATCTCTGCATTAAATGCATCATTCATCTTTAAAGGGCCGGCTCTACAAATACAACATTCATATACTGTTTCTCCATCAAAGATTTTCGGACACATCGTTAAACGGGAGGGTGATGGTAGTTGTTCCATTGTTTTTTCTCAATTTAATAATAATATATATTATTAAAATTTTAATATTTCATTTTTTTTATAAAATTGAATTTATTTTTATATAAAAACTATTTTCATATTAAATACAAATATGAAAGCTACCAATAATAAAAATCAACATCTATTAGATCAATTCCTTAAACTTAAAACCTCATTCTTAAGCAATAAAAATACATTCAAATTACGTGCTCTAAACAAAGTTATTCCACAAATTGCTGGATATCCCGAACCTATTATCTCAGGAGAATATGCTGTTGAAAATCTTGAGGGGATTGGTAAAGGATTCCGAGATCGTATTGATGAAATCTTAAAAACAGGTTCTCTGAAAGAACTTGAAGATTTATCTGGAAATGGATCCGCAATTGAAGAGCTTTCACGAGTAACTGGAATTGGACCAACATATGCAAAAAAATTGGTTGGAACTGGAATTAAAACAATTGATGCTTTAAGAAAAGCGGTTTCAAAAGGTGATCTTAAACTAACAAAACATCGTATGATAGGACTCAAATATTTAGATGATTTTGAACAAAGAATACCTGCTTCCAAAGTCANGGTNGCTGAGAAAATCATTAAAAAAGCTACTTCATTAATTGATCCGAAAATATTGGTTACAATCTGTGGNTCATATAGAAGGGGACTCTCTACAAGTGGTGACATTGATGTATTAATGACAATTCCTGGTTCTTTAACTGAGGGTAAATATCTGACACAAATTGTAAAGATGCTTACNGAGGGTGGTTTTTTAGTGGATGATCTAACACANGATGGAAACAAGAAGTATATGGGTGTTTGTATTATTCCNGGGGATGGTGGTAAGGGGCGACGCATTGATATTCGTTTTGTTCCTTATTCGGCGTATTATCCTGCGATGTTATATTTNACGGGGAGTNGGGATTTTAATATTATGATGAGAAAGAGGGCTCTTGAGTTGGGTTATTCACTTAATGAGTATGGATTACATAAGATTGATGGAGATACTGCGATTCATGTTGATTCAGAGAAGGAAATCTTTGATCTACTTGATATGAAATATGTAGATCCAACGGATAGGGATTTAGGTAGTAAATAGAGAGTAAATTATAATTTGTTTTCTTATTATAATTTATTTTGAACCTACTTTTTTCACTTTTCTCTTAATAATCTTTTTCTTCACTGGTTTTATTAAACCCAATTTATCAAGCGCATTTTTAGCACTCTGCTGTTCAGCCTCTTTTTTTGTTTTTCCAAACCCTTCTCCGAAAATTTCTTTTCCATCCGGACTTTTAACATATGCGTGAAAGATTTTTGCACCACCACTTCCTCTACTTCCTGTTGAATTCGCATCGGAATTATCATATAAATGATAAATGGGAAATTTACCTTCAAAGTTTCTTTGATAGTAAATCATTAAATTCTTTTTATAATTATCATCACGTGCGATTAATTCAGCCATATCCACACACTTCTGAATAACATTCACCACGAATTTATATGCCATCTCATCAGCACGTTGTCTGCTAAAAAATGTTTTATAATATTTGTGTAGAGCACCTAAAAATGCTTCAAATACATCTTCTAATTTATCATCTCTTTCACGTCCATTACAATAAAGTTCATCATGCCTAGATATAACTAAGTATTTTTTAAAACCAAGATATCTTGCAAATTTCGCAAGTGATTTTGTACGAACTAATTTACTACAAGTATCTGTATAAAATCCTTCATCTTGTCCTGGATAACGTTCATCTAGATATTCAGCGACTGCTTTTCCGAGTTGTTTATCACCATACCATTCAAGTCCATCATAACTTTTAGGTTGAAGAGGCATAGTTCCTGGATTAGCGCGTCTTCCAGAAGGTAATTTAGAGTTTTTATTGAATTTATAATCAGGTGAGAGTTGTTTATTTTTATCTCCATTTGTATAACCTGAGTTGATGAATGCTTGTTGCCAAAGAGGAAATTTTGAAACTTTCTCTTTGATTCCGGCTTTTAACAGAAAGCCTTCTACTAATTCTTCTGTAATTGGTGTATTCACTTCATTTAAAATATATTCATGTAAATGATCTTCATTCATATTTTTGTTATTACTCATTACTTATAAATAATAAATTATTTTTATATCAATTTTTTTATTTCATTTTCATTTTGAATTTGAATTTGAATTTCATCTTGAATTTAATCTAAAAAGCATTATCATTACTCAATTGAATACTTCTCTTTTCAGATCCATCTTTTGAAAGCACAACATTGAAATTAGTCATTAATCCAAGAACAACATTCAATAATAATGTTCCCATTGGCGCCCATCCATTATCATTACCTCCTCCAAAGAAATCCAATCCAATATCTTTAAGCACTGCATTACTT
>JGI10211J34971_10001734_pt1 | contig 17879 bp, 20 predicted proteins | sample Etolagsediment_FD_34971 | JGI IMG/M metagenome (IMG submission 34971) | reverse complement strand
CCACATAACCCCCGTCGCAGGGGGGCGGAACCCCCACGGAACCCCCATGGAACCCCCTAACATTCCAATCCTCTTATATCATAACGTGTAGGATTATTAAACATTCTTTGTGATAATTTATGCTTATTTGGGTTAAATGGATCAAATTCAGGATCTTCAAATAACAACTCATGTTCTTGTGCTATCTTTTTTGATACTACAGTAGTATTATATAAATCACTTTTTGTTGATGGTACATAATATGCTTGATCACACTTTTGTAATGCAAAAAATTGATTTCTTAATGTTGATTCCACGTTGATATTTTCTGCAAACCCGTTCCAAGGTGCTTGTGCATTCCCTGGATTAAATACATCCTTTGTTGAATAATGTTTGTAATTATGACAATCTACTCTTGGACTTTTATATTGATCTACTATCGGCATCAAACTATATTTTGTTGATACTGGTCTTATATCATATTGTGGTCTTAATCCTTGTGATGGTATATTTCTCTCATATAATTCCTTATTCATATTATTTAATTTATCATCAGGACAAATATAACAACCATTTACTACACCATACATATCACTCATTAATATATAATTAGGATATTATATTTTAAAAATACCTAAAGCTTATTATTTTTTATATCTTATGTGCGGAATTTTTGCTACAATATTTAATGTTACTCCTATTTCAGAATCAAAACAAATAAATTATTTAACAAACCATTTTAATAAAGGACAATCAAGAGGGCCTGAATATTCTACTATTAAATTTATTCATCCTACTATTGTTTTTGGATTTCATCGATTAGCTATTAATGGTCTTGATTCTAATTCACATCAACCTATTATTATAAATAATGTAGCACTTATTTGTAATGGAGAAATATATAATCATACTCAACTTTCAAAATCATTAAATATTACTTCTACTACTCAATCCGATTGTGAAATCATTATTCATATGTATAAAAAATATGGTATAGAATATACTGTTTCTAATTTAGATGGTGTGTTTTCTTTTGTTTTATATGATATTGGAAACAATATTATATATATAGCAAGAGATCCATTTGGAATAAGACCTTTATTTTATGGTTATGATGACTCTAAAAATTTATATTTTTCATCTGAAATTAAACAAATTAGTGATATTATTAAACAACCTTCACAATTTCCACCAGGACATTTTTCAATTATTCAATCACAAAATATAATTTTTAGCTATCGTTATTTTTCATTACCATCAAGTCTAATTAGTAATCCTTTAAATGTTGATTTTAATGATATTCTTTTAAATATATATGAATCATTATACAATAGTGTCGAAAAACGTGTAAATAATTGTGAGAGAAATATTGCTTGTTTATTATCAGGTGGTTTAGATAGTAGCTTAATATGTGCTCTTGTTGCTAAAATCACTAAAAAACCTATTCAAACATATAGTATTGGTTTACAAGGAGCTGAAGACTTAAAATATGCTAAAATGGTGTCTCAACATATTGGATCTATACATACTGAAATTATTGTGTCTGAACAAGATTTTTTAGATGCTATTCCTACTGTAATTGATAGAATTGAAAGTTATGATACTACTACAGTACGAGCTAGTGTAGGGAATTATTTAGTATCTAAATATATATCAACACATAGTGACGCTAAAGTAATATTTAATGGAGATGGAAGTGATGAGTTAACTGGTGGATATATCTACTTTTTAAACGCACCTTCGTTAATTGATTTTGATTTTGAATGTAAAAGATTATTACAAAATATTCATTATTTTGATGTATTACGAAGTGATAGAACTATTTCTACAAATGGTCTTGAAGCAAGAACCCCATTTTTAGATAAAACATTTGTTTCACATTATTTAAGTATTCCAACATATATTAGAAATCCTAAATCCGATTTTTGGAAGGAAAAAATACAAATCGATGGTACTATAACAAATGATTATATTATGGAAAAACTGTTATTAAGATATAGTATTTATAAAATGGATCCATTATTATTACCACATGATATATTATGGCGAAAAAAAGAGGCTTTTAGTGATGGTGTGAGTAGTAAAAAAAAATCATGGTATGAAATTATTCAAGAAGATGTTTTAAATAAACAAATTAAATATGATGATTCTATTATAATTAATCCAGCAACTACTACAGAACAAAAATATTATAGAAGTATTTTTGAAAAAAAATATCCTAATTTAGGTAATATTATTCCTTATTTTTGGATGCCTAAATGGTGTGATGCAAAGGATTCAAGTGCACGTACATTAAAAATATATGAATAATATATAATATGAAAGAACATTTTGAAACAATATTTAATTTAGTACTTATTGTACTTTATATACTGTATTTTGTTATATTCTTTAAAATAGCACCAAATGCACATAAATATTTGGAAATTACACAAGAAATATTAAAATATTATGTAATTTTCTTTTTATTAATTCGGTTTAACCCCCTTACTAGAACCAAATTTACTGATTTAGATAGAAGAGTTGTATTTTCTGCATCCTTATTTTTATTAACTACTACTACACTTACTAATTATGCAAATCAAACATTAGATTATTTACATCTAAGAATGTTTAAGTTTTAATTTCTTTAATGTTTTTCCTCGTAATGTTTTCTTTTTTTTCATGGTTTTACTATTTAAATCGTTAAAAAACAATTTTAAATGATATAATATTTTCTTGCCTATTATTTTATCTATATTATGTTCTTTTGAACACTTTTTTTCTATTTTAAATTGATATTTATTACTTATATTTATTACAAATTTTTTAAAATCTTCTTTATTTCTTACATATTTTCCTAAACTACTATTTATAAATCTATTTATCATTTCATTATATGATAAATGATGACAATATGGTTTTACATTTATATAATATACATTTTCATCTTCCATTTTTTGATGATATTGATCATCTAAAAAACATATTTCTACATTACTTGGTAATTTAGTACATTTTAAAAAATCTGATACTGATTTTTCATTTGATGTTCTACATAATTCAACTCTATTTTCTCCTATTTTAAATGCAGCTATAATTTGATCAAATAATTTATAATTTATTTTATCATCAAAATAATTTTTTATACCTTCAGCCCATGATTTAGGACCTTGATTATTTGTATAAATCATTACTTTAGAACACTCTTTGTTTAGTTTCTTTTGTTTTAAGTATTTTAATATAGAAAATAATTTTGGTCTTATAAATTCAGGATATAAATCTAGTAGTTCATTAAAATTTATATTTGTAAATTCACTATTAAAATATATATCTAGTGCATCTCCAAATATACCTAATTGTGTATAACTTCCTAATGTTTCATCTAAATCAAATACTACTACTTTTTGTGGTTTCATATATCATATATATTTATAAAAAATCTAACATATATTTATATTAATATCAGTATGGATTTAACTGCCCAAGATTATAAAGATATCGTTGAATTTTACAATATTAAAAAAGATAAAACACAAACTTATAAAGAGCTTGCTGAAAATATTTTAGCAACAAAATTATGCAAATGTATCAAAAAAGTTAAAGCACCACAACGTAATGAAAAAGGAGCTATTGCACTTTGTCGTAAAAGTATTTTTAAAAATAGAAATATAGACTTTTATAAGTTTGAATGTAAAAAAAAATACAAATTAATTTCAAAAAAAAACAACACAAAAAAGGTTCTTAAAAAAACTAAAAAAAAAACTAAATTTAATACATTAAAAAATAAAAAATAAAAAATATAATTAAATTATTAATGACTAAATTAGTTGAGCTTATTACTATTTCACAAAACGTTCCTTATACTGCTCCTAATTCAACGAATATAGAGGAATGGAGTCCTGATGAATTAGTCTTTAATTCTATTTATATAGCATTAAATAATGCTATTCAAGTTAAAGCTGGGTTATATATGGCAGAATCTTTTCCACCACTTAAAATAATCTATAAAAGCATTTTAAATAAATATATTAAATATTTTACTCAATTAAATAATAATAAAGTAGAATCTGTTTTTTCACAAACATAATTTATATTATTATTAGTTTTTATACTCATAATAATATTATAAAATATATAAAAATATGTACCTACATAATATAGTATGAAAAAATCAAATAAAATACATCCTGAAAAACGTGAACCAATAGATTTTTTTTATGAAACAAAATATAAGTCAAATACAGCAAATGGAATAATAGAATTGTATAATAAAGTATACGAACGTATACCTTGTTTAGATTGTAATGAGAAACCTGTTGAAATTAAAAGATGTATAATAGATAATTATAATCCTACTTTTGGAATATTGCGAAAAAAATACTGCTTGAGTTGTTGGTTAAAAAGATTAGCTCTTTAATTAGGAGATACATAATCTAATGCAGATAATAATATTTTTTCTTGATCAGATAGCTTTTGAAATAACATATTTTCATCTAATTTTATTTCAAATATTTTATTATATGAATTTTTGAATAACAAATGGACTCCTTGTTCTTTTATTTTAATATCTAATAATATTGCTCCTTTTGTTAAATATATTTTTTCAGGATTTTTTAAAGGAATCCATCTTAAATAATGGCCATATTGTATTTCATTTAATTCATCTACATATCTATAATCTTTTAATTTTTTATGAAATTCTTTTAATGTCTCTCTAGATAATTGTAATAATTGTAAATTATCATTTTTTATTTGTTTTATTTTTTTTGATGTAAGATTTATCATACTACTATTGTTTTCATTATCCAAGGCTTTTAATAATTTTTCATTTTCCATATTATATTTATTTAATTATTTTTATTTATATTTTATTATTTATTTATGCCATATGTACACTGTACACTTAAAAAAAGGTACTGTAAAAAACGAACTGAAAAAAAGGTACTAAGTATCCTCCGATTAGGCCAAATGAGTATAAAATATATCGATTTCGCTTATAGAGGGGATGTTTACCTACATCTCTAGGCAACTGTTATAGATTTCTATAGATTACATACCTAGATAATGAAGGGGTATACTACATAATTGAAGGTAGCTCTAGTTCAACTAGTATAGAAAAGTGCTCCTAGGTTGTCAAAGTAGAGGGGTGTTTTTTTCATTTCAAAAGTTTTTTTGAGATTTCAATTTTGGACATGCCTTTTTTATGTCCATTTTTCATATATGGAATAAAGTTTGGAAAACAAGTGAAAAATGGGGTTTTTTGCCTTTTTAAGACGATCATCGTCACAAAAGTGAAAAAAGTTAGTAAAAAAGTTGTTACCATGAAAAAAAATTTATCTTTTGGAAAAAGGATTTAGGTATATTATCTATACTTACACTATACTTACGATGTCAGTATTTCTCGCCAAAAAACTCGCCGGAAAATTTTTCTGCAAAAAATGTTCATATTCATGTAGCAAGGAAAGTGACTATAATAAACATTTGTCCACTACAAAACATAAAAATACTTACGCATACTTACAAAATACTGACGCACGGCGAGAAAACTCGCCGAATGCAAAATACGTGTGTGTATGCAACAAAACCTATAAACATCGCCAAAGCTTATGGAATCATCGCAAAATATGCCTTGATTATCAAGAAGCTGTAATGAATGATGATATGGCTATCACCCCTACAACATCTAGTGAAACCGGTCTATCTAGTGATGTAAAGGATGTAATTCTTAACTTGATCAATCAAAACAAAGAATTACAAAAATCTTTAATAGATATTGTTCCACAAATTCAAGGCAATAATATTAATAGTAATAATAATATTCAAAATAATAATCAATTTAATATAACCATGTTTCTAAATGATAAATGTAAAGATGCTATGAATTTAACTGACTTCATAGATTCATTACCTATTACTCCCGAAGTTTTAGATTATACGCGTGTTAACGGATTGACTAAAAGCTTAACACATATGTTTGTTAATGGACTTAATACCATGGATATTTATAAACGTCCGATCCACTGTACAGATCCTAAACGCAAAGTTATGTATGTCAAAGATAATGATGTTTGGGAGAGAGATGATGATCAACAAATTATCAAATGTGGTGTTAGTAAATTAGCTGTTAAACAACGGGCCAATATTAATAAATGGCAAGATGCTAATGATGGTTGGGAAACTAAAGATCATCTACAAATTTTACTAACCGATCTTGTAGGACAAGCTTTACAATTAACTGATAGAGATCCAAAAGAACAAAATAAGATAATAAAGGGAATATGTAATGCCACATATTTAGATAGTCAATTCAAACTACTAAATAAATAATTTATTATTATATATTATATGACTTCTACTGCGTCAAATCAAAGTTATTATACTCCTCCATCCTTTAGTAGTATGTATGATCGAGGTAGACAATATGCTAGTAATATAGCTGATCAAGGGTCTGATCAATATAATCAAACCATGAAAGATTATAAAGTTCCCCAACGATATACAGCTGCTAAGAGAGCTGCGAAATATGGTCTTGGAGCAGGTGCATATGCAGCAGATACAGCATTATGGATGAATTTAGACTCAGAAGACTACCAAAAAGTTCAACAGGGTAAAAAGTATGTTGGAGATTCATATACACAAGGAAAGGGTTATCTTACTGATGCATATAATCAAGGAAAGGTTGCAGCAGCGGGTACATATAAGTATGCATCAAGTTTGTACCCTAAACCACGTGAGACCGTTCAAGGTAATGTTATAGTAACACAACCTGATACAGTTCAAGGTAATGTGAGTATCACATCTCCTGCTGCTGGTGGATATAAGAAAAATAGAAAATCCAAGAAAAATAGAAAATCCAAGAAAAATAAAAAATCCAAGAAAAATAGAAAATCTAAGAAAAATAGAAAATCCAAGAAAAATAGAAAATCCAAGAAAAATAGAAAAATCTAAATAATAATAATGATTATATAAATTATTATTTAGTTTAAAATAATGATCCAAATGCACCTCCTAAAGCATCATTTGCTGCCATAGGTTCCATAGGCTCCATAGTTGGTGTAGCAGCTCCTACTAATGGTGTAGTAGGTCCTCCATACATATTATTGAATGAAGGGCTAGCTTGCTGTCCCATACTGTATTCATTTGTTTGACTTTTGTTGTTAGTTTGCATAGATTGTAATTGTTCAGGAATTTGTCCTGGTGCAGTAGTAGGGATATATTGTTGTGATAAAGGTTGAGTTACTCTAACTTGTCCTTGACCACCTTGTTGAGATTTTTTATCATCCTTTTTAGAAGAAGTTTGTCCTTCATACATATCATAAAGTCTGTCTAATAAAATTTGCACCTTTTCTCCTAATTTAGTATTGATAGTTAATGAAATCATTAAAATTGCTAAAATAACATTTAATAAATTAACTTCACTATAAGCAATACCACTATAAGTAGGAATATACATGATAATTCTATTGATAAAGTATAATGAAATAAACATAATAAGGAGTTGTCCAATAACTTCAGTAAAAATTACTAAATTTCCTTTGTCTTCGTCCGCTTCAGGAATATAATGTTTAATTAATTTTAAAATGATGATTAAAGGAATAATAGATAAAACAGTATATTGTATAATATTTAATATAGTACCTTTTTCAGGATCATCAAACTTAAAAACATATTTTAAAAAACTTTCATCAGTATCAGCAGAACTTTTTTCGATTCTATCCATATGTTTTATAAGTAGAAAAGAAATTATTTAAATATTAGATATAAATATAATAATATGTTGAAAAATGTGTTAGAAATAAATAAATATAGAGACGGAAATAAAAATAGTAAATATCATGAGGAATATCAGTATTTAAATTTATTAAAAGATATTTTAAATGAAGGACATATAGAAAAAGGTAGAAATGGATTTACTAAATCTGTATTTGGGAGTGTAATGCATTTTTCATTAGAAAATGGTAAAATACCAATATTAACAACAAAAAAGACAGCATGGAAGACATGTTTAAAAGAATTATTATGGTTTATAAGAGGTGAAACAGATAATAAAATATTAAATGATCAAAATGTAAAAATATGGAATGGAAATACTACTAAAGAATTCTTGGAAGAAAGAGGATTGTCAGATTATGAACCAGGAAGAGCAATAGGACCTATGTATGGATTCCAGTGGAGGTATTTTAATGCAGAATATTTAGGTCATGATATTGATTATAGTGGAAAAGGAATAGATCAATTACAACAAGTAATAGATACTTTAAAAGATCCTTCAAAAAGAACATCAAGAAGAATGGTAATAAGTGCATGGAATCCATGTCAAATAAATAAAGGCGTATTGCCTCCATGTCATGTATTATTTCAATTTAATGTAATAGATGGAAATAAATTAAGTTGTAGTTTATATCAAAGAAGTTGTGATGAATTTTTAGGAATACCATTTAATATAGCTTCTTATAGTTTTTTAACTATAATAATAGCAAAAATATGTGATTTAGAACCATATGAATTCATACATTATGGTGGAAATTGCCATATATATGATGATCATTTTGATCAAGTAAATGAACAAATAACGAGAGAACCATATGAATTTCCTACAATAGAAATATTAAATAAAAAAGAAAATATAAATGATTATTTAATAGAAGATTTTAAAATAAATGAATATAAACATCATGAACAATTAAAGGGTAAAATGAGAGCATAATTGGTATTGAATATTTTTAGTATTATTATTAAACATTCTTTTTTGAAATGAATTATAATAATATCTGTTATAATGAACACTATTTTTATTTGTATCAAAAATAGGTCTACCTGATTCATAGAATGTAAAAAATTGTTTTTTTCTCCATATTTCTTGTTTTTCTACAGGAGATAAATGAAGCATAATAATATTTATATATATTTTTTTTTTAAATAATTTTAACACTTTAGGAAAAATAAGTAGTAAAATGCGAAAATAATTTAAATATAATCTATTTGAATTATTTAAATGAGTTCAAGTTCATCATTATCTGCAGCAAGAAGAAGACGTGCTGGAGGGGCAACAGGAAATGCATCTAGACCTAATCCTCAACAAGCTACTCAACAAGCTAGTCAATCAACTGGACAAGCAGTAAACCCATTTATATTAATTCAACAACATGATTTTAAAATAGCTAGAATAGAAAATGCAATAAAAGAGTTAATGTTTTTTAAACAAAGTATAGAAGATACACCAGTTACAGAACTTAAACAAAATAAAAAAGCTCAAAATGTAACATCTAAACAAGAAGTACCAACACCAGCACCTATAGAAATTGATGAAATATCAAAGATGGTAATGGATAAAATAGATGAATCTTATGATTTTCAAGTATTCTTTAATAATTTAGAAGCATTATCTGCTGAAGTAACGGAATATAGAAATATGGTAAATTCTCAACAAGTTTACATGAATGCTTTAAGCCTTACTTTATTAAAAATAGTTGATAAACTAAATATTGATTTGAATGAAGTGACAAATGTTGAAAAAAAAGAAGGTGAATCATCCAAATCACAAGGTGGAGTAGAATTAACAATAAGTGAAAAAATACATAATGCTGCTGATGATGATACACAATCAGAAGATAATAATTTTGAACCAATAACATTTCCATCAAAATCAGTAACATTTGGTGAAGAGAATACTGTAGCAAATAATGGACCAAGTTATGATCCAAATGATTTATCTGAATATACTAAAATAAATGAAGATAATGAAGATGGATTAGCAATTGAACCAGTAGATTAATAAGTAAAAAATTAGAAAAATTAGTGTTAAATTAAAATAGTATGAAAACATTTTTTACTATTTTAATATTTTGTTTAGTATTATTTATTTATTTGCATATATATTTTCATCTAAAAGTATGTAATGATTTAGAAGTATTAGAAATAGATCAACCATCTAAAGAAAAGTTGGAAGAAGTATGTGATTTAAGACAACCAGTAATATTCGATTATAATGTGGAAGGTTTAGTACAGGATTGTACATTAGATAATATAAAACGAACATATGGAGCATTTGATGTGAGAATTAGAAATATAAAAGAATATGATGATAAAAGCGAATTATATTTACCATTAACATTAAATGCAGCATATGAGGTATGTAAAAAAGATAATGATAAACGTTTTATATGTGAAAATAATCAAGAATTTTTAGAAGAAACAGGATTAATTAAAAATTATAGATATAATGATAGTTTTCTAAGACCTTATTCAGTATCTAATTGTATTTATGACTTTAATTTTTCATCAAAATTAACAGAAACACCACTAAAATATGAAGTGCAATATAGAAATTATTTCTTAGTTACTCAAGGAGAAGTAACAATAAAATTATTGCCTCCAAAATCATCCAAATACTTATATACCATAAAAGATTATGATAATTTTGAATTTTTCTCTCCTGTGGACCCTTGGAATGTTCAACCACAATTTAAAGCAGATTTCGATAAATTGAAAACATTAGAAGTAAAATTAAGAAAAGGGCAAATTATATTCATACCAGCATGGTGGTGGTATAGTATAAGATACGAATCAAATGCATCTTTATCAACATTTAAATATAGAACGTATATGAACAATATAGCAATAAGTAATTTATTATTTATAAGTATACTTCAAAATTTAAATGTAAAACGTGAAATAGTGAAAAAGAAAATTATTAATGAAAAAAATGGGAATGACGAAGCAGTCATAAATAATGAAATCGAAGAGAAAAATGAACAAATTATATAAATGATATATATATGAAGAATTATTTGAATTATTTATTTTTTATATCATTAACATTATTATCATTTTTTTTAGATTTAAGAGATGGTAAATGTAATGAACTATCAGTAGATGCGTTTATGAACTCATTTTGGCATCATTTTATATCCAATTTTTTATGGTTTGGTCCATTTATAATAGGGTTTTATAAATTACATTTAGCGTGTTGTATACTAATATATTTAGGATGGAAAATTACCGGTTATTGTGTTTTAACTGTTGAATATAATAGATTATGTAAACTTCCAAAAAATACAAATTTGAATGATTTATTTTATAGATCTTATGAAGTAATAAATCAAGATTATTATTACAGTTTAATAGCTGTAATGATGTATGATATATTAAAAATTTTATATTAAAAAAAATAGAGAGATATAATAAATGAAAACTTTTTTAAATTGGTTACTATTTTTTTCATTAATAATATTGTCATTTTGTTTAGATTTGTCTGAAGAGAATTGTAAAATAATGAATACGGATGCATTTATGAATAGTTTACTTCATCATATATTTTCAACATTTATGTGGTTTGGACCATTTTTAGTGGGTTATTATAAATTACATATATTAGGTACTATAGTAACAGCAATATTATGGCAAATAGTAGGTAAATGTCCAGTAACAATTCAATATAATCATTTATGTTCAAATAGTAGCTACAGCGAACATATAGATTTAGCAAATAGATTTCATAAATATACAAAAATAAAGATGAATTATAGTATACTTGGTATAATAATTTACGATATATATATGATAATGTATAAAAATAAAAAATAAAAAATACACCTATATATAACAATCATAAATGTGTATAATATGTGATGAAGAACCAGGAAGTCACTCTTTTGAATTTTATGGAATAACGAAAGAAGGACTTTATAAGTATTATACTTGTCCTGCAAATGCAAGTAAATACTGGGATACAGAGGGAATATTAAATCATTATGAAGAAGTTTTACAACAAAATAACAATAATAATTGGATTTGGATATTTGATTGTAAAGGATTTGATATAAAACACTCTCTAGAAATAGTAACAGCAATAGGTATAATAAAAATATTATCAAAATACGAGAGTTCATTATGCGAAATACAAATATTAAATGCAAATTCTTTAATTAAAACATTTTATTCATTTATATATCAATTTCTGTCAATAAATATAATAAATAAAATTAAATGGGTAAATGATTTATAAATATTACAATTTTATCTGAAAAAATGTACAATATATAATAATGTATAAAAAATAAAATTGATAATATTTAAACCGAATTGCATGATTAAATATATAACCAAATCATGCAATTTAAAATATTGTTAAACGATCGTAAATATACAGATTGGCAGATATATGATGCTTTATCATTACAAGAAATAAATAAAGAGAGTATAAATATAAAAATAGATCCAATAAGTGAAAAATTATTTTCAAGCGATATTTTTGAAATACATGATGATAAAATAAAAGTGTTACATTCATCACTAAAATGTATGCCAATAATACCTGGAATATTAATACTAAAAGGAAATAAAAGTTTTGGAAAATATAAACACAAAAATTTATATAAATTGATACCGGATGATAGAAGAATGCCATCGTTTTTAGTTCCATATCAAATAAAACTAGGATTTGATAAAAATATATCAAATAAATATGTGGTATTTAAATATGATAATTGGAATCAAAAACATCCACAAGGCACCATCGTAAGTGTGTTAGGTGATGTAGATCAATTAGACAATTTCTATGAATACCAATTATATTGCAAAAGTTTATATGCATCAATACAGAATTTTAATAAAGCAACTACAATTGCTCTAAAAAAACAGACGACAGATGAATTAATAAATAATATGATATTTAAAAATAATCTAACAGATCGTTGTCATTTGCCTATATTTTCGATAGATTCATCATCAACAACTGATTTTGATGATGCAATAGGAATTCAAAAAATTGACGCAACAACCAAAATAATATCAATTTATATTGCCAACGTTTCTTTATGGATGAATGAGTTGGATCTTTGGGAATCATTTTCACAACGAATCTCTACAATTTATTTACCTGATAGAAAAAGACCGATGCTTCCTACAATATTATCAGAATGTTTATGTAGTTTATGTGAAAATGAAAAAAGATTGGCATTTACATTAGATATAACAATAACGAGAGAAGATGGAAAATTAAAAATTAGTAATATTCATTTTGAAAATTGTTATGTAAAATTATATAAAAATCATCATTATGAATCAGCTGATTTATTAAAAGATAATAATTATTTAACTTTATTTGCATTAGTAGAAGAATTATCATTTGTTTATAAATATACTCATAAAGTAAAAAATAGCTATGATTTTATAACATATTTGATGATTTTAATGAATTATTATACTGCAAAAGAAATGATAAAATATAATGACGGAATTTTTCGATCAGTAAAAGTAGGAACTCATGAAAATGTGTGTTTACCTGAAGATATAAATAAATTTCTTACTATTTGGCATGGTAGTTGTGGTCAATATGATATATTTGATAATATGAAAGAACATGAAATGTTAAAATTAGAATCTTATATACATTTTACATCTCCAATTAGAAGGTTGGTAGATTTATTAAATATGACAAAATTACAAATAAATTTGAAAATGGTGAATTTTGATGAAAAAAGTATCAAATTCTACAATAATTGGCTATCACAAATAGAATACATTAATACTACTATGCGTGCAATAAGAAAAATACAAAATGATTGCTCATTATTAAATTGGTGTAATACAAATCTTGAAAAAGAACATATATTTGAGGGATATATATTTGATAAAATTATTAGAAATGATGGATTATATCAATATATTGTATATTTGCATGAAATAAAAATGGTATCAAGAATAACATCAAGACATGATTTAATCGATTACAATAAATATAATTTTAATATATTTATGTTCGAAGAAGAAGCGACTTTGAAGAAAAAAATTAGATTGAATTTATTATTGTAATAATAATTTACATTATTGTAAAATATCATTATAAAATACTAATTTAATACATATTTTTTTTAAACATATAATGATTGGTTTGTTGCAACAAATTTTAATGTTAATGATGGAATTTGTGATAATTTGTGGTTTAATGCTTCATTTTCCATATATTCTGCAATATTTATAATTTCATTTACTAAATTGTTAATTTTTAATAATGCCTTTACAAATTCACCATTAAATAATTCTATATTTGTTTCACAATCATACATAATTTGTTTACATGTTTGTTCATCTTTAGAATTACACCATTTTAATACAGGTTCAATTAAATTATAATGAAATTCGCAATTATCACCACTATCAATTTGATATCTACATTCTTCATCTTGATATTTATAATATTCTATTTCCATATTTTTTAATGAATCCTTTAAATCATCCGAAATACATAATTTGCTAAAATTAATGACATTTAAATCATCTTTAACTCTAATATTTGTAAAACAACTTAATAATGCTGCAATTTCATCAACATCCAAATTATTAAAGAAATCAGTATTATAAAGCATTTCTACAAATGCTAATGAATGAGTTTCTTGAATATTAATAGATATGATACCCTTTTCAGTAATATTATTATTTTCATCCATAAATCTAAACATTCTTAATAAATTACTAACATCTTCTATTTTATATTTAAAATGATTTTCTACATGATCTTTATTTAACTCTATTTCTGCTAATTCTTTTTGTAATACTATATATTCTTTATAAGATTGCAATTTATCTTTAAATTTTCTATCTTCAACGCTATACGCATCCATATCTCTCTGTGTTTGTTTCTTTTTTTTATTATTTAATAATGGGAAAGCAGTTTCCATTTCAATATATTTATCATATTTATCTTTTTCACTTAAAATACTATTAAAACAAGGATTGTTTAATTTACTATTGATTTTATCATTAATTTTATGTTCCTCTTCATTATGATATTCTATACTAGAATTAATCTCATTCATAAACATACTTTTTGACACAAATGAATAATGATCTTTATTAAATTGTAACATGTTTAATATCAAATTATACGATATTTTATACTTGGATTGTAATTCTTGTGGATTACCATTTAATAAATTTTTATATTCAAATTGATATGGTAATGTAAATAAATTATTTAAATGAATAACGTACCCAATAGTATCAAGACCTCTTCTTCCTGCTCTTCCGGCCATTTGTGTATATTCATGTGGCAAGAGTAATCTCATATTAGATCCATTAAACTTAGAAAATCCGGTAAACAAAACGGTTTTTGTTGGCATATTTATTCCTACCGCAAATGTTTCTGTAGCAAATAATAATTTAATATAACCTTTGGCAAATAATAATTCTATCATCTCTCTAAAAACGGGTAATATACCTGAATGATGTACAGCAACACCTTTTTCTAGTAATTTAATATGCATTTGAAATTCAGGCAATAATAAATATTCATGATAATTTGATAATTTTTTTAGTATTTTTTCACACTCATTTTTTATTATTGATGGAACGGTAGAATCTTCTTCAAATAAACATACACCAATCGATTGAGCATATTTTTCAACTAATTTTCGTGAAAATACAAAACATATCGCAGGTAGCATATTATTTGCATTTAAATATTTTGTAATTTCATTAAGACAAAATGTATTACTAATATATGGATTATTTTTATGTAAATAATCATTTACCTTTTTTATTTTTAAATAATTTTCCTCATGAAAACTACTTGTTTCATCTTTAATTAATAATGGTTTATGAAGAAATTTATTTATTTCATCTTTGAATGATTTGTCTTTAATGTTTTTTATAGGACCTTGTGGTAATGTTATATATACAAAATGTTTTAATGGCACTACTCTATGATTTGTAGGTGCCAAATATACAGTTTTATTTGACTCTTTTTTAACATTTTCAATCCATGATGCAAATATTTCAGACTTGTCTATTGTTGCTGATAACATTACTAACTGAACATGAAGAGGTAATAACATGATAGTTTCTTCCCATATTTTACCTCTATCAGAATCATTAATATAATGAATTTCATCAAATACAACACATGCCAATTCATTTTGAAAATCCATATCGAATTGTAACATATTATTTGTTTCAGAATCCTGAACTTGTTTTTGTAATAATGTATTTCTTAATATTTCTGTTGTCATTATCAGTACATCGGCTTCAGGATTAAATTTAATGTCTCCTGTTAGTATACCAAATGATATATTTGGATATTTATTTGTAAATTCATGAAATTTTTGATTTGATAATGCTTTAATAGGTGATGTATAAATTACTTTTTTTCCTTTGTTTACTAAATATTCTATAGCAAATTCTGCAGGAAGTGTTTTACCTGATCCAGTATGTGCTGTAATTAATATGTGATTATTTGTAACGATTGATTCAATTGCATATTTTTGAAAATCACTTAATTCAAAACTATATTTAGTAAAATATTTATCAAAATCACTATTTAAATATTGACTTTTACAAATCTTAACCATGGTATTATTTATATTTTATTTTCTAGTTTTTTTTTAAATCAATTTTATATATATATGGCATCTATTAGTACAGCAGTTGATACGGTTGAAAATATTTTTGCTCAATTAATAAGAGATTCAGAAAGTGTAACATTTATGCAATCAGGATCATATGGTTTAGGATTAAAAATAACATTACCTAATGATTATGATTCTCCTATTACACTAATAAGTTTAGATAATAGAACTCAGACTGGTGCGTCTGCAGATGGAAAAATTAGAAATATATTTCTTAAATTAATACCTCTTCATTCACAACAAGATTATAGTGATGAATGGGCTATGCAATCAACAAAGGTTCCTAATGCAAATCGTACAAGAGGGGAAAGATCTTATAGGACAATCGAATCTACATTTATTCAAAAATTTGATGAAGAAGTAAAAACACAAATAGACCTTTATAAAATAACAGGTTATAATTTGTCACCTATTTGTCCAGCAATTTATTTTTCTGCAAAATTAGATGGACGGGATTCAAATACACAAGCTTTCTTGGATAATCTCGCTTTAAAATATAGTGGTAATCAATTAGTAGATGGATTTTGGGATCAATTAAAAGAAGGAGTTCGTAGAGGGAGTAATAAAATAGGTATAATATTAATGCCTTGTTTCCCATTTCCTCCTATGCATCAAGCCTGGAATTTTTTTAGTGATAGTGATAGGCGCATAGGAGTATCGGATATAAGAGACGGTCAGCGTATATTTACTAAGTATTTTGCTATTGAAAATTATGCTACCCGAACAACAGATGCAAATGGAAATATAAAATATATTTTAAAAGATTATACCGATTTAGACACTGATATTAGACGTAAAGGATTATTTTATATAGTTCAAATAGTATCTCATATGATAACCATGTATGATGAAGGTGTATATCATGGTGATCTACATTTTGGTAATGTATTAATCAATCCACATGAACTTGCATGTACATTACCCCTTTTTGTTGATAGTACTAATACTACTCGAATTAATCAAAATTCACCATTTTTAGGAAAAGTATATATAATTGATTTTGGAACAGCAGTTAGTCGGGAGAGCGAAATGGAACAAGATGAATCATTTGGATATAAAATAATGAAAATACTTACAACTCGAGGTAGTCATAATTATTCACCACTTTCATATTTTTTATATGATTGGTTTGTATCATTATTTGTTTTAAGAAACAGTACTGACACATCATACGTTTTAAATGCTAGTGATTATAAACCATTATTAATAGAAGAAAATGTAGTAAAAATGGAAGAATTAGTAAATGCATTTATGGATAGTAAACGTGCATATGAAGGCGGTATGTTAAGTGTTTTAACTAGTGATCCTGAAAAAGCTCCACTTATCGCTGAATATCGTCAAATTATACAAAGTGGTGATCGAACATCTGTATTAAGAGGAGGAGATGTATTTTCACCTGAAATTATAGAAGGAAAACCATCAATTTTAGAAAGTCGATCTAAAATGGTTGATAGTCAATATAAATCATTTATAATGACAGATGATTTAGTAAATGATATATTTAGATATACT
>JGI10211J34971_10001732_pt1 | contig 17883 bp, 12 predicted proteins | sample Etolagsediment_FD_34971 | JGI IMG/M metagenome (IMG submission 34971) | reverse complement strand
CACGACCTCTCAGAATCGAATATGCGGGTGCATGGTACCATGTGATGAATCGGGGCCGGCGCTTTGAGAATGTTTTTGAGGACAGGCAGGATTATCGTATCTTTGTTGACATTCTCAAAGACACTTCGGAAATGGGACTGGCTTTATAAAGATCTTGTTGAGGACACCCTTTACCGATCGAAGCGCGGCGTAACAAACGAACCGCGAAATGTAGCGGTTTATTTAATTCGACGGTTACGCCGGGAAGCGTTGAATGAGATTGGCAGGCGATTTAAGATCGAAAAATACAGTTCCGTCAGCAGTATCATCGAACGCGTAAAGCAGCAGATGCGGAAAGACGCCGGTTTCAAAAAGCGCATAGATGCGCTATGTTCCACGGCAATTAAGAGTCAAAGGCAGACTTGATAACCCTTTTAAGGGTCTCCAGTTCCTTTTCACGTCCATAAAGTACTTGCGGAATCACGAACCGCGTGCGGACCTCATGAACCCCAATCTCGAAATCATCTATGCGACTCTTTTCTTGGAGTTGCGCCCGGCAGAGGGCAAGATCGTGGACCAGCCCGAACATGCTCTGGTAGCGGTCCTCCGGGTTTTTCTCCAAAAGTTTTCCCACAATGCTTGAAATAACGGCTGGGATTTTCGGATTCAGTACGTGCACCGGGACCGGCTCGCGGGCAATGTGGCCGTATATCTGTTCCATGGCATTGGAGCCGGAATTGGACGGATTGATGTCTTTGTGAATGACGCCTGCCCCATGGATCTCCTCCAGGCTGCCGGCCATGCGGATTCCCAAATCAAGAAAAGTCTCCAGATGGAGACACGTATCAGGGTTTTCGCCATGCGAAAGAACCCGATCCAGCGACTCACCGCCGAAATCCTCCAGCACTATGAAAAGAGTGTTGCCCCGGTTCACGAAATCAAACGCTCGGATCACGCCGTTGGTGTTCACCAGACGGGTCATGTCGTACTCGCGCCGGAAACGCGCCAACTCATCAGGGGTGGGGCACGCTCTGGGTAGAATCTTGAGCACACACGAAAGGCCATCCGATTTTCGCGTGGCACGATAAACGTTTGAACCCCAGCCCTCGCAGATGCTGTCCGTGATTCTGTAATCCGGTAAATTGTAAGGCATATTGTATTATGTCCCCGTCACCGTTCCAGTGGCGCATTGCCGACCGATGGCCCCGCTTTCACGGTCTGAGTCTCCTTTTTTATAAAAAAAAGAGATTCTTTTAATTCCATATCCGTATGCTGAAAACGGGTTTGATCCTGAGTCAATGGTCCACCTTTCCTTTGGGACGTGTTCGTAAGAACAACCTGCTGGTTCCCTTTACATCTCAACCGGTTGTCCGGTCGTGAGAATCACCCCGCTCCAGTTTTTGCCTTTCGGATTTACTTGGTGTCGTTTGTGGACAGCCGCGGCGATGGGTACATGGGTGAAATTCTGCGACCAGAAGCCCACAACCATGTTGGTGCGACCGGCCATGGCTGCATGGACCGCGTTATGCCCCAGTTTCAGGCAGAATACCGAGTCATACGCATTGGCCGGGAGGCTGCGGATGGTGTAACTGGGGTTGATGTACTTCAACGTCACTTCCGTCTCTTCCTCCTTGAAGCACTTGAGAATATGCTTCTGAAGGAACCGGCCGATATCTCCCAGCCTTACATTTCCGGAAGGGTCCTTTTGGCCGGTTCCATCCATCAGTTCCTGGCCCGCACCCTCTGAAACCGTGATCACGGCGTGGTTGTTTTCCCGAAGGCGTTCCTTGAGGGCAGTCATNAGGCCGGAAAGGGTAAAAGGGATTTCCGGAATGAGACAGAAATCCACATCCCCATTGGCCAGGGTGGCATAAGCCGATATGAATCCCGATTGACGCCCCATGAGTTTTACCAAGCCGATGCCGTTCCGGGCCCCGATGGCTTCGGAATGAGCCGAATAGAGTACACGGGCCGCCTCGGATACCGCGGTTTGAAAACCAAAGGACTGCTGCACGAAACTGATGTCGTTGTCAATGGTCTTGGGAATCCCGATGACGCCGATCTTCAGACCGCGCCGTCCGATCTCTTCGCTGATGGCTTTTGCGCCGCGAAGGGTCCCGTCCCCGCCGATGGCGAAGAGGACCCCTACATGCATCCGCTCAAGGGTATCCACCATGTCCGGAACATCTTGGGGCCCCCGGGAAGTACCCAGGATGGTGCTCCCGCGGCCATGGATGTTTTCCACGTTTTTGGCCGTCAGTACCAGGAGGCTGTGTCTGTGTCGAGAAGACAGGCCTTCATAACCATAGCGGAACCCGAAGATGTTCTGCACACCATAGTGGTGGATCAGGCTCAAGACAACGGCCCGGATTACGTCATTTAATCCCGGGCAAATGCCGCCGCAGGTGACGATACCGCACTTAAGCTTGGACGGGTCATGGTAGATCTTTCTCCGGGGACCGGCGCTTTCAAACACGGGCGGTGTCAGCCCCTGTTTGAGATACGGTTCCATATCGCCGAAATCCGCGTGCAGCAAGATGGTCTCGTGGTCCTCGGTGAACTGAACCCCTGCCATGGGCGTATCAATGTGGCAGGGCCCGAGTGTTTCCACTTTGAAATTGAATTGTTCTGTTTCCATAATCCTTTCCTTCGTTGCAAAAGTGGCTTTCACCTTCGACATCCCTTTTCCACTGGAATTCAGAGTACCGTCTGAACAGGGGCGGTTGATGCCGGGATCGTTTCAGGGGCTGGAGAGGGCAGACGCATGAAAACCTCTTCCATTCTGAATTGGCGATGTTTGCCGGGTAAGGAGTCCATACCCCAATTCCGAGAGGACCCTACAGCGGTTTTGTTAGAAGGATATGAGCGTTTTCCGTGCATCGCACTGCCTGGAACACTTTCGGGTCGGCGCCCCACACGGCAAAATGCCTGAAGTCTTTTGAAGTGAGCCGCGGCGTTTTTTCTATCAGGATACAAATACAACGCTAACATTTATGACGTACACATCGATATAATAGCTGCGGCATCGGCGAATAAAGAATAGGCCCTCAAAATAGATAAACTTTTCCAAACTGCAAGAATTGACTGCAAATCCCGCTATATGCTATTTTTTGGAGGATGTATGGATAATGAAAGTAGAAAACGAAATGTCGCTCCTGGAAAATTCCCAGAAAACTGATGATCAACACGGGGGAAATATCGCCCAAACATTCGAAATTCATCCCGGAATACAGCTGGAACCGGAACAAGTCTTTTGCCTTGTTCGTGCACGAAGTCGTGGGGCAGTCCGTGATGCTGCCAGTGCCCCATCGGTGATCCCCAGATAGATTTTTCATTCGTATGTCGGAGGCCATTGAAGCAAACCTTTTTGTTGAACAGGTGACCCATGCTGAGCAAATATGTTCCTTTTCTTGTCTGGATGAAGGAGTACAAACGGTCTTACCTTCGATATGATCTGGTTGCGGGCGCAACCATCTGGGCGGTCATGGTACCCACCGCGCTGGCCTACACCTCGATTATCGAAGTGGACCCGATTGTGGGGCTTTATACCGTTCCGCTGACCCTGTTGATGTACGCTGTTTTTGGCACATCCAAGTGTCTGGTGGTGGGTCCGGACTCCGCAACAGCTCTTCTTTCAGCGCATATCGTGGGAACCCTTGCGGTGATGCATTCACACCATTACATGATGCTGACGTCCGCCCTGGCTCTTTTCATCGGAACGGTTTTTGTGGTTTTCGGCACATTTAAAATGGGGTGGATCGCCAATTTTATATCCATTCCCGTGATGCGCAGTTTTATTCAGGGGCTGGCCATTGTTACGATGATGACCCAGCTGTCAAAAATGTTCGGCGTGCCATCGGTGGAGGGGAACTTCGTACACCGTCTTCTGTCATTGATAAGACACCTGGACCAAACCCATTTTATCACCTTGGGTATCGCAGTGGGAGCGCTCGGACTGCTTTATATCATTCCCAAAATATCAGACAGGATTCCCAATGCCATTGTGACCGTCATCATCGGCATTTTGGTCGTTTACCTATTTGACCTGGAAGCCGAAGGTGTTGCAGTGGTGGGATCCATCGAGGGGTCTCTCCCACCCTTCCAGATTCCTGAATTTGCCTTGAAAGATACTTCCACGCTGTTACTCGGAGCACTGGCCATCGTACTCCTGAACTACACCGAGTCCCTGGGAGCTGCAAAGGAAGCCGCGGAGCGTCGAGGCGAACAGATCGACACCAACCAGGAGCTGATCGGCCTGGGTGCGGCCAATATCGGTGCATCCCTCAGTTCAGGGTTTGTGGTGGCCGGAAGCCTGTCCCAGTCAACGGTCAGCATGCTTGCCGGCGGAAAAACACAGATGAGCAATGTGTTTCATGGGGCTTTCATTTTGCTCACACTTCTTTTTCTCATGCCCCTCTTTGAGAATCTGCCCCTTTGTGTCCTGGGCGCCATTGTCACCTATGCCATGCTCAGGGTTATGGACTACAGAGTCTTCACATCCCTCTTTAGAGCGAATCGACCCGAGTTCTGGATCGGCGTTGCGACTTTTCTGGCTGTGATTCTGGTGGGGGTTCTGGAAGGAGTGGGCCTGGGAATTCTATTATCACTGGGACTGTTGATTTATCACAATTCCCGCCCCAAGCTTGAAATACTCGGTAAACTGGAGGGGGCCGATGTGTTCAAGAGCATCGCCATCCATTCCAATGCCAGGTCCTTTGATCACATTCTGATCGTCCGTTTTGGCGCATCGCTTTTCTACGCCAATGCCGGCTATCTGGTGGACCAGCTCAGGCATCTGAGCTACCACACGAACCCTCTCATCAAACACATCATCGTTGATGTGGAAAGGGCCGCTACCGTGGACATCACCGCCATGATCCTGATTGAAGAATTGCACAAGGACCTGGAGAAACGCGGCATTACCCTGGCTTTTGCAAGAACCAACGATGATATCAAAAGTGAATTTGCTCAAATGGTCGAAAGGCAGGAGCTGAAGAGCCTCTTTTTGTTTGACACCATCTCTGAGGCTGTATCCGCCTTTGACTCTAAAAGGGCCAAAAAACAGAAAGGGGACTGATCTATTTTCCGATTCAGGATCAAATCCTGAAAACCGGTGAAAATAAATGAAGCGCGTTGCCGGTCGCCAGACCCGTCCCCGAAATTCCCGCCTGAACTGGAAGCCTGCCTTCAGCAAAACCCAGAGACAGACTCTTTCAGACGCTTACACCGCACTCTCCCTATCGATTGTTCCCGCTGCCTGATGCGGCCCGGTAGAAAGATCGATCAAAGTCCGGCAGAGCGTAAGAATATTGTCTGCGAAATGCTTCTTCATAAATGCCCGTTTTTTCGGCCAGGCCTTTGAGCATTCTGACAGCAAAGAGTTTTCTGCGTTTCGAGCTGTTTAAAGCATGATTGTAAACCTTAAGAACGCATTCACGCATGCGAACCGGACACCCCTTTATTTTGACGGCATTTTTGCAATCAGGATTGTTCTTGACCGCGCAGTCACCCAATAGAAATACCTGTTTGGATTCTTTGTGGGGATGCACCTGATCTCCCAGAACAAATTCGATATTGTCGAAATTTGATTTCTTATTGTCTTTCAAAAATACCCCTAAAAAGGAATCAAACATGATGGCACAATTCGTACAGAGTGTATTGCCAAACCATTGAAAGGTTACCCCCTCTATATTGTAATCGGCCATTATTGTCTCGGCATTCCGCATTTGCCACTCCAGAGGAAAAGCCACTTCTTCAATGCTTTCGCCTTCAATTTCTATACCCTGAACGCTCAGAGGCTGACCGCTCAAATCACTGAATTGGCGAAAGTGCGCCACGTTACGCGGTTCTATTCCCAGACAGGCTGCGCCGGTTAGGTCACATGAAAAGGGGTCCCGGCCGGCGATAATCAAATTGGTGCGATAGGCGCGTCCGGATGGACCAGGACCCCTTTCAAGGGAATAAATACCGTCTATAACATTTAACTTGGGTCTTAAAACCGTACTCAGCCGCGCAATCATTTCATCCAACCCCTTTTTGTGAAATTTCCGCTTCGAGCTTTGCTTTAAGCACCCTTTCAGGTTTTTGAGGTTTAAAGAAACGGTCGCCTGCAGGTGTGTTTTCAGAACCGGTACATTGATTAGAAAATCACTTTCCAAAGCTTGCCGGGCCAATTTTATGTGAGCAGGGCCCAGGTCGATGCTTGTGAATTCACCTGCATTGAAATCCACAAGCTTGACCCCGTATTTTTCCGCAATTTTGATCAGGTCGATGCTTTTAAAACCATTTGTGGTATTTAAATTCAGTTCTTCATGGAATGGGGACCCTTCGCCAATGGTAATATCACTGCAGCCATGTTCACGCAGAAGGATAACGATTTCCTCAATCACCCGAGTCGTGGTGACGACCCCGTATAACGGCAGTTTTTTCCTGAGAGAGGTCAGCACGATATTGGGTTTGATCAAGACCTTATCACTCGGTTTCAGCTCCTTTAAGCCATCACACAATTGCAAGGCACGTTTTACTGTTTCCTGGTTTTCCCTGTACTTGACAATGGATACGGTTTGTTTTGTCATTTGCTTCTCCCTAAACAGTTTTACCCAGCGGTAAAAAATGATAATCCGTCTGGCTTGAAAAGTCAATGCAAATTTACCGGATGGTAAAAAAGCTTGACTTCACCTGAGCTGAACCCTAAAATCGTATGCCATGAAAACAAAAACGGCCAAAAGGCATTCAAAGGGCAAGGCCGCCAAAGAGCCCAGTAAGGAGAAGATTCTGAGCGCTGCGAAAAAGGTCTTTTCCCGACATCCCTATGGTTCGGCTACCATGCGCATGATCGCCGGGGAGGCACGCATCGATCATCCCCTTATCATCTACTATTTTAGAAGCAAGGCCGTCCTTTTTGAAACGGTACTGAACGAGTTGATTAAACAGTACAAACAGGCATTGCCGGGCTGGTTCCTGGGTATCAGGGAAATGGCACTGGTGGATGGGGTGTCCGCATATCTGGACAGGGCATTGGTTTTCCACTTTGAACATCCTGAACTGTTGAGGATCATATTGCTGAACATGACCCGGTCCGTTAAAAGAGGAGGGATGGTCCCCGGTTATCAGCTCATTCAGGATATTTTTCACATGTGGGCGGACGGATTCGGCAGAAGTCCCCGTTTCAACATTGGGCCTGAACAGATGCTTTCATTTTTTAGATGCATTAGTTTGGTGATGATGAACCTGATAGGGGCAAGAGAATACCATGCCGAGATTCAGGGTATGGACCCGAAGAGCGGTGAATATTTAAGCTGGGTGAAAAAACAGATCATGTTTATTGTCGTTCCGGTGTTAATCAGCTTTCAATTGGGAGAATAGTATACAAAAAAAGGGCAAATGTTTAGACTATTTAGATATTGTCACCAACATCTCGGAGGAGCAAATGTTCAAGAATCTGGGGAGGATTGTTTACAGCGTATCGGATATGGAAAAGGCCAAAAAATGGTACAGTCAAATTCTGAATAAAGCGCCTGATTTCGATTCTCCTGTACGCGTTGTCTTTAATGTTGGCACATCTTTTCTGGTGCTGGCACAACGTGACGGAGCATCATGCCAATCGGATGGCCCCATCGGTTATTGGACCGTGGACGATGCCGTTTCATCTCACGGGCGCTTGTGCGAACTGGGGGCGACTCCCCATACCGATCTTATAACTTTGAGGGGGATGAGATTTGGAACGGTGAAGGACCCTTTCGATAACGTGGTCGGGGTTTTGAGTGCTGTCAATACGTCCGAAAGAACAGTGGGGAAGAAACCCTCGGATACAGCCAGAGGGGTTGCCGTATTGCGATTTCTCGCTTCGCGGGAAGAGCGGGAAGAGATCCGCTGCCCTGATTATCTTGCCGAAGTCTTCGTCCCCGAAGAATTGAACGCTATCATCAGCGATTCAACAAGGAAGGATTGGTTTGTGAGCCAGTATCTTCCCCCCGGCTTGTATCTGGGGCATATCGCCCGTACGGCCTGGTTCGACGGCGTGGTGAAAGAAGCGCTGAAAGAGCGCATTCCTCAGATCGTCTTTCTGGGGGCGGGGTATGACTCCCGGCCTTATCGTTTTGCCGACCTCATTGATGGCACCAGGATTTTCGAGCTTGACGCACCTCTAACGCAGGAACACAAAAAAAGCTTGGTCAAACAAGCGGGACTGGCCATTCCGAAAGGCCATGCCTTTGTGTCCACCGATTTCACCATCGGCGATCTGAAGGATGTCCTTTTTTCAGGGGGTTTTCACAATGAACAAAAGACCCTTTACATATGGGAGGGGGTGACCTATTATTTGCCCGCTGAAGCGAGCGATGCCATGTTCCGGTTCATAAAGGAAAACTCGCCTTTCGGTAGCACCGTCTGCTTTGACTATCAAAGCACGTTTCCGGGTTTTGAAGAAGCATACGGCGTGAGGGAGCATTTTGAATTCATGGAAACTTATTCTCCCGGGGAACGCTTCCAGTTCAGCATTGAAAGAGACCAGCTAGAAACATTTCTCTCGGCGAGAGGCTTCCAACTGACTGAGCACCTTGATCCAGAACAGATGCAGGAAAAATATCTCAGGCTGAAAGATGGATCGTTGGCCGGCAAAATGAGTGCTGCCATATGCTATGCTCGGGCAAGGGTGATATCATAAATGATTCTGGCACCTGTTGAAATTGTGAATCGGGCAGCCAGGGTCTAATTCCAGACCCCTACCCAAAAAAAAGTCGAAACGAGCAGGCCTGCCCGAACGATCAGTTCAGGGGTGTTACGGGCTGAATGCCGGAGCAGATATTTGAAAGCGTCTTTTTTGTATTGTTTTTTCAAATCTTCAGAAAGGGAGTGCCTTTCTTATTAACTGCATGCCGGGCAAAACCGGGTGCCTTCGATTCAAATCCATCCTTTTCTGTTCAATTCTTTTCAGAAACGTGTAAAATGAGCACTGTCCTCTTCAAGATCACGGATGTTTTCTTCAGTCAATGATGCTTGACATTCAGGAATCATTTGGAGAAATGTATCTGTATTGATTCGGTAATCTTTGCCTTCACTGTATTCTTTTTCAAAAGCAAAATGGCTTACCTTGTGGAATAAGAACTCAATATCTGCAGGCGTGAAATAAGATAATTCAGATATAATTCTATCCACATCAACATCTCCTTGATTGGTATTGCTTAAAAAGTGCCGGAAAATAAGACTTCGGCTATTCGATCTAATTCACCGACAGGTATAATACAATCAAACCGCCCTGGTCTTAAAAGTGCACCATCGAGTTGGCCGATATAATTCGTAGCACATACCAAAAGGTTTTTTCTCTTTTCTTTTCTAAAAATTGGGACTTGTTTTAAAAATTCGTTTGTAATTGACTTATCCTTTCGAGATGCATGTTCACGGTTACCTGCGATTTCCTCAAACTCGTCGATAAAGAGGACTACTTCATCCAGATTCTTGGTATCTTCAAATATATGTTTCAATTTACTCCCCATACGGTCCTCTCCTTCAGACATAAGGTCGCTGGGGCTTATTTCAATATACCACCATTGCAATCTTGCAGCTATTGCACGTGCGAAATGTGTTTTTCCCGTACCTGGAGGACCAAAGAAAATAATGGTCCTCGGTGGAAAAACACCATGTTTTTTCGCTAATTCAGATTGGGTCAACGGGAGAACGATTCGTTTATCAACTATTTGTTTCGGGGGTTGGGAATCAGAAATTGTATCCCATGCCGCCCTGTCAAGTATCTGCGCTCCCATGCGCTTAAGTCTTTTGATTTTCAGTGGATCATGAAGATTGTCTTCTACCGGCATGATATTTTGGATGAAATCCATGCAAGCAACTTTTATCCCAACATCTCTTCCAATTTTCTCGGATATTACCCATTTGTGTTGGAGAATATTGGACCACAAGTTTTGGGACAATTCCGGGTCTACCTTGTAACCGCTGTATTCAAAAATGAGGCTTGAGTAGCCTTCCTGGGAATTTTCCAGGAGCGACATTTCGTTCTCTATTTTTATCATCATACATCCCCACAAAATAATATATAGCAAAATTTACAGACAATTTTCGCAATTTGGAAAAGTTTATATATCTCGACGGCCTATTCTCTATTAGCGGATGCCGCAGCTATTATATCGATGTGTATGTTGTCAATGTTGATATCAAAAGGGTCGCTGCTGCCCAACGGAGTTCGCACAACGGCCTTGNGGGTATAGGTGTTCTGAATGTAATGAAACAGGGCCTCGGCGATGTAGATGGTGCCGTCGGGCTGAACCTTAAAATCTTCCTGCCCCACGCCGTAAAGATCGATAGCGATGACATCACCGTCCCNGGNAATGGGCAGCCTGCCGACTTTGGTGCGGACGGATTCCGTGTCATAAACCGTCAGTTGCAGGGGGTCGATGGNGGGTGTCATTGCCTCCGCAGCCAGTGAGAACATTGAACGGCAGCAAAAAAAGAATGAAATCATATTGTAANAAAACGGTTGCGAGTGGGCATAATCGCTCCTTATCCAAGAAGGAATCGCGNACTGTTCTGATGGTCACAATTCTATTTCATTAGACTTAGCATTTGATTAGGGAGATGCTAATTTTCGGCTTTGCTTGGGGGCGGAGGGGTCCGGAGCCGGAGGGTCAAGTCTGCCGTTGACTTTTGGATCATGATGTAATACTCGGAAAACATGTTACCGATCGAAGCGCGGCGTAACAAACGAACCGCGAAATGTAGCGGTTTATTTAATTTGAAGGCAGACTAGGCCTTTAATGGATGACCCCTTACGACTTACATATTTTCAGGGCCGAAAAGGGGCTAGGCCTTCCCGGCGCTGCCCAGAACGTTCTCGTTTTTGTGTTTCACCATTTTGACAAGTTCTTCACGGGCGGGGCCCAAATATTTTCGAGGATCAAATTCCTCGGGCTTTTCAGCGAAAACCTTTCTGATGGTGGCTGTAATGGCAAGCCTGCCGTCGCTGTCGATATTGATCTTGCAGACTGCGGATCCTGCGGCCTTTCTCAGCTCCGATTCGGGAATGCCCACGGCCCGCTCCATCCTGCCGCCGGTTCGGTTGATGGTCTCCACGTATTCCTGAACAACGGAGGATGCGCCATGCAGAACGATTGGGAAACCGGGCAGCCGCTTTTCGATCTCCTCAAGGATATCGAAACGAAGGGGCGGGACCGTTTCGCCGGGTTTGAGCTTAAACTTGTACGCCCCGTGGGACGTTCCGATGGCGATGGCAAGGCTGTCAACGCCGGTTGCATTGACGAACTCCTCCACCTCCTCAGGGCGGGTATAATGGGAGACTTCAGACGAAACCTCGTCCTCCACCCCTGCCAGGACCCCCAGCTCACCCTCAACGGTCACGTCTTGGGTGTGGGCGTATTCCACGACCGCCTTGGTGATTCGAATGTTTTCATCAAAAGGCTCATGGGACGCATCGATCATTACCGACGAAAACCCGTTATCAATGCAGGAGCGTGCCATTTCAAAGGAACTCCCGTGATCCAGGTGCAGGGCCACCGGTATGCTGATACCGGATTCCTTGATCATTGTCACGGCCCCCATGGCCATATATATCAGGAAGGTCGAATTCATATACTTGATGGCACTGCCCGATGCCTGAAGGATGAGGGGTGACGCTGTTTCAGAACACCCTCTGATAATCCCCTGAAGCTGTTCCATGTTGTTGAAATTATATGCGGGTATGGCATAACCGCCTTCCATGGCCTTCTTGAACATGTCCCGCGTGTTCACCAGCCCGAGTTCAGCATACTTGATTGTTTCGGTCATTGTTTCGGTCATCGTTTTCCTCCGGGTTTTCTTGTACTTTTTTGAATGAATGAAAGTTTGAAATTCAAATGGAAGACCGTCAAAAGGTGTTGGCACGGTCACGGCATCCACTTGCTCTATAAAAGGTGAGAGCAAAAATGGAGCGGCTGCGTTTGTTTATCCCGCCCGCCAGATGTTTTTGCAGTACTCCTGAATGGACCGGTCGGAGGAGAATTTTCCCATGTGGGCCACGTTCAGAATGGATTTTCGAACCCATTCATTGGGGTTGGACCAGAGTTCCGCCACCTCTTGCTGTGTTTCCATGTAGGATTGAAAATCCGCCAGCACCAGGAACCGGTCTTCATGCAGCAGATTGTCCACCAGGGGCCTGAAAAGCCCCCGGTCGCCGCCGGCCAGGGCACCGGTCATGATGAAATCCATCACTTCCCGGACGGTGTCGTTTTTTTCGTATATCTTTCGGGGATCGTATCCGCCGGACTTTAAATCCATCACTTCAGGCGTGGTCAGGCCGAAAAGGAAGAAGTTTTCATTCCCCACTTCTTCCCGTATTTCAACGTTGGCCCCGTCAGCGTGCCGATGGTCAAGGCGCCGTTGAGGGAAAATTTCATGTTTCCGGTGCCCGATGCCTCTTTGCCGGCCAGGGATATCTGTTCGGACAAATCCGCGGCGGGATAGATGTACTGGGCGTTTTTGACGTTGAAGTCCGGAAAGAAGACCACCTTTAGGCGGTCTTCCACTACCGGGTCGTTGTTCACCAGGTCGCCAATGGCATTGATGAATTTGATGATCCGTTTGGCCATGAAATACCCGGGTGCCGCCTTTCCGCCGAAAATAAAGGTTCGGGGAATCATGGTTAAGCTGGGCTGTCGCTTGAGCTGCAGGTACAGGGCCAGGATATGCAGCGCATTTAAGTGCTGGCGTTTATATTCGTGAATTCGTTTGACTTGAATGTCAAACAGGGTTTTTGGGTCCACGCGAATCCCGGTTCGGTCTTGGATGATTTCAGCAAAGCATTTCCTTTTCCTGAAGTTTGACGCCTTGCCAAAGGTTCCTGAAGTCCTGGTTCTCGGAAAGGGGTTCCAGTTTCTCGATCTGCTGAAAGTCTTTGAGCCACTCCCGCCCGATATGATCGGTCAAAAGTTGAGCGAGGGCCGGGTTGCTGACCCCCATGAAACGCCGGGGGGATACGCCGTTGGTGACGTTTAAGAATTTTTCAGGCCAGAGGTCCGCGAAATCTTTCAGAACGGTTTGCTTCAAAAGCGCGCTGTGCAGTCGGGCCACACCGTTGATCTTCTGACTTCCCACCGAAGCCAGGTGGGCCATTCGAACATGCCGCTCACCGCTCTCGTCGATAATGGACAGACGCCTGACCTTGTCGTCATCCTCTGGAAACACCTGGCGCACATACGACAGAAACCGGGCGTTGATTTCATAAATGATCTCCAGGTGCCGGGGCAGGAGCCGTTCAAAAAGGGCAATGGGCCATTTTTCCAGCGCCTCCGGCAGCAGGGTATGATTGGTGTATGAAAAGGTGTTTTGCGTGACATGCCACGCGGTATCCCAGTCCATTTCATGCTCGTCCACCAACAGGCGCATCATTTCCGCCACGGCAATGGCCGGATGGGTATCGTTCAGCTGAATGGCCCATTTTTCGTGAAAATCCGCAAGCCGCCGTTCAAACCGAAGGTGGGCCCGTATCATGTCCTGCAGGGCGCAGGTGACGAAAAAATACTGTTGCTGCAGCCGCAGCGTCTTGCCGGCTTCCACTTCATCATTGGGATACAGGACTTTGCTGATGTTTTCCGAATACATCTTGTCTTCCACGGCCTGATAATAGTCTCCATGGTTGAATGCGGCAAAATGAAAGGATTCCACAGCCTCGGCCTTGAACAACCGCAGCGGGTTGCAGGTGGGGACCCGAAAGCCCAAAATCGGCGTGTCATAGGCAACGCCCTTGACCACCGTATCGGGTATCCACTTGACCCGAAAGGCGCCGTTTTCATCGGTCCGGGATTCGGTCTGACCGCCGTATTTTACGTGGTAGGCCAGTTCGGACCGGCAGATTTCCCAGGGATTGCCGAAACGAAGCCATTTGTCCGTGATTTCCATTTGCCAGCCTTCATGAATTTCCTGATCAAAGATGCCGTATTCATAGCGAATCCCATAGCCGACGGCCGGCACCTGTAACGTGGCCAGGGAATCCTGATAACAGGAAGCCAGTCGGCCCAGCCCCCCGTTTCCAAGGCCCGGTTCTTCTTCCTGATCCATCAGGTCATTCAGATTGATATCCAGTTGGGCCAGCGCCGCTTCGGCGGTTTCCGTCAGAGCCAGGTTCAACAGGTTTTGCCCCAAATGCGGTCCGGGCAGAAATTCCGCGGAGAAATAGGCCACAACCCTGGTGGGTTTTTCACAGTTGCTCTCAAAGGAACAGGCATCCTGACGCAAAACCCGGTCCCGTACGGCCAGCGCAAGGGCGGTGTATAGATCGTTTCGGGTCGCGGATTGCACCGTGCTTCCGATGGTATAAAGGAGCGTATCCAGGAAGGATTGTTTTAGATCTTCAATCTGATCCTTTTTATTCTGGCTCATCATTCGGTCCTTGTCCTGTGTACCAACTTTCAATTTTAAATCCATACGACAAAAGCCTTTAAGAAAGAAGCCCGAAACGCTTTTTGGGGAGAAGATCGGCGATTGGGGCTTCGGGAGGAGACAGGGTTAATGGAATTTGACCTTTTTCATAAAACAGGGTCTACGTATATGCGGAACATGAGGATTGAATGAAAGACAGGTTAGTTTTTCATTAGACGCTGTCCCACCGCATGGGACAGGTGTACCGGCAATGGTTCAGTCCCCGGCCACGGTCAGCTCGGCCGCCTGGAGCGCCTTGGCATTGTCATGGAGCTGGGCGCACAGAAACGCAACTGATTATTCTTATTTCGGCCTTTGTGCTCAGCGCATTATTGTTTCCCATAGATGGCAGTTGCGCAGCGATAGCACAAACGGTAGAAATCGCCCCATGCGAAAGTGGCTTGTTAGTAGTCATATGTATCTTTGCTTATGGCGATTCCGGCTTTGTAAAGTTCGATGCCGATATTGGTTAATGATAAAGCAAATATCGCTATGTAATCCGGATAGGTTTTGGCTTCTTTTTCTTTTATTATAAACAATGGGACTTTCACCACTGCTTTCAGCACGGCAAGAGAATCGGCCACAATAATCATTGTTTTCATTGCATCCGGATAATCGAGCGTATCGGGGTTGCATGCATCGTGAATCAGGCCTAGGAGTTTTGACTCCATATAGGTCGGCAGGTATAGCATTTCAACAACATAAGGAGCTGTTTTATTTGTTGAAAATATTTTCAGATAGTCCTTGGTGGCATTGAGCGCAAGGTAAGCGACGTTTAAAGACGCGGCCGCACATTTGAGTTTTTTTTCCGATGTTCCATCAAGCGCAGCGAAAGCCATAACGGTTGGAACAATACGAAATACGGTACGATGAATATACCCTGTTGCTTTTATCTTTTTTAATGTGTTTACCAATCCTTTTGATGGACGTTTGCCGGCACCACTGTCATAGAGTGCCAAAGGAATATCAATAACCGCCTGAAGGGTGTCCGTCAGATAGTAGCAAAGATCCAGAGTGACCATAATTTCCCTTAACACGCGGTCCTTGTTTCTACCATAAATAATACGGGGGGCGGATGTCGGGTTAAAGATTGAACGGAGTACCGCAATCACATTGTTTCGGCCCTCTTTGGTGCCTAGGGTATTGTAAACGTTAAAGTCCGGCAGCGAGAGGCCCTGTTTTTCGAGATATGCCTTAAGGTCTTCATAAATAACATCAAAAATATTGACAAAATAACCGATGATGAAGAAGCTCACATCGGCAGCGTTTTTGCATGAAACACCGGGCAGAAGATTGATAATGCCGAGAATAAATTTTAAAGGGCCCTCTGCATCTTCATCGAGTAGTGCGCTAACACGGTTAAGGATCACTGATGCCACATCGAAGCCAAACACAGCTGAGCCTTCCAGCAGGTCAAACAGAAGATCAAGAAAGTCTTTTAGAAATGCCCCGAACGCCTTAAACACTGCCTTTTGGTCAGCAGTTACCGCCCCGATGATGACATCGAACAGATCCAGAAGCGCTTTTTCAAGATCACTGACTTCCTTCTCTAAAGTGTAACCAATATCTTCAACCAGGGTCTCAAGTGATTTTATGAGGTCATGGATTGCACTGCTGGTTGTGTTCTCCTGGTAAAGTGCATAAGAGTCACTCATGGAATCATTTTTTGTGATAATGTTGGTCATGTAGTTCATTTTTGTGCTGTTTTGGGTATTGCTGTCAGCCGATGTTTTTGTACCTTCAGAATCCTGATCCCAGTGATCCGAGTGTTTGTCACCTATCGCGAAAGCATCGTCAATTTTGTTATCGACGGTTTCTTTAATGTCTTCTATGGCTTTAATGGATTCCTCCCGGACGGATTGAAAGGCATTGCGGGCTTCGGCACTGAGTGCCAAGGCTATCGCTTTCAACCCCTGTCCGATGGCAAAAGCCTCTTCAAACGCAAACAGGGCAATATAAAGATCAAAAACAAGATCGATGTAGGCTTTGACCGCTTCAATGACTTTGTCTATAAAAGCACCGATCTGGCGAATGGCGTTGGCAATGCCCTGCAGGCCAAGGTCTTCGGCAAAGGAGGCGAATGACTCTATCAGTTTGTCAATCACGGTTTTAATCGCTTCGATAATGGCATCCACCACTTTTTTTGCCGCTTCAAGAACCTTCTTGACGGTATTGCAAACCCAGTGCACGGCGTTTTTGAGCCATTTCCACTCCAAATACGCACTTTCGGTTGATGGTTTGACGGTAATTACACTGGTAAGCGGGTTGATGGTGACAGCATTGCCTGGAATGTCAGAAAGCCAGAGGGACTCTTTTGTATAATCGGGCTTTCCATAAGGAGACACTTTGGCATACCCATCTTTGGCATTGTTAACAATCTCATCGCTTTGGCTTTTGTAATCATGCGCGATAACCGCCCTGACTTTCGAACTCGGCGTCGTTGTCTGGTCGGGTGCTGTTGCTTGCGGTTCGTCAAAGTTTGCCTGCCGTTCATGCACTCTGAAAGAGATGTTGAACTGGGCAAACTCCCGTGTCTGACTTCCGTTGGCGGGTATCAGTGGAAGCACGGCGCCAACGGACGCATTGGAAGCGGGGATATCGCGGTTATCGAGCATACGGTAAAACAGTGTAGATCCGGCTACCTGCTCGTCACGGGTTCCAAGAATGGCTTCAAGACGTACTCGGCCGCTGTAATCGGCGGTGGCGGTATAGCTTACCGTTCTGTTGGAGTGCACCTGCACGGGGTTGGCGGGGTCCGTCAGGTCAATGATCGTTCCCTGGTCGGAAAGTCGAATCTCCATCATGCATCCTTCGGGCAATCCGACGGGGCTGCCGTAGGCGTTGACCGCCTGCAGTTCAATCATATGCTGGTTTTCCGTATAGAGTCCGTCACCGGCTACAGGGGCGGTTTCGGGCTGTTCTTCAAACTCATAGGTTTTCCAGCCATATTCCAGTGCGTCACTGACGGCATAAAAATAACTTTGCAGGTCTTCATCGGTGTTGTCGTAGGTAATGGCGCTGCTCTTTTTGTCAATGGTTCGGGCACGCATGCCGGAATAGACCGTCTCACGGTCATGCAGGCCGTTCCAGACAAATACCTTATGCGCCCCGAATGCCACCGGCATGGGGGGCAGAAAAAAGTGACCGGGTTTTGTAATTTTTTGAAACACCTGATCGGCGGTCAGGCCGTCGGCGTATTGTTCCAGATAGTACCGGTCACCTTGCTCGCAGATATTAAGGAGCATACTGATATGTTCATCACTGTTATGAGAGCTGTAATTCTGAACATGCAGATAGCAGCGCAGCAGCCCCTGATGGTTAATTGAAAAGTGAACATCGTAGCTGCCGCCGTCATCGATCAACGCTTCGATATTCTTATACTGTTTACACACGGCGTCAAACCAGATCGCTTTATAGTTATACTCATCTTCTTTACCATCGAGTGTCATGCGCATTTTGATATTACCAATGTTTCCCGAGCTA
>JGI10211J34971_10001731_pt1 | contig 17884 bp, 22 predicted proteins | sample Etolagsediment_FD_34971 | JGI IMG/M metagenome (IMG submission 34971) | reverse complement strand
ATACACAAATATTTTATTCTCCACGATATCCACGTGGCCCCTTATCTCCCCTCTCTCCTCTCTCTCCCTGTTCTCCCTTCTCTCCCTGTTCTCCTTGAACACCCTGTTCTCCCATCGGTCCTTGGTCACCATTGGGTCCTTTCTCACCCCTCTCTCCCTTATCTCCCCTTGGTCCCTTATCACCCGGAACACCTTTCTCTCCAACTGGTCCTTTCTCTCCTTTATCTCCCCTCGCTCCACGTTCTCCTTGTTTTCCTTGCAATCCTCTCTCTCCCTGTTCTCCCTTCTCTCCCTTATCTCCTTTATCTCCTCTTGGTCCTTTGTCACCCTGCAATCCTCTCTCACCCGGTATTCCCGGTGCTCCCCTTTCTCCAATCTCACCCGGCATACCTGGGTCACCCGGTTCTCCTGCCTCTCCTGCCAATCCTGTCTCACCTTTATCTCCTTTATCACCCATTGGTCCAACTTCTCCTTTATCTCCCTTATCTCCCCTATCTCCTGTTGGCCCAGCTTCTCCCACTTCTCCCTTTGGCCCTTGTTCACCAATTTGTCCTTTATCACCCGGTGGTCCTCTATGTCCCATATATCCTTTTTCTCCTCTTTCACCCGGTTCTCCCCTCGCTCCTTTCTCACCTCTGGGTCCCTTATCACCAGCAGCTCCTGGAAATCCTTTATCTCCTTTATCACCTTTATCCCCCTTATCACCTTTGTCGCCTTTTTCTCCAATTGGCCCTTTCTCTCCTTTTTCACCTATTTGTCCTGTTGGTCCTTTATCACCTCTCTCACCCTTATCACCGGGTTCTCCGGGCAATCCTTTTTCACCCATTTCACCCGGAATGCCCGACTCACCCGGTCTTCCTGCCTCACCCGGAAAACCTGGTTCACCAGCATCTCCGGGTCTTCCTGGCTCTCCTGACTCACCTTTTTCACCTGGTTCTCCTGGAACTCCCATATATCCTGGTTCTCCTGGTTCGCCGGGTTCTCCTCTATCTCCTTGTAGCCCTTTTTCGCCTCTTTCTCCTTTATCTCCTTGTAAACCACGAGGACCAGGGGCACCTTTTACACCCATTAAACCTCTTTTTCCTGCTTCACCTGGGTTGCCAATAATTCCGGGGGCTCCTCTCTCTCCCTTATCGCCTCTTTCTCCTTTGTCACCATCTGGGCCTTTATCGCCTTTATCTCCTTTATCACCTCTGGGGCCTTTTTCGCCTTTATCGCCAACTTCTCCTGGGGCACCTTTTTCGCCTTTTTCACCTGCTATACCTGCATTTCCGGGGGGTCCTTGGTCACCTTGTAGGCCTTTTTCACCAATCTCACCTTTTTCTCCTCTTTCGCCCTTATCACCTGCAGGACCTGGTGGTCCACGCTCTCCTTTATCGCCTCTATCACCACGTTCACCTTGCAATCCAGCTGGACCTTTAACGCCTCTTTCACCACGTATTTCACCGGGTGGTCCTTGAGGTCCTACTGGTCCGGGTGGGCCAACACGTCCGGGTTGGCCAGCAATCCCTTGAGGGCCGGGGTCTCCTTTTTCTCCTTTAGGGGCATTCTCGTATAAATTGTATAAAATGCGGATGTCACCACGGGCTTTTCCCAATTCTGCTTTCAATTGCTCTATTTCGTCGTTTAATTTTACGACCAATTGTAAAATTTGTCTCTCATTAATGGTTTGCGCCATTGTTAATTTTATAATGTTTTAAAAATTTTAAATTGGACGCCTACTCTTCGCTATCTGTTCCTAAATCCAGACCAGACTGTGGCTCATTCAATATCTTCTGCCGGACTGTTTCTAAATACTCATCGCTTGCTTCTACAACAATTTCTTTTTCACCATCTGCTTCAACATCATCAACATCATCTACTTCCGTTTCATTGTCGGAGTCAGGTTGTTCATCCATTTTTCTAACACTCATATCATCCGATTCAGTTTCTGCATTTTCTACATCACTGTCATCAAAATCATCGTTCACTTTGTAAAAAAAACGATACTCTTGTGTGTCAAATTGCGGCTGTCCATCCTTAAATTCCATCAAGTAATATGCAATAATTTTTGTAAAATAAGTTTGCCCTGTTTTACAATAAAAGGAAATCGGAATATTGTTAGAAGAACTTTTAGAAATATTGTTAGTTCCCTCAAGCAAAAATCCTTCTGAACCTGTTATTTCATAAGTAAATGACGATGGAACCTTGTAAAAATTGGGCATAACTGTCAACATCTTTTTAGAACATCCATTGTCATTGATTGTGTGCAAATAAAATGATACAGCCGGTTCTGGTTTAGACTTTCTCATAGGAATTGATGTAGTTTTGTGGAAAAAATCACCCAAATTAGGTTGGGTTTCTTTTTTCTTTTTTTCATCCATGGTTTTAAAAAAACTATGACCTGCTTTTACTTCCTCTTTATCCATATTTCTATCTTATAAATATATTGCTAAATTAATTCAATTTTTTATGCCGACATCTGCCAACGATAATCACAGTTCAAACAGCGCACAAATTTAGTCATCGGCTCATCTATACTACGTGTCTGTAACTCATAATATGTACAACGACGCTCCTTACAACGACCACATTTAAATTCATCAGTCGCTGCTTCCGGTTTCTTCAAATACAAAAGCTCATCTTGTGCCTTCTGTTTTGCTTGCAATTTCTCCCAATGAGATGGAAAAAGCTGTTGAGGTGTTAAATAGGGTAATTCACAAATTTCCACTTCACCACTCATAATTGCTGGCAACAAATAATCATTCTTTATCCTATCATTCTTCTCCAAATTCAAATAAATTTGCATAACCTTATTTAAATATTGTCTCTTAAAAATATCCATTTTTCCATCCACTATTTCTCCTTTTTTCTCCAAATCCTCTTTTACCCATTTAAAAATTACATCTTCCAATTCAACACTTTTTTCTTCATCTTCCAGCAAATTATTAAATCGGTCTGCAATCTCTTTTCTAAATGCAATGTCTTCCATTTTAGTATTGTTAGTCAAGTTCTTTTAATTTCATTTTTTGTAAAAAATGAATTTAAATGGTTCTAACGAATTATAATAAAATGGACAAAAAAGTAGAAACCAAGACCAGATATTATTTTAACAATGGCACCAAAGATTTCAGCTGTGATATAGGAAAATTTGAACAAACTTTACAACAATTTATGCAAAATAATCCAGAAATTAAATGCCACAAAAATGGCCACAAACTGTATGGTTATGACAACAAGTTTTTTAAAATTTTTCAAGATGGCAGCTGTTTTGGATTTGTAATATTGAATAATGAATTAGATGTAAAAGGGGATTTCGTTGAATATAAACAAACAACACAACAAATATACAATGATGATTTCGCTGGACTAAAAAATTACTGGGTTGAAGAAATTTACGAAGAAATCATTTTTAAAATCAACGAAAATACACAAGTTATTTTCGCTAAAATGTATGATTGTAACAGAAACTTCCACAAATATTCTATCTATTGTGAATCCAGCAATATTGACGAGGAAAAATCAAACCAAAAATTACTTCTTCTTTCTAAAGCATCCAAATAAACATTTACCAATTGTCATAACTTCCTGAATATTAATTGCCATTTCGCCCTTTTGTGCTCTAACACCTATCATTATAAGAGCAACTGTTGAATCAATCTGGGTTGCAATATCTTGCTGTTGACTTTCTGACAATTTAGATTTTAATGAATCAACAGTTCGCAATAAAATCTTTTTTATTAAAACTTTCTTCTCACTTTCTTTAAGGTTCGTCTGACCTTCAATCAATTCTAAAATATGTTTAGCAATGTCAAAAAGATTGTTAACAATATCATCAGCTTCCGGATATTTCTGCGCAATTTGTGACATTGTACTACTGTAAATTAAATTAAATGCAGTCTTAGATTCTACAATAGTTGCCGATGTTATTTTAACCTTGTTAATGCCATTTTTAGCAACACTTACACTAAAATCAATTGTTGAACTTAAAAGCTTCTCTAACTGCTCCCAATTATTTACACGTGATTCCAAAAATTTCCTCAATATCACCAAAACTACATTCTTCTTCTCTGCTCCACTTAAATTACGCTTCTTTTCCACCAATTCCATACTGTATTGCACCAAATCCACCAACTCTTCATTGTCAATCTCACCATCATCTAAATAACGCTCAACCATTTGCGCTAATCCTTCATCGGCAATCTGTTCTAATTCTTTGCTTATTGGGTCAGAATCTGATGGAATAACAACAGTTAATTTATGGTCAACAACACCTGCGCCTTCTACAGCTTCTGTTACATTTTCGCTTATTAATTTCTCATTTTCGGAGGATTCTTTAGTTGATTGTGAATCTTGTATAGTTTCCGCATTTTCAGTTGGTTGAGTTTCTGCAACTGGTTCTGCAGGTTGAGTTACTGCAACTGGTTCTGCAGGTTGAGTTACTGCAATTGGTTCTGCAGGTAGATTTTCTGCTGCGGGTTCATTATTTAGGTTATCCTCAGGGACAGAAATGATACAATCGTTAGTATCAGTCATAATTATAGTGAATATTAAATTTTTTTTAAGTCATTCTTAATTTTTTATTTTATATATACATTTTAGATGATAAAACTTTTTCTTTCTTTGTGTATTATTATTTTAATTCTAATATTTTTCTGGCGTTTTCTCTTTAATAATGCTCAACAAATGGATAAACAACCTAAACAGAAGAAAAAAGTGCAGTTTAGTAAAAAGGTTTTAGAGATACCGCCAGAGAAAGTTAAAGAAAATTTCCAATCTCCTTCTTTTGCCCAACCTAATAATAAAAACAATAATTTAGAAATGTTGGAGAAAACGTATGACCAAATTAATCCCGCCAATTTTTACACACAAGACTTTAATACCCCCAATTTCACAACTAATGTCACCGATTTGCGCAAATTCTACTCTTACGATAACCCACCAAATGATGCAACTGCTCAAATTGCAATTCCTAAACAACCTTATGATAATGCACCAAGAATTAATAAATTCGCCACCAATCAAATAGAGCAACAAGTGGCATCAGACCCTTCTTGGTTAGTTCCACAGAAACAAAATGCCAGTGGTTTAGAATGGCAAACTGACTTCTGGACTTACAAAAATGAAGTGCCCATGAATGGTGGAGATTTTGGTGGAATTACTGGTTACGAAAGTATGGGTGAAGGATACTCCAATTTCTACACTAAAACGGATAATGATATTGTTATGGAACAAGAAGCAATACTTAAACCAAATGATGACTTAAGAAATGGAATGGGAACACCACAAAAACAAGCTTATGAATATAATATGTCTAATCCATAAAAAAATATTATTATAAATATGGTTAAAGGAAATATTAAGTTTTATTATATTAGTAAAAATACTCAAAGAGAAAATAGAATTGGAAAAGGTTGGTAAATTAAATTGTGTAATTGCATATATATAATTACAATCTCATTAAAAACGAAAGATATTTATGATGAAAAATTTTTTGCACAAACATTAATTCTTAATAGTTGTGGTAAAAATAAATGGAGAGGTTCCACAATATATACAACCGGTTTACAAGGTCAAACTGCAATTAGCGAATTCTCTTTTACATAAATATTTATTTAAGAAGAACTATTTAATTTAACTACACTTACATACCCATTGTCTAAATCCAATTGTACTCCATCTTTACTTAAATTTAGTACCTGAACACTAAATGAATCATTTGGACATAAAGAAGTTGAAACTGCTGTTGACAATTTTACTGGTAATGTAGAAGGACTTGTTGAAAAACTCAACGATGTTTCTGATACATTTTGTCTGTTAGTTGTAATATTTAATCCAAAACGGCCTCTTGATTCTTCACTTAACTTATAACTTACAAAAGTGCTAATATTTACTACAACTCTTTTTTTGCTTTTATTTGTAAACACACCATCCTTATAAACTAAACCAGTTTTTCCAAAAATATTGCATTTATCTTTCTCATTAAATAAAACAATTGTTTCTTTTTCATAATCAATTGTTTGTTCATTTGTAAGCCTAAATGCTAAACTTCCTCCACTCATATATTATTAAATATTATTATTTTATTACATGTCTTAATTCTGACTTTAATACAGTAAAATATTCTGCTTTATGAGATATGTGCATAAACAAAGAAGTCTCGTTAACAACTTTTATTAGTTCTTAGATTGTCGGCTTTTACCTCTGGACTCGCAACCAACAATACGACAAATGGTTTGCACCCACAAAAATAGGCTTATGAATATAATATGTCTAATCCATAAAAAAATTTATTAAATAGTTAATCATTTTGTTGTGGTACCTTGTATCTTCACCATAAAATAGATTAATTTTCCTCTTCTCATAATATTTCTTTAGGATTTGGTATTTTTTACTTGAAATATCTTCAAACTTGTTCTTCAAAAAATTACTAACAACCACGCAATATTTTACATCAAAAATATCCTCGTATAAATATTCATATTCATACTTAAGACCATCACATGCCCATAATTTAGTTTCAACACTTCCTTCAACATTCTGATTTTTTATTTCTACAATCATCAAAATTGGTTTTTCATCACCTCTTTCCAATATAAAAATCTCATCTGGAACTCTAATCACTTTTTTATTATGTTTATTTTTCATGTAATATCTAAAACTATTTTGCAACATATGTTTTATTGACAAATCATTATGTTGACATTCTAAATAATAGTTTTTCTTTGTTAACATTTTTTTTGTGAATTCATTTTCCAATAAATATGAACTTATTGATATATCATCCTCAAACTTTTTCCCATTCTTATTTGTATTACTCCCACCTGCACCTGTTCCACGGTTTTGTTTATTGCTTTTAGACATTTATAATTATATGCTTTATGATATTTTTTTTCAATTTTTTTAGTTCCAAATAAGTATTTCATTATCAGGCATATTTTCCTCATCCTTTTTTCCTTTTTGTGCAGACCTCATTGATCTTTTTATCAAAAAAGATTCACGATTAAATTGCTCATACAGTTCATCAATTTCATCACAAGGTGCATTAGATTGTAAAAACTTATTGCCATCTGCTACGCAACTAACACAAAAATTTCTTAATTCTTCTTGTTTTTCTTTTGTGAATCCATCTTTATTATATTGTGTAAAACTTGATGTATCACAAGGATAATATGGTGGATCCAAATATACCAATGAATTATCTGGGACTTCTAAATTTTCAAATGATAAATTACTAAAAATTACTTCATTTTCATTAAAATATTTAGATATTTCCTTTATATTATCTTCTGAATAAATTAACCCATCTTTATATTGACGAAATGGTACATTATATATACCACTGCTATTTTCTCTGTATAATCCATTAAAACTTCTTTTGTTTAAATAAATAAAATATGCTGCCAATTTTATTTTCTCTTCCAGAACTAATTCCCGATTTTTCATATCATTAAATTCTTCTCGTATCTCATTAAATTTTTCCTTTTTATTATAGGATGATTCAGATAATTCTTCCAATAAAACACATAACACATCTGCATTCTCTTTAATCTGTGTCCACATATTTATCAATGGAAAACATATATCGTTGATTACTACTTTTTTGGGTTGATAATGTAAAGTTATTGCTAATGAACCTGCAAATCCTTCTACAAACCACTCACAATTACTATTTTGTGTTAAATGGTGTCTTACTTTTTCAAGTAAAAATCCTTTTCCTCCCGCCCATTTTATTGGTGAGGACAATTCCAATTTATTTTCATCAAAAAGCATTTTTTTTTATTAATTTAATTAACAATAAAAAAAATCATTTTTTTCCTAAAGGAATTATATGTGCATAAATAAAGAAGTATCATTAACAACTTTTATCAGTTCTTGGATTGTCGGCTTTTACCTCTGGACTCGCAACCATAAATACGACAAATGGTTTGCACTATTCCTCTTCACATTTAGTTCCATACAATTCTGGGAATTCCTACTCTGGATTCTTAAAGAAAAAAATATGTTGGGCACCAATTACGACTTCGCAATATCAAAAGTTATCATCCCAATCACTCTTTGTTTAGAACTACTTGTTCCATATTTAGGAAAACTCTGGTACGAAAATAAATACAACTTTAACATACTCCCAAAATTATTTAAACAATTAACTACCAGCTTCTATCCATACATCCTTCTAACTTATTTAGTATTCTTTATTATTGTTACAGCAAGAAACAACAAACCCACAACTGTCTCACCTCAAGGAAGTCTACAATGGAACGGAAACTTCCAAACTAAAAAAGGCTCGTTCATTTCCGCATTCATTTTCGCATTCTTTTTAGCATATCCTTTCGTAAATGCTTCCATAATCATTCCAATTTATCTGTTCGTTTCTGTTCTTTTTGCTTTAGCAGTTTCGGATAGTTTTGGGTCATATTGGTGTTTTATTGCAAATTTTTCAACTTTCTTCTTTTTAATGTATCCATATTTAGGTAAAAAATAAAATTTTTTTTTAAAAATATAAATAATGAATCTACCCAGATTACACATCACACAAAATGGAATCTTATACCAGAATTCATTTTATAAACATTCTTCCTATGATTTTTTTATAATCAATCAAGATTGTATCCAATTTATAAAATCTTTCCAAAATAATGACAGAAAAATATTTACAATCCACAATTTAGACAAAGAGGAAATTACCTATATCATCAATACTCTTATGTAGAATACGATCCTCCCATTCCAGAAAAAACTCTAAATCTATTCTTACTTAAATAATACATCTCCACTCTGCAATCATTCACACTCATAATATCTATAAAACAATCTCCTTCCACTTCCACATTATAATATCCATCTCCATAAAATGTTGTTAATAATTCATCTCCATCTTTACAGAATGATACCAAATTTTCACTCTCTATATAAAAATACAAACTATTTTCCACTACTTTTGGAACATATATTTTTCTAAAATCTTTTATAATCTCTACACGAGGTAATTCTACCTTTTGCGTAAAAGCACCACTATTAATCATCTCCTTTTCTTCCAATCCCAAATCATCATACATCACTTCCATTTCTACTTTTGCATCTGTATTTATAAAAAAACATACTTCATGATAATATAATCCACATAAAGGCATATAATCAAATCCATATTGTCCCAAATTTACAAAAACCTCCCATCTCCTCTTTTTCTCTTCAACATTTTTATCCACCTTAAACTTGTACAAATAATTCCCATTTACATGAAATATTATCTGACCTCCAACACTTAATTGTAATTTATCAAGTCTCCTATAACACTCCTTCTCACTCAATTCCTCATCATATTCTAAAATAAATTTACATATCCTAAAACAATCCCTACTATTATCCACAAACAACCTATTCATCTTTATATATTTTAATTAAATTTTCTTTAAATTGATATTATAAATTCACCATTGATGATGGATGATTTTTTAACTTCATCAAAGAATAAAGTGATTGTTCCTTCTAATGGAATATGCATTTCTTTATTAGCATATTCATCTTTCCATTGAACCCAATAGAGTCCATCACCAAAATGGTCTTGAATAAAAGGTTCGCCATTTATGGTAATATTTGCAAAAGGTTGGGGTAATTTTATCCAAAAACAGTTAGCAAAAAGATTTTTAACACTTGGTAAAATTATTTTTCCATTTTTAATTTCTTTTGTAATAATTTTTGGAATAATAATTTGTAAATTTTGGTTTTCTTTCCATATTTTCTTTCTTAATTCCATTGTATAAAAAAGGTAATCAACGTAAAATTCTATTTCTGCATTTTTTTTTAATTGCAGACTGACAGTAACTGGATATAATATGCAAGCAATTAAATTAAAATTGCTGGATATAAAATCACCCAATATTAGTTCCTTCATTTTAACAACTAAAAACCATTTTTTCCGCATCTCTGATATTTTATGTTGTTTAATGCAACAATTTCTCCAAAAATAGTTGCCACTAATTTCCCAAATTTTTTGTTCACCAATCTTTAGAGTAAAATTTTCTACATTTTCATAAAATTGTTTTTCACTCATTTCTTCTTCAAATTCCAGTTCAAAAACAAAATTACTAATCATATCACCAATTCTGTTAATTTCATGTTCCATTTTTTTACCATAACAATTTACTAATTTTATTATATTTCTGGCATCTAAATTACTACAATCTTCACCAAAAAATTTATTTTCTATTGTTCCATGTGCTACTAATTGTATTCCTGCTCCTTCCATTTTTTTATATTGTTAGTTGTAAAATATTTAAACCAATTTATATTTGTAAAAAATTTCTGATGTTCTACAATAGGGACATTTTAATATTGCACTATTTTGCAATGTATGTTTACGATATTTAGAAAAGTATTCTTCATTGTAATTCTTTTTACACAATTTACATTGTACAATTTCTTCGCCAATATTAAATGCTTCATGAGAAATTGGACAAAAATTTTCCGACAAATCTGCAAACAAAAATGTTCCTAAATAAGATAATTTTGGATTTTCAAATATTTTGTCAAAAGATAAATATGTTGGAATACCAATATAACCTATTTGTTGTGTATTCTTATTACAAATATTTAACACTCTGGAAAAAATTAATATCTTCCCAGTGAACTCTTTTTCCATATTTATTTTTAATATTGTACTATCAATTCTTGACAGATTTAATGAACAAAAATTTCCAAAACTATAATAATATAAATTGGGATTTGTATTCACCTTTTGTGAACATGCAAATGTAGCATTCTGCAAAAAATCACCCGTATGATGAAATCTCACATAATTATTTAATATCATTGTTATTGAATTTATTTTTACATCTTCCTCTTCTGGTATACAATAAAAATACATTTCTGATATACTACCCATTTCTAATCTTAAATTAAATGCCAAAGCATTCTTACAATTAATTACATAAGATAATGGCAAACTAATATTTATCATATTATTTTTAACAATTGCTTCATAATTTTCCTCCACTTTTTTTACAACAATATTTTCTAAAAAATCTCCTTCCACCTTTATATTAGTATTACTAAAATGCATATTGCCAAAAATATATTTTAAATCTAATTCAATATTCTGCCCATAATATGGTTGTATTAATGCCAATAATTGTAAAGTTTCTTTTGGTATCTTACATAATATTATATTATTTGCAATAAAACTTACAAACTTAATGTTTTCTAAAGCAACATTTTCTAAAAAAATTTTAGAAACAACTTTTTCTCCACCAATTTTAAACATACCATTTTCTTTTACACATTCTGTTTTGTTAAAATTATAATTTATATGCTCACACCCAAAAAGATTAAAATATTCCATTTTCTTTATTCTCGTTTAATTTTTTTAAATTAAATAAGAAAAATCAATAAAAAGTTAATGTCCTTAATCCTGTTGTATTATTATAATTTATTGTTGCATCATCTACACATGATTTATAAGTTCCATCTAATGTATAATTATCATTATCTGTTTCACTTACAATAGTTGTTCTATGTAATACAATATCTACAAATTTACCTTTAGGACATTTTTTTACAATTGTATAAGACTCTTCAAAATAAAAATTTTCTGTTTGGTCTACATATCTTAATCCATCACCTTGAATTATCAATTTTAAATCAGGTTTTCCAATTAAAGAACGTTCAGATGTTATCGTATATTTTTCTACTTTACCATCTTGAGATAAATTTTTGGTTCCAAGACCTACTAAACGTGGAGTGTTTTTATTGTATTTGTATACACTTGGCATATAAATAAAATATAAAATTTTTTCAAATTTCTAAAAAATTAAATCCAATTAACAGGTTCTTTCCCTTTTTTCTCTAACCAATCATTGGTCTTTCTAAAATGATTGCAACCAAAAAATCCCCTACTCGCACTTAATGGGCTTGGATGAACACCAGTCAGAACTAAATGTTTCCCTTCATCAATTAATTCCCTCTTTTTTATTGCATTATTTCCCCAAAGAATAAAAACGATATTCTGTGTTTGTTCACTTATTTTTTCAATCACATAATCTGTATATCCCTTCCACATTTTTGCATTAAAATTACTTTTTCCCTGCAAAACTGTAAGAGCCGTATTCAACAGCAAAACACCCTGTTCAGCCCAATCTGTTAAATCCGTATTTGTCCTTAATACACCATATTCTGTTTCCAATTCCTTAAAAATATTTCGCAGAGATGGCGGCATTTTCGTTCCTTCTGGAACACTAAATGCCAAACCCATTGCTTCATTTGGGTTTATATATGGGTCTTGTCCTAAAATAACTACTTTTGTTGATTGGATGGGAAAAAATTTAAATGCATTAAAAATCAGATTATCTGGTGGAAAAATAAGCAAATGGGGTTCATATGTTTTTTTCTGCTCAGAATGTTGAGTAGATATATTTGATAATAAATCGGAATTTCCTAAAACTGTTTTCCAATTGGTACTTAATTGTTGCAATTGGTTGATTAATGTCATTTTTTTAATAAGGCAATTAGACTAAATAAGATTCAATTTTTTAAATGTAAAACTCTGGTAAAAAATATTTCTGGGTTTTCTTTATATTTTTTGGTTTAGGTGATTCTACAATTTTTGGTAAATTTATTGGTTGTTGATAAATTGGAGCAGGAGGTTGTATAATTTGATTGGGAGTGGCGATTAAAAATGTCCGATTTGATATGATGCTGGACATAATATTTTGAATATAAAAAAAATGAAATTTATACTTAATAATATTTCTAAGATAAACTATGCCTAAAAGGAATCCAAAATCCCAATTATGTATAACAACACGCCAAAAAGCCACCGATGATAAAGAATCAGTTATGCGAAAAGTCTGCTATTATGACAATGATGTGGAAAAACCCATTTTAGCAGCTGGAGTAATTTTTGTAAAAGGTTCCGGAAATAACAGAGAAGTTCTTATGCAAAAAGTATTGGAAACCGATGGGACATATAAATTGTCGGACTTTGGTGGTAAAATAGATTTATCGGACAATACTGTTGTACAAACAGCAGCTCGTGAATTGGGGGAAGAATTAAACTTTGGAATGTTCCAAGTTAAAAGGGGTGCAAATGTTTATTTAGACCAAGAAGGACTAAAAAAAGTAATCCAGAAAAACATGCTTAAACCATTCTACATGCCAGTTGCAAAATACTTTCTTATGTTTTGCCAATTCAATGAAGATTTAGGATTGGATATGGAAAAAATTGGTGACCACGAAAAATTAGACAAAATCACCAGAACAGTTGAATGGATTAAAGAAGAAGATTTTATTAAAGCACATTTTGAACATAACCTCCATCCCAGATTGTGGGGAAAATCCATTCTGGAATATATGGGGCATCACTCTGCTCCAAGAAGGCCAACTGGATTTGCATTTAAAAGGTCATAGCCTTAAGATTTATTCTATTTTTTAATTTGTTTTTTTTTATAAATTATTTCTGCATAGTTTATTGTAGCATATCTTCGTCAGTTGGTGTATAAATTGGCATACTATAGGGCATATCCCTAATTTTTTGTTCTGGAGGTAAAAACATATTATTCCACAATGCTGTTGCCATAACATGATTAGCAAAGGCTGAAGGATGGAAGCAATCTAACGAAGAAAGATACGATTGATTATAAATCTGGAAATCTTCTAAAATTGGTTGGACAACATATTGTATATTTTCTTTAACATTGTATTTTTCCACCAATTTATACAATTGTTCATTTATATCTTTATACAATTGTTTTACTACATATTTTGCATCTGGTTGTTGATGTCTTCCCAATATACATGGACATTCATTTATTAAAAAATGGAAAATCTTGCAATCTTCATGTTGGAAATCTTCTGTTAAACTGACGTCAAATGTGGAAATTACATTAACGAACATTTTATTGGATTGTTCGTTTATATTTTTAAACAATTGTTCCATATTAAAAATGTATGCATCTATTGTATTGTTGTATCCATTAATACAATATTCGCAGATATCATTGGCACCTATCATAATTGTAAGCAATTTCCATTTATTGCTGCAATTAAATTTTTGCCATTCATCTTGTAATTGGTTCCACATTTGTATGTTTTGTGTGCTTAATGCACCAGATATTGCTACATTACAATTAACACCTTTTGTAATTCCCATTTTTTGGTGACTATCTAATTGGAATAAAAGATGATGATGGTATTGTTCAATACTGTGGGAAATAAATGTGGTGGCAAAAGATGCGCAACTATTTTCCAAATTGGTACCATAAAGCTTATTGATAATGTTGGGAATAGTAAGGAAATCTTTTTTACCACCAATAGAAAAAGATTGTCCACGGTATTCGTAAAAATCTTTAATTAAACTGTGAGATTCCATGGAAAACCCTGCGGTTATGCTGTCACCAATTACTCCGAAACATTGAATTTGAGAGGGGTGGATGGAAGATGTAGGATATATTAAAGTGAGAATTAGTAAAAACTTTAACATTTTAGATAATGTATTTAAAAATCGTAAAATTTTTAAATGGATATTTTGTCGGATGATTTGCAAGAAGTTATTTTACACAAACTTTTTTACAAAGATTTTTTAAATTCCAGTTTTTTATTTAACAGCATTATTGTTGAAAAATACAAACAATTGTATAAAAAATCAGTTAAAACAATGGAAAAATGGATATGTAAAAGGCGTTATTACCATAATGGGGATTTATGTTGGATTACCAAATTTAATTATCATAATGTGAATGGTCATAAACTTTTTTACAACTTGAAATATGACAATTCTTACATTAGGGGCGAAATTGTTTTTCCTTTAATGAATATCAGCGACAATTGCCACCATCATTGCAGAGATTGTGGATATTTTTATCCAACCATTTTCTGTTTAATTATGTGCAGACATTATTGCAATTGTTATGAATGCAACAGGTTTGCACGGGAAAACATAATTGGTGGATTTGTTTTAAAGTGCTTAAGTGCAAAATATATTTCTATGTAACTTTTTACAACAAAACTTTTTTGTTGTATCCGATATGAATTACCGATTGTAATTCTGTAAAAAGTTTTTTTTCATATTCCAAAATGGAATCCCATATGCCATCAACAATAAAAACACCAACACAGGGTCAACCTCTAAAAAATGGCCAAAAATGGCCATTTTAACGGGTGATTGGCTAAAAATGCAAATCACGGTTTGAACCATCGTTATTACCACGAATTGCTTTCGTTTTTTTGGAATATTTTTTGAGCAATTTTAAAAAATGGAAAAATAGAAATTTTTTTAAGTAGTGATGGTTTAAGAAAGATAGTAAAAGTTGAGTTTATGAGCAATGGCATAGCTCACGAAATAGAATGGAACTTGCTGGGTGTATTTTTATCGAAAAGCGATTGTAAAGTTGCTCATTTTTGCTATTACCATAATACCATAAAAAAAAAATTAAACGAAAAAAAAGGCCGTTTTTTGGTCAACTCGTCGTAAGCGAACGAGCGTGCACTTTGGCGTCATTGCTCGTTTTAGGGATTTTTTATTTTTTGGATTTTGCGAGTTAGTGGCGTATATCATAAATACAATAATTTACAAAATGCAGAAAACCAGTGCGTTAAAAATTACCATTTTGCGAGCAAAAAATGGTTTTATTACCATAAAAAATATTCCAAAAATTGCAAATTTTTATGGTAATGGTATGGTATATATATACCATAAAAATGCGGCGATGGTTCATAATTATTCCAGATATTAAATGTTTGGTGTTTTTGGGGTGTTTTTGGGGTTGATGGGGAAGTTTACCCCCGAGAGATAATAGCATGGTAATGTTTATTACCATAATATAAAAAAAAATGGAAAATTTTTATGACGAGTGATTTTCAAGATGGTCATCGTTCTGGGAGGTTTTACACCCTAGACCCCCCCTAGATTTATGAGCAGTTTTTAGTGATATTAAATTAAAATGGTGCTTATGGTAATAGTTATGGTATACATTTAATTTAGTTCGAGTTTAATACAATTACCATAATGGTACTAATCCAAACTGGAATGCTCCGAGCAAAAATTGGCAACACACCGCATGCACGGTTCCAGTACCATTCATGGTAATAAAAATTATTTTTTCTCATTAGTATTCCAAAATGGAATGGTACTTATGGTAATGCGTTTTTCGAAAAACCTGTGCGCCGTGGGGGGACATTACCATGGCATGGTAATGAAATTGAAAAAGGGGTTCTCATTAAACGATTTTGGGTGGTAATGAAAAATGGCTTATGGTAATAAAACGAGTTGACTTTGGCCGATTAATTCATATCGATTACCATGATGGTAATGAAAATTGCGTATCGAGGGCAAAAATGCTATTACCATAAAATGTTATGGTAATGAGATGAATACCAAGAAGCATTTTTCTCACTCGATATTTTGGCTCCTTACCATATTTATTACCATGTATATTTTTTGCCGGATTTAGACTAAACGTTTTATGGTACTAAAAATTACCAAATAGTCCCCAGTACCATAGCCGAGTACCATGCATGGTAATAAATTAAGCTTCTCGTAATCTTTTTTATTACCACTGGTGTATCATATACACCATGCTCTTATCATATCTCATCATTTTGGTCATAATGCCATGGTAATATGGTAAGGAGAAAAGTGAGAAGCGGAGCTTTTATGGTAATAGCATTACCATAAACGTTTAAAAAAATATATTTTTTTTTATTACCTAAATGGTCAAAAAAAAGACACGGACTAAACGAAGTAACCTTAGAGTTAACTTTTTATGGTAATGGTATGGTAATGGAGTAGGAATTTCCAAATGCAACTTTTGGAAAAGTTATGGTAAGAGTGGTAATTGTTTTTTGGTAACATGGGTTTTTTTTTGGAAAAAAAAAGTAGGTTTTATTACCATGTATGGTACTGGAACAATTATTGCTCGAATGAGATGTGATGGTATAAAATAATACCACAAGCATTTTTTAAACGAACTTAAAAAAATATACTTGGTACTGTTATGGTAATAAAATAGTTTTTTTTTGTGAGTTTTGGAAATTACTTACCAAAATGGTAATAGCTGTTTTTTTACAGAAAGTTGTTAGTAAAACTACTTTTGCTAACTTTTTTTAAAACTAATTAGTAAGCATAAAACTCAAAAAACTCGTTACGTCCCCTACAGAGAGTCGACTTTCCTAAAAATCATTACTAAACTATTAGTGACATTGGAATACATGAGCACTTACACTGCAACTACCCACTGTTGTGTAAGCACCAAAAAAATAGTCAAAAAAATGATTTAGTCAAATTAAGTTTTAGGTGTTATTTGGTCTTTATTGATGTTTATTGTTTTTATTATTCTTATTTTTTATTGTAATTAACACGTATCAAAAAAATACATTTAGTCAAAAGTAAAACAGCTGTACAAATGAAGAAAACGTAATTTAATTTTGAAAATGGAAAAATTGAAAAAATGGAAAAAATCGCAAAATTAAAAATGAATTTGATTTTGAAATCATTTTGCAGCACTTTGCATTTTTTAGTCACGGTGACGAGGCAATCCCAAAAAATCAAAAAAATGACCATTCCCTCGTCAGGAGTTCGTTCGTCAAATTGAGCATTATGGTACTATGGTAATAGCCAAATGCGGTGTTTAGATACGAAATTAAAATTATTAAACTATCAGGAAAATACCACCTTTTTTTAAGAATTTATAAAAATGCAAATATCAGGCATTACCATGATGGTAATAAAAAATGAAAAAATTGAGAAAAATTTTATGGTATTGATATACCATAAAGTGTGCGTTAAGGCGTTTTTTTTAAACCAAAATCGGCGACGGTTCAAAAACTGGTACACAGAATTTCCAAAAATCGCAGTTATGGTAATAAATGGTAATAAAGTGAGTTTAATAGAATCTTTAAAAATAATGAATTT
>JGI10211J34971_10001730_pt1 | contig 17884 bp, 6 predicted proteins | sample Etolagsediment_FD_34971 | JGI IMG/M metagenome (IMG submission 34971) | reverse complement strand
CACCACACCTGCATCTATGCCTGCAAAGTGGTTCAGATAAGATATTGCTGAAAATGCGAAGGATGTATTCGCTCAAAGGCTTTATGGATATCGTGGAGAAAGTAAGAAGCCGATACCCGGATTTCAACTTTACCACCGACATCATAGTTGGCTTCCCCGATGAAAGCGATGAAGATTTTCAGCAAACCATTGATGTGTCGCGCAAAATTGGTTTTGGCCATATTCACTCTTTCAAATATTCAGTTAGAAAAGGAACCCGGGCAGAAAGGATGCCCGAACAAATTGCAGAAAAAGTAAAAACTGACCGCAGTGAAATTTTAAGAAAGTTGGCAGATGAAGAAACACGAAAATATCGCACATCAATGCTGGGCAAAGAGCAGGTGGTTTTGGTTGAAAAAATAATTGACGGCATGGCACAGGGTTATGGCGAAAACTACATCCCTGTTAAATTCCCTGCGTATGGAATTGGTACAAATGAATTTGTGAAAGTTAAGCTTCAATCTGTTGAAGAAAATGAAGATTTGTGGGTTCTGTCCGAACGAACCTAATTTCAAGGTGAGTTGAAGAATTAAATAATAACTTCCTGTTTTCGTCACTTCTTAGAAAATCAGTTCTATGTAGCTGATTATGAGTATGTGGTTTTTGGATTTGGGTGTTGCAACGTATATTTGTGGCATGTTTGTACGAAAATTAAGGAATAGAAGTGGCAGCACCAGTGTCCAGATAATTGATAAAAGCAAAGGAAAGTACAGTGTTGTAAAAACCATTGGAAGTAGCAAAAGTGATGAAGGAATAGTCCTGCTCTTGCACCAGGCCAAGCATGAGCTAAACCAACTCAATAGCCAAATGAGTCTGTTTGTATCCGATCAGGACACAAATATTAAAAGTTATCTTGGCACATTAAGTAATTCACAAATCAGGATCGCAGGACCGGAATTAATATTTGGCAAAATCTATGATCATATTGGTTTTAATCAAATAGAGGATGATTTGTTTCGACACCTTGTTATATCACGCTTAATCTTTCCTTTGAGTAAGTTAAAGACCGTTGATTATTTATATCGTTACCTGGGCATTAGCGTTGATGTGAGTTCAATTTACCGCTTTATGGACAGACTTAATGATAAATTGAAAACACAAGTCGAAATGATCTCTTATCATCATACGCTGAAGCTACTCAATAACAAAATAAGCGTTGTATTTTATGACATGACAACACTGTATTTTGAAGCATCAGATGAGGATGATTTGCGAAAAACAGGATTTTCTAAAGATGGCAAACATCAAAACCCCCAGATATTCTTAGGATTGTTAGTTGGATTAGGCGGCTATGCTATAGGATATGAGATTTTTGAAGGGAATATTTATGAAGGACATACATTGATTCCAGTGCTTGAGAAATTGAGTAAGAAATTCAATTTATCAAAACCTATCGTGATTGCAGACGCCGGTTTGTTGACAAATGATAACGTTACTGACCTCACAGCTAATAACTATCAATATATTCTTGGAGCCAGAATAAAAAATGAATCTGCAGAAATCAAAAAACAAATTATTGAAACGCCATTAAAACAAGGCGAATTTAAAATACTGAAAAAGAAATCAGGACAGCGATTACTAATAAGTTATTCGGATAAGCGGGCAAGAAAAGATGAGGCCAATCGCAAGCGAGGGCTTGTTCGTTTAGAAAAACGAATTATATCTGGCAAGCTAACAAAATCCAATATTAATAATAGAGGTTACAATAAATACTTGAAATTGGATGGAGAAATAGATATCACTATTGATTATGAAAAATTTGAAAGCGATAAAATGTGGGACGGGCTGAAAGGTTATCTCACCAACACAAAGTTTAGTGCAAACAAGGTGATTGACAATTATAACAATCTGTGGCACATTGAAAGGGCGTTCAGAATGTCCAAAACCGATTTGAGGATCAGGCCGATTTACCACCGGCTAAGAAGTAGAATAGAAGCCCATATTTGCATTTCCTTCACAGCATATTCCATTTACAAAGAACTTGAAAGAGCACTCTATAAGTCTAAAGCATCATTCTCTATTCAACGAGTTACTGAATTATCCCAAACTATGTATCAGATAGAAATCTTGCTGCCCGAATCAAAAATTAAAAAAGAGATTCTCCTAAAAATGGATGAGGAACAGCAGGAGTTAATCAAAATTATTGCCGAAAATTATTAGGGTGTTGCATTGACGAAAACAGGAGAATTAAATAATAACTTGAACTCCAAAAAACTAAACCCTGATAGTTTTAAAAAACTGTCAGGGTTTTGCTCGTGTAGGAAATTGGATTAGAACTATGCTTTATGCTGATCAATAATATTGCAGATACCCTTAAAAATTCCCTCAATATCCCCTACCCCGTATAGGCTTGTATATTTATTTTGCTTCTCGTAATATTCAATCAATGGACTTGTTTGTTTGTGATAAACTTCCATGCGGTTGCGAATCACTTCTTCGCAATCGTCTTTGCGTCCTTGCTCCTGCGCCCGCTTGAGTAATCTTTGAACCACTTCCTCTTCGTTTACTTCAAGTGCTAAGACCAGCGAAACGCTATCTCCTGAATTGGCCATCAGAACATCCAGATCCTTTGCCTGCTGACAGGTTCTCGGAAAACCATCGAAAATAAATCCGTCAACATCTTTATATTTCTCCATAGCATTTTCGAGCAAAGCAACCAATAATTCATCGGGTACTAACTCGCCTTTCTCGATAATACCCTTTACACGCAGACCCAGTTCAGTTTCATTTTTAATTTCATGCCTGAAAATATCGCCGGTTGAAATGTGAGCGAGCTTGTATTTTTCAGCAATTTTTATTGATTGAGTTCCTTTGCCCGAACCCGGAGGACCAAAAAGTATAAGATTAAACATAGAATACAATATTTTGAAAATTTAAAAATTCATTAGCACACGAAAATATAAAAAGATACCGTATGCTTTGATGAAAATTTAAGATATGTATTCAATTTAAATTCATTCCAATTTTGGGGGGCTATTGCCTGATAAAAACTTCCTCCTATTCTGAGTCAATTTATAAAAAAGGCTCGGAAATTTTAACTTCCTCCACATTGAAAAATTACATTTTATCGAATCAGGAATTGGGTATGCCAATGAACACCCATTGTCATCTGGTAAGTCACCAGTTAAGCAGCCAACCCATGGAAATTATGCTTTGTAATTCAACAGCTTTAATTATGAATTAGCTTTCTGCTAATTCATTTTTACTTCCAATAACCCTCCCTTTATACAAAGAGTGATTGCGATAATCAAATCCAATTTCCAAACTCCTATTCCTTTACCACCTTCAAAGTTTTAACAAACCCGGGCTGAACCACCCTGACAAAATAAATTCCGGCCTCCAAATGCTGAAGGTCAACATCTTTTGTGTAGGCCGCGCAATTCAACGAAGAAATTTCTGTAAATACTGATTTACCCTTGACATCCAGGATATCCAGTCGCATTGTAGAAGCGTTTGTGCTGTTGACAATGATCTTCAATTCGCCGCTTGTTGGATTGGGTGCTGCCTGCAAAATCATATCATTCAGTTCATGGTCTTCTATCCCGGTGCATTCGTCAATCATTAGAACCATCTCGTCAAAATCACCCAAAGGACAGGGTTCAATCGGGTTTGCATTTAAGGTTACTGTTACAGTGCCGGCTGATTCATCACCCGGACCCGGCGTATAGATGGCATCTAACAATGATTGATCGTTAAAAGTACCATCTCCCGAGCTTGTCCAAAAGGTCTCTTCTGAAAATTCAACTTCGCCCTGCAAAGTGTATGAAAAGCCCTTGCAAATGGTATCATCAGCGCTCGCAAAAGCCATTGCATTTTGATTGATATACAGAATCATGCTATCTGTAACATCTTCACCGGGAACATAAGTACCGGCATGCAGCGTGAGCGTCACCTGTCCGTTTTCAAGGTCTTCATTTCCCCTAATATACACAGAGCTTAATTCATGATTGATTGTAAAACTACCATCACCGCCTGTGGTCCATAAAAGGGAACTATAGTTGGAGGCTTCCGCATTCGTATAAAATAATGGAATTAGACAAATGGTGGTATCATTTCCTGCCCACACCTCGGTTTCGGTGGTTTGTTGTGACAGATCAAATGCCACAATCCTTGTTGACCAGTTTCCCGGCCCGGTATAGTTGGTCGGATACATCGAGGTGTACCAAAATGTACTGTCATCAACTGGGTCAACATTCATACTGGTATAATCTCCCCAGCGATTTCTTCCATTTGCTACATTATTAACCGGATTTATACCGGCAAAAACATTTATCTCCTCAAAGGTCATCTCACCGGGTGGATCGTCTGCGCGCCTGCCTGTAACCCTCATAGATGGGTAAGTCTCCAGGTCAGAGATTGTGAATCCTAATCCAATATCTCCCTTTCTATTTATTGAGATACTGGGTTCATAGCGATGAGAATTATCGGGTTGATAATTCCCCATCTGGTAAATACTCCAGTCATCATCCGTTCTTCTAAGCTCATACCACCTGGTAAAGTGAATCCCTTCATTCCATAATGTATGACATGCCACCATCGATTCATAGCTACCAAAATTCCGATACGTTACAGGGTACATCATTTGGCCGTATGTGACCTCAACCGGTTGGATATTGCCGGGTTGTTCAGCACCGACCGGAATATTCACCGACACCTCACCAACATCAAATTCATCAACAAGATTAAAAGTAGAGAGTAAGGGATCAATCCAATCAGGTACAAATTCATACAACCTTAAACTTAGCGGCAGGGGATTCTGATTCAGATCTGTAAATGGACAGACAAGGTAGTTGGGTATGTTTTCGGGGATATTAAACCCCCTCATATCGGCAGATAATATGGTGAAGGCATAATCCACATCAATATCGAACGCAATCATGGTTGCTTCAGATTCACCGGCCAGCATGGCCTCCTTGTCGAGTGCCGTGGCCTTCATATAAAGGAAGTTCCAGTTTGAATCCCACATATTGTAAGTGATATAGTAGGCATCATTCCAAATGCCAACTTTAGGATAATCATTCACCTCATTAAAAAGAAAAGCGTAACAGTAATATTCACCCAGGGGATCCTCCGTTACAGATACGGCTGCCATCTGATAATATTCATCCGTATCAAAATTGAGGGAAAATGCTGTCATCAACCAACGACCGGTCATCTGGTCATATTTAAATACGGGGTCACCTCCAAAGTATTCGCCTTCCTCCCACGGTCCGGGGAAATGTGCCCAAATCGTCTTGTTATCAATCGGACCATAAACCAGGTCACCTGTCTTTTCATACACCGAAAAAGAATTGTTAATGGTTTGTATGTAATAGTTTATCCCTACATCCCCATTGGGATCAGCAGGAACCCAACCCTGAACGTTATCCATACCTTCAACGTTTAAAAACGGGCCCTTTGATTTCAGGTTACCCATTTTGTCCTGAATATCCAATTCAACCTTTGCAGGTGTGGCATCTCCGGCAAGGTAATTCCATGGTACTTTAGGGTTCTCAACAGCTTTGCCATTCATATTGTTACTTATCTTCCCCGGAATAATAACAGGCATATCCCTGATGGGGATTGTTTTGCCAAAGCTTACTGATTTAGAAACAACAGCTTTTTGGTTTTGTGTTTGCGCATCCAGCCAAATAAAAGCTATGGCCAGGATGGTGATGATCGTTGTAAATTTTCTCATGATTTTCTCCTTTTATAATTGTTTATTGGTTCATTTATTTCTAATTTTTAATCGGGCTTTAGCCATTACTTCATCAACACTACTTTCCCTGTAGCCACCTGCTCTCCTGCCTGAAGCCTGTTTATCGCCATGCGGAAATAGTAAATTCCATTTGGGAGATTTTTAGGCGCCCATTCAATCTTATTTAAACCCTGCACCTGATTTTGCTCGATAACTTCCACCTGTGCGCCAAACTGGTTGTAGATTGTTATTCTTACGGTTCCGGGTTGGTTAAGTTCATACTCGAAGGTGGTTGATGTGGAGAAGGGATTTGGGTTTATTTTAAGATTATCTAAATGGATGGCCTCTTCGATTGAAACTGCACAAGCAAATTCTACTTCTTCCGGGTTATCACAACCTGCGGCATTGTCATGAATTTCAACTACTGCGTTTGAGCTAATTAAATAATCGCAAACACTTTGTACTTCACAAGTGGATAATGAATTATTATTATAAATGTATAAACCATCGATTGAACCTGCCTCAATATTATCAATACCTGTTAAACTTGTCAGAGTATAGTTGGCTTGAATACTGAGGTATCCACCGATGTTTGTCACATTGCACAGTTCCGATAAATTTGTCAGGTGGTTACCGGCAATAGAAAGGTATCCCCCGATGGAAACCAAATTGTCCAGTCCCGATAAACTTGCCAGGCTGTAGCCTGAAATAAAAACGTCTCCTCCGATGGATGTTAAATTTACAGGCCCTGCCAGGCTTGTCAAGGCAATGTTGTTCCTAATTCCAAAACCTCCCCCGATGGATGTCACATTACCAAGTCCTGCCAGGTTTATTAAGGCAGGATTACCACCACCAGCGAATGGCGGTTCATATGAATAACCAATCACCACATCTCCTGCAATAGAAGTCACATTATCAAGACCTGTAAGACTTACCAGGGCCAGGTTTCCAATAATTGAAAGGTCTCCACCGATGGTAATCACATTGTCAAGTCCCGATAAATTTGTCAGGATATAGCTGGAGTTGATATCAAGGTATCCCCCGATAGAAGTTAAACCTTCCAGCCCGGTCAGACTTGTTAGTATTGGGTTGCCATTCCAACCAGCACAATACACATCCCCAATCTTAAGATTTCCCACGATGGTAGTCAAATTATCTAATCCTGATAAACCTGTCAAGGCTCCGTTTTTAAGGATGTATAGGCTCCCCTCGATGGTGGTCAATGCGTCCAGCCCCGATAAATTGGTTAAAGCAGCGTTGGAGGTGATGAAAAGATTTCCACCAATGGAAGTCAATTCTTCTAACCCTATCAGGTTAGTTAACATGGGGTTTTCTTCACCTGCAGGGCCGGGAGCATTATAATAATAACCAATCAATAGATCTCCCCCAATAGAAGTAACATTACTTAATCCGTTCAAATTGGTAATATCGTCACCGGCAATTGTAACATTTCCTTCTATCTCTGTGCAGTTAGGGTGGTTGGTTTGGAACTCATCTATTTCTGCCTGGGTAGAAAAGGTGATGCCTTCGGGCAGGCAGGATGTTATTACAGGATAAATATCAAAGAAATTACAGATTCTTCCAAGCAATTCATCACGGGTATTGGGAAACTGTCCGTCGTCCAGATCGGCAAGGGTATAAGAAAAACACAAGGTACGCTGTTCGTATACCCCTGTATTTTGAACAGCCACAACACCATAATCACTTTCTTCATAAGCAATAATACCATTCTCATCTGGGACATATTTATCAATAAAATTAAAGGCCTGCTGACTTGTGGAGGTAAATACCTGACCTGCAGTGAGTGCATCAGCCTGTCCTTCCAGATAATTGATAGGATTAGCAGCGGGATAAACTACCGACTCAAGCCCGAATAAACCCAGATATTCATCATTATCTTCCTGATCATACATTACAACTCCACCATCGATGTAAACAAATCCGCCATCATCAAGATAATTGATAATGATATCAGCCATATTATCATTTAGTCGTGTGAGTCCGGAATACCAGTTGCCAAAAGAAAGAAATACCGACTGGTAACCCTCAAGGTTTTCAGGAAATTCGTTGCGGTAGATCACACCATCATATGCATTTTCCTCCATGTAATTTTTGATAAAGGTTCCGCTATAACCTGTTACCCCTTGTTCGCCTTCATAAACCAGATAACCGTTATTTACAGTAATGAAAGCAGGTAATGTAAGGGTATCTGACAGCATATCACTGGTAATAATGAGTGTAACATCATGCTCTCCCGGTTCACTGAATGTCCAGGATGGATTCTGCAGCTGTGAGTCGATAATCCCATCGTTATTAAAATCCCACTCCCAGGTTTGAATTGTCAGATTAGGATCACTATATGAGGCATCGGTGAACTGCACTACCATTGGTGAAGGGCCATCATGCTTATCGGCCATAAATCCGGCCAGCAAATAATCTTCAGGTAATATTTCAAAAAAGTCCAGTACCTTTAGCAATACATTATTTTTAGAATTGATGGGATCAATATCTATAAGGTCGGCTAATGAGTAACCCAGGTAAAAGGTTTTGTGTCCATAGTTTGATAAGCCGTCATGCATGACCGATACAATTCCATAACCACTTTCTGTAAATGTTGCCACCGCATCATTTGTTACTACAAGATCATCAATGTACCAGGAATGAGGCTGTTTGGATTGGGTAAAATGAATCCCTTCCATAACCGAGCCGGACATGCCTACGAGATAATTAATCGGATTGCTTACGAAGTGAATAGTATTACTTTCCACCCCAAAGAGGGATTTCATTTCAGCAGCATTGGAATAACTGAAATAGTCCAGGATTGTAAACATGGTTCCCATGTCCACATAAAGGTTGCCCCCGGTTTCAAGAAATTCCTGGAACATCAGCGAATGTGTTTCAGTAAAAATAGTGCCGTTATCCTGATTTTCGCCAATGTTGCTATGTGAGACAAATACGGTTTCAAATCCGAGCAAGGTAGGTGGGTAAGAATTTGAATAGATATTGTGGATACCCAGGCGGTTTAAAATATTCTTAATGTAGGTACCGCTATAACCCCGGCCATTTGCCTCCCCCTCAAAAATAAATACCCCACCAGGTGCCACCAACACCTCAAAGGTATGTTCCTGTCCCCAGGCGATTTCAATCTCCGACTCGAAGGAGATGTTGAAAACAGCCATGTGTGGTGTTGCCTCTTCACTCAAAAGGAATTGAAACTGATCGTCGATAGAAAAATGTCCGTCCGGTGGAATGTCAACTGTTGCTGACCCCGAAAGGATCGTGATTTCAGGATCCTCCGTACTTAAAGTTGCAATCACACCAGCATCACCTACAAAGGGAACATAATTTCTGAATTCAACATTCAGAATTACCTCCTCCCCCGGTTCATTAGCCTGGTTGCCATTTGCATCATCATAGCTCACACTGGTAAGCTCAAGTTTCAACATTTGTGGCATGGCAACGTTTGTCCCGGTCATGAATTCTGAGGCATTAACCCGACCGGTTCCCAGTAAGTTTTCATAGCCGGGGTTGAGGTAATCGATGGCATCGGAAGTACCCAGAACCTGGGTGATCAGTTGTTCGTTTGTCCACTCGGGGTGATAGGACTTCAAAAGGCCAAAGCACCCGGCCACCAATGGGCAAGCCATAGAAGTTCCTGACATTAGCCCGTAAGTATTATTGGGCATTGTACTAAGAATTCCGCCCTCCCAACCTCCACCGGGCGCCGAAATATCGACAGACGGTTTATAGCTCGAATATCCTGCTTTGGTATCGTCAACACTAACAGATGCAACTGAAATCACACCTATATAATCGGAAGGATAACTGGCAATATTTGCATTTTCATTGCCACTTGCAGCAACAATGATACTGCCCAGTTGCCGCGCATATTGCACTACCTCGTCATTGGCCTGAGAATAGAATCCCCCATAACTATTTGAAATGATATCCGCTCCATTTTCTGCTGCATATATAACTCCGTCAAAGGATGCAGCATAAGAACCTATAGGCGTCGCAACCTGCACTGGCATTGTTTTAACATTCCAGCTAATGCTGGCGATACCCACCCCATTGTTGGTCATGCCGTTTGCTATCCCTGCACAATGGGTTCCGTGATTCTCGCCTGAATTATGATTGGGATCATTGTTGTTTTCTATAATATCCCAGCCAATAAAATCATCGGTAAAACCATTTCCATCGTCATCGATGTTGTTGATGTCATCCGGATCAAAAACCCATTCACCACCGATGAATTCCATTGTCTTTCCATCGTTATCAAGATCTTCTCCCAGGTTTTGCCAGATATTTTCTGCTAAATCTTCATGTTTCCAATCCACACCATCGTCAACTATGGCAATGATGATTTCCGGGCCATCTTCCCCATGAAAAATTTCCCAGGCACCGGGGGCAAATATCTGGGGAAGGTGTTGACACTGATCGTACAATGCATCATCGGGGATGTCATCTGAGTAATAATGTGGAATACGTTCTGCATATTCAATATTTGGGTCTGTGGCAAATTCTCTGACTACTTGTAATGCAGCGTACGTTTCCGGAAAAGTGATCTTATAGATACGCGAGAGATCGGGCATACCACTTTTCATTTTGGCCGGATTATACCGGAAACGTTTCTGCAACGAGTTAACTTCAAAACGGCTGATTTTTTCATCCAGCGATTGAACGCCGAAACTAACAGTCCCGCTTTGTTTGTCGAATTCTCCGACACCTTCTTTTAATTTTATGGTGATGGCATTGTCAAGATAATCGGGTTTACCTGCGGTTTGCAAATTCGAATTAGTCAGACTTGACTTATCAATGTTTGCTTTTCCCTGGTTTTGGGTTTGAGCATCCTGAAAAATAAAAGTAGTGGCCAGGACAATGGTGGTGATCATTGTTATTTTTTTCATGGTATTCTCCTTCTTATTTAATTATTGACAGATTCATTAATTTCTAATTGTTAATTAGGTTAAAGTTTTCACCTCATCAGCATCATCTTTCCCGAAGACACTTGCTCACCTGCCTGAAGCCTGAAATAGTAGATGCCATCAGCAAAGTTTCTTGGTGTCCATTCAACATTGTTCAAACCCAATTGCTGGTTTTCTTTAATCACATCCACCAAGTTGCCGAACTGGTTATAAAAACTAACGCTGACGGTTTCAGGTTGGGTTAACTCGTATTCGATAACTGTGGAGGTAGAGAAAGGGTTGGGGTGGGTTTTAATTCCGTATAAAGTGCTGGTCTCATTTATTGATGAGGAGCAGGCATCTGCAACCTCTTCCTGATTATTACAACATGCGGCATTGTCATGAATATCAATCTCTCCGTTTGGACTAGCGAGATAATCGCAAATACTATGCACTTCGCAGGCAGACAAGGAATCGTTCCCAACAATATGTAAGCCTATGATTGATGCTTCATCTATATTATCCAAACCTGTTAAACTTTTCAGCGCATCGTTTCCCAGGAAGTGTCCATTTCCAAATTCCCCGCCAATTGTTAAAGCTCCCTGAATAGAATTCACATTGCTCAATCCTGATAAACTTGTCAGGGCATTATTGCCCCAAATTGTAAGATCTCCCGCGATGGTAGTCAAACTCTCCAGACCTGTCAGGCTTTCCAGTGCGTTGCTATAAATAGAAAGTTCACCCCCGATTGAGGTCACATTGTCCAGACCCGTCATACTTATCAGGGCAGCGTTACCACATACCGTAAGATTTCCCAATATGGAAGTCAAACCCTCCAGGCCTGTCAGGCTGGTTAAGGAAGTATTACGACTGCCAGCAGCATCCAATCCAGGAAGATAAACAATACCAATCCTCAAGCTTCCCCCGATGTAAGTCACATTATCCAGACCTGCCAAACTTATAAGGACATCGTTATTTTCAACAGTAAGGTCCCCCCCAATGGAAGTTAAATTGCCCAGCCCAGTCAGGCTTGTCAGGTCATTGTTCCATTCGATATGAAAGGTTCCGCCTATGGAAATCAGATTGTCCAGACCTGCCATACTTGTAAGGCCAGGATTGGCGTTCCAAGCTCCGCTTTGTATCAATAGGTCTCCGCCGATGGACATCACATTGTCCAGGCCTGTTAAACTTGTCAGGGAATTTGTGTTATAAAAAACATAAAGGTTACCCCCAATGGAAGTCAACACATTTAACCCATTCAAATTGGTAATATCATCTCCTTCTATTTTAACATGTCCCTCAATTTCAGTGCAATTGGGGTAGTTGGTTTGGAAATTGTCAATCTGCTCCTGTGTTGTAAATGTGATGCCATCTGGAAGACAGGGCAATGCGGCACAAGCTTCTACAACTTCTTCCTGGCTGTTGCAGCCTGTGGCATTACCATATATTTCGATTTCTCCATTTGGATTTTCCAAATAGTTGCAAATACTTTCGATATCACAGATGCCTAAAGAATTATTACTGGCAATCCAAAGGCTTCCCCCAATGGATGTTACATTGCCAATTCCTGAAATACTTGCCATCTCGTCGTTGCCTAAAATATGGAGATCTCCGCCAATCGAAGCCACATTTTCAAATCCTGTTAGATTTGTAAGGACAGGATTTCCAAAGAAATTTGTAAGCCAGTAACCTATCCTGCCAAGTGCTAAAGTTCCCCCGACAGAGGTTAAGTTTCCAAGTCCTGAAACACTTACCAGGGAATCGTTATCAGAAATCAAAAGGTCCCCACCAATGGAAGTCACCTCACTTAGTCCATCCAAATTTGTAATCGTAGTGTTACTTCCAAACTCGGATCCTATCCAAACATCTCCTTCCAAAACATTGCAATTGGAATAGTTAGCCTGGAAGTTATCGATTTGTTCCTGGGAAAAAAAATAGTATTTGCCAAATGGCAGACATAATAAAGTAATTCCACAGGCCTCAGCAATCTCAGGTGGGTTGTTGCAACCGGGTGCGTTGCTATGTATATCAACAATGCCATTGGGTGAAACCAGATAATTGCAGATACCTTGTACTTCACAAGTAGATAGGGAATCATTATGATCAATTCTCAGGTTGCCCCCGATGGAGGTCAGGTTGGCAAGACCTGCCAGGCTTTTCAAGACAGGATTACCAAAACCAGGCTCACGAGTACGGCCAATTATCAAATCTCCGCCAATAGAAGCCAGGTTTTCCAGACCTGTCAGACTTGTAAGGACATAGTTATTCGTAAGGGTAAGCGTTCCCCCGATGGTAGTCACATTATCCAGACCTGTTAAACTTATCAGGCCAAAGCCTCCAATAATCAATAGGTCTCCTCCAATAGAAGTCACATTTTCCAGTCCTGTTAAACTTGTCAGGGAATTGTTGCCACCAAAATAAAGGTCTCCTCCGATAGAAGTTAAAACACTTAATCCATTCAAATTGGTAATATCATTTCCCGAAATTGTCACGTCACCTTCTATCTCTGTACAGTTAGGGTGATTGATTTGGAAATTGTCGATGTCTGCTTGATTTGTAAATACAGTACTATCAGGCAAGCATGGCTGTGATGAACCAGTAGTTTGAATGAATAAGGCTAATACGATAAATAATGTAAACGTTTTCATGATTTTCTCCTTTTTATAATTGTTAATGGGTTCATTAATTTCTAATTGTAAACTGATCAAGTGTGGAAGATTTCATCCTGCTTTTCAATTGATCACTCAGCTCAAACCATAAATCCCTTGCCGGGCATAAATGAACCCGTTTGCATTCGATTGCAGGATTTGAGCAATCCACTAAACTTAGTTCAGGTTCAAAAGCCAGGTAAATATCATACACTGAAATTTCAGCCGGACTCCTGGATAAAATATATCCACTGCGTTTACCCGAATAATTTACAATCAGGCCGGCGTTTCTTAATCCTGTTATGATCGAATCGAGATATGTCAGAGGAATTTCCTGGGTGGCCGAAATTTCCCTTTGAAGAATCCCGGATGAATATCCATTGGCGTTAATTTCTATCATCGCCCTTAAGCCATAGCGGACTTTTGTATTTATTTTCATAATTCTATTAATCCTACCTATTTACATGAATAAAAGTTAAAAAAAATATTAACTGATTTGAAAATGGTCAAAAAGAGTTTGTGAGGCAATGGGAATCCGGGCTGGTAAGCAGCGCCTGGATGATGCAGTAACCCTGATGAATAATGCTGTCGGGAAAAACACTACCACTGCTTTCATAGGAAATATGCGTTAAGTGATTATTAAATCCAAAACTAACCCACAAAAAGGGAATGGGCTTTCACTATTGTAACAATTGCTTTCGATCTGGTAACATGAAGCAGAAAAACTATGCTTCTATGTATTCAGAGGGAGATTTTCCAAAGTGTTCTTTGAAACAGGTAGAGAAATAGGCGGGGGTGTTAAAACCTACATCATAAGCTATTTCGGCAGCCGTGGCATTTTTTGATTTCAATAATGCTGCGGCTTTGTTCAGGCGGACAGTACGGATAAATTCTGACGTGGACTGATCGGTAAGTGCCTTTAATTTACGGTGTAATTGCATCCGGCTTAGACCAATTTTTTGGCTAAACGCCGAAACATCGAATTCAGGATCCGACATTTCTCTTTCTGAAATTTCATAGGCTTTTCGGAGGAACTGCTCATCCATGCTCGTGATCCCGCTGTCTTTCAATTCGGAGGGGCCGGGAGAAACCGAATAGGATAATTTCTTACCAAAGACCTCGCGCAGCCGTTTCCGCTGGTTGATCAGATTGTTGACCCTCGCAAGCAGTTCATCCGCATCAAAGGGTTTGGTGAGGAAGTCATCTGCCCCGGTTTCCAGGCCTTCGAGCTTACTTTCCTTTGAAGCTTTGGCCGTTAAAAGAATGATGGGGATGTGGCTTGTCCGTTCATCGGTTTTCAGCATCACGGCCATTTCGTTACCATCCATTTTGGGCATCATCAGGTCGCTGATGATCAGGTCGGGGATGTTTTCGATGGCCCGCTCGGCGCCTTCCTCTCCATTGGCAGCCTCGATGATGTTGAATGAATTCACCAGGTAGCTTTTGATGTAGGAACGCATGTCGTCGTTATCTTCTACTATTAAAATCAGCGGCAAATTTTTATCGACGGGTGCTTCTGTTCTTGTATCGGATTTTGATGTTTCATCGACAAACAAATAATCATCATTAAGGAGTTCATCTTCGGTTTGTGAACTATTAGTTCCGAATTCTCCATTGGAGTCCTTTCGGACAAATATTTCTTCTTCTGACAGGTGGTCTTTGCCCAAAGGCAGGAAAATGGTGAAGGTTGTCCCTTTTCCGAAATCACTTTCGGCTGTAATGGTTCCATGGTGCAGCTCAACGAGTTCTTTTGTGAGGGCCAGCCCTATGCCCGTTCCCAGGTTGGTTTTCATTTGTTTTTCGTCCACCTGATAAAAGCGGTCGAAAACATGGGGCAGGTCTTCCGGCTTGATGCCACGACCTGTGTCGGAGAATATGATTGTTACCCCCCTTTGTCCCCCCTCAAGGGGGGAAACCCACGCACTATCCTTCCCGGAGAGGGGAAGGCAGGTGATTGAAACTTTAATCTTCCCTCCGCTCTCGGTAAATTTAAAGGCATTCGACAGCAGGTTGTTTGCGATCTTTTCAAATTTGAGGGGATCAAGGTAAAGCATGCACGATTCTACATTGCTTTCAAATTCCAGCTTAATCCCTTTCTCCTCTGCCATCGAATGAAAGGATTGCAGAAACAAGCGGGTTAATTTTACAACGTTTTCAGGTCGGGCTTTGAGTTTCATCTTTCCTGATTCCAGCTTGGATAGACTTAGCAATTGGTTGATCAGGGTCTGCAATCTTCTGGCATTGCGTTTGACCAAATTGAGCTGCTCTTTTTGATTTTCGTCTTTAGGACTCCCTATTAACCTTTCCAATGGACCGAGAATTAAGGTAAGCGGTGTGCGGAATTCATGGGAAATATTGGAGAAGAATTTGCTTTTCTCCTTATCCAGTTCCGCCATTTGCTCTGCCTGCACCTGCTTCAGTTCCAGTTCCTGTCGCATGTTTATTTTTTTCAATTCGTTCCGGCGCAAAATATAAACCAGGCCAACTAAGGTGAATGCATAAAACAGATAGGCCCACCAGGTAAGCCAGAAAGGAGGAAGAATGACCATGGCCAGGCTGGCCCCTTCTTCGTTCCAGTACCCATCGTTGTTGCTGCCCTTTACCCTGAAGGTATATTTTCCCGGGCTCAGGTTAGTGTAATAAGCCGTTCGTCGGTTACCGACATAATTCCATTCTTCATCATAGCCTTCAAGCATATAAGCATATTGGTTTTTCAAAGAATTAATGTAATTGAGCGCTACGAAATCAAAGCTAAAATCATTTTCGTTGTATTGCAATTCAACATTTGACATTTCATACAGTGGTTTGTCAAAATATTTTTGCTGGTCGGCGACTGTTAAGGAGGTAATATAAACCGGGGGGATGGTTTGGTTTTCTTTAATACTGTCGGGATGAAAAACGTTAAACCCGTTTCCGCTTCCAAAATACAACCAGCCGTCGTCGTCTTTGTACGAACTGTTGTTTATGAATTCGAGACTGATCAAGCCGTCAGCCATGTCAAAGTTCCGGACAGCATAATTGCGGGGATCGATCCTTGAAATTCCCTGGTTTGTCGATGCCCAGATATAGCCTCTGTCATCAATCTCAATGGCATTAATGGTATTGCTTGGCAATCCCTGATCGGTTGTGAGGGCAGTAAAAGTCATCGTGTTTCTGTTCATCTTAAACAACCCGCCATATAGTGTGGATAACCAAAGATTGGCAGAATCGTCTTCTACAATTCCCCAAATTACTGATCGGTAAATATCACTTTTATTATGGTTATCCGGCAAATAGTGAATAAAGCTGGTGTCCTTTCTTTTCAACTTGTCAAGATAGTCGCCGCCAAACCAAAGATCTCCGTACGAATCTTCAAAAATTACCCGGATATCCCTACTTGAAATACTGCTTGTATCATTGTTATCAGGCAGAAGGTGTGAAAATTTACCTGTTTCTTTATCCATAATGTTCAGGCCACTACGTGTTCCTACCCAAAAAATGCCATGGCTGTCTTCAAAAACAGACCTGACAATATAGCTTATTGTTGTATTGTCGTTGGGGTCATGTTGAAATCGTGTAAAACTATTTGTGCTGTAATCAAACCTGTTTAGTCCATCCCAGGTCCCAATCCACAATTCCTGATCACGATCTTCATAAATGGCATGTATCCGATCTCCACATATGCTTTTGGGGTCATCAGCATCAAAAACATAATGTTCGAAATTTTCATACACTTTATGGTTGTTAATATTTGTCCTGTTCAATCCACCACTACCATAGCACCCAACCCAAAAGTTCCCTTTACTATCCGTATAGAAACATCCTATGGTATTGCTGGAAAGAGAAGTATTGATATTGACATTTTTCTGTATTTTCCTGAAGGCATTCGAAAAGTTATTTATTCTGTTAATGTTACTATTCGGTAAGGCTATCCATGCCTGATCGGTGCGATCGTAAATAATCTGACGGACCCAATTATCAGATATACCGCTTAGGTTTTCAGGATCGTATAAATAGTGCAACAATACCTGAGTTGAAGGATCGAACCTGAATAAGCCATCATGTGAAGTTAAGCACAGTTCACCATTAATACCTTCACTAATATCAGATATCTCACCTCTCCTCACCGGGTTTTCAGTTCGAAGCGGAACCTGATAATTGATAAACCGACCCGTTTCCTTTTCCAGTAAGGAAAACCCTTTGTCAGCTCCAATCCAGATATTCCCTCTTGAATCTTCAAATACTTTTGACAGATTATTATGAATTATAGAATATTTATCACTTTCATCGTGCAAATATTGCCTGAACTTCCCTTTTTCTTTGTCCATTATCTCCAGCAAGCCACCACCGTATGTAGCTACCCAAATAGTTCCTTCCTTGTCTTCCAGCATGGACAGGACCAGTTCACCAGCATAACTTTCAGGATTAGATGGATCATTTTGGTAATGAATAAATGTCTCGGTTTCTTTATTAAATCTATTTAATCCAAAATTACCTCCAGGCCCACCTGAGCCAGCCCATAAACATCCAGACTTATCCATAAATATGTAATTTGCTGTGGTGCTATGAATTCCTTTGATTGGGTTTATGGTATCTTTTGCAAACGACCGAAACTGCCCGGTTTCTTTATTAAACCG
>JGI10211J34971_10001728_pt1 | contig 17889 bp, 14 predicted proteins | sample Etolagsediment_FD_34971 | JGI IMG/M metagenome (IMG submission 34971) | reverse complement strand
GGTGGGGCAGAACTGGCCTGCAACGATGATTTCGGCGAGCTCGATATAGATTCGCAGGTTACGGTGGACATGACGGCAGGTGTTGAGTATCTGATCAGAGTAGCCGGCTACGATGGCCAGTACGGAGAGTTCGCCTTACACATATATAGCCCGGATACCCTTGATAATGACATCTGCGCAGATGCCATTTCCGTTGAGCCTAACAAGGTATATCCCGGCACAACTGTCGGCGCGACCGGCCCGGACCAGGCCGGCTGCTCCTACAACGACGATATCGACGTATGGCATTCGTTCACACCGCAAACCAACGTCTCCGCCGAAATCAGCCTTTGCGACAGCGATTTCGATACTACGCTTATGGTCTTTGACGGCTGCGGAGGCACGCTGTTAGAGTGGAACGACGACCATGACGATTGCGACGGTCTCCAGTCACAGCTTACCGTTAACCTGACAGCCAACAATCCGTATCGGATCCGAGTAGCCGGTTACGATGGTGAGATAGGCGACTATACGCTGACCATCAATGAGTTGCCGGGCTGGAAGCCGGACTTCAACCAGGATGGCATCGTGGATTACGGAGATTTTGTAATACTGGCAATGTACTGGCAGACCGACAGGCCCTCGGTGGATATAGCACCTGAAGGAGGCGATAGTATTATCGACACCCTGGACGCGAATAAGATGGCCATCTACTGGCTTGAATAGATTATATGTAATTATTGTCGCCGACCTAAGCTTCGGCTAGGCGGCTCACTAAGACCTTCTCGGCTGTGGTTGTCCTAACAGGGATAGCCACAGTCGTTTTTATTCACCGGTCCCGGCGCGACTATCTTGGAATGACCAGGCGCATACCGGGGCGGACCCTGTTTTCATCCGTTATCACATTCGGATTGGCGTCAACTATTCTCTTCCATTCATAAGTATTGCCGTAATACATCACCGAAATTGCTGAAAGTGTCTCGCCACCGGAGACTATGTGAATTTGTGGTGCCTCTGTCGGTTTGGCCTCTGGTGATTTTATCTGCTTCCGGTGGATTTGGTCAAATTCCACGGTAGCAGGCTCGCCGGGTTGTTCGATAGGAGTCCCGGGCCTGGGCTCATTATGCCGGTCAGGCTCAACAGGAGGGCCATCGAATTGACCTTTGCCGGTAGGCACGGTCTCGCCACTGGTCTCATCCGGCTGGAAAGTTCTGCTTCGCCTCAGCCTCGACTCAATTGTGGCATCCGGCCAAACAGACATTATCAGGATGGCGCCTATTACCAGCGTTACTCCGATGAGCATTCCTGTTTTCAAATCGCTACGCATTTTTGACCGGCCTGAAATCGCTCTTGCAAGCTACTTGCGCAAAGGCGCAGCGGCCTTGGCGCCTAACAGCAATGCGGGTGCTGCTATCGCGATGGACGAATAAGTACCTATCAGGATACCGATGAGCATGGCAAAGGTAAATCCTCTAAGGCCGACTCCACCCCAGATGTACATCACAAGCACCACCATGAATGTTGTAAACGAGGTGAGCAGCGTTCGGGAGAGTGTCTGGTTGATGCTGTTGGAAATTAACTTCGGATTCAGCCTGGTGGACTTACCCCTGTTTTCACGAATACGGTCAAACACGACAATTGTGTCGTTAAGTGAGTAACCGATAATCGTCAGGAAAGCGGCAATCATCTCAAGGTTTATCTTGAAGTCGCCAATTAAAAGTGCTTTACCAATCGGCGTAGCGGCAATGTAAGTGCAGACGGTCACGGCGCCTATTGTGATGCACACATCGTGCACGAGCGCCGCAATAGCTGCGAAGCCATATCTTGCCGTGCCAAACCGAATCCATATATAGCCCACGATTGCAATCAGCGACAGGATTATAGCCACCAGAGCCCGAGTCTTCGACTGCTGCCCGATTGACGGGTCAATCTGCGTTACTCGTGTAAGCGATGTCTGCAGGGAGGCGGCGTTGACAATCTTGGTGTTTTCATTTTCAACAAATCGTTCCCACTCGTCGTCGCTCAGCTGGCGATAACCGGCTTCCGGATGAACGCTGACAAAGACAAAGGTGTTTGTTATCGCCTGGGGGTCAGGTTCGGTCAGGTCGCCGCTTAGGATTCTATAACGATACCACGCCAAATCCTGCATGTCGGGTTTGAAGCGAATGTCCTTAAATCTGGCCTGAAGCTCTTCGTAGGCGTTTGGTTTTTCAAGATTACAGACAATCTTAATCCCGCCCAAAAAGTCGGCCAGTTCCACGTCCGATTCACTTATCTTTTCAGCAGAAGCTATCGTTACTCCGAGATTTTCGCGAATATCAAGCTGGTCAGCGAAAGACTCTCTGACGGCCCGGCTGACAACCTCGTTGACCACCGGGTCTGAAACCTTCGCTTTGTCACCGAAGGCCCTGTCAAGTATCTGGTTTACAAGGGATTTATTAACCTGGCTTGTGGACACGACAAAATCTTGCCCGTCTTTTGCAACCGACAGGTTATATAGTGTGCCCGGTGACTCTTCCATCGCCTTGTTAATTGCCGCGATAACACCTTCGACCGTTTCGGGTCCGGGTTGGTTGAAGGTTACCGTAGCGGTGGTTTTGTTGGTTTCCGTGGTGGTTATCTCGTACTGAAGCCCGCTCTTTCCTATGCTGTACACCTTTGCCGCGGCAAGAGCGGGATTATTTAGCTGCCGGCCTTTGTCGCGTATTATTCCTTCAACGTCGCTTCCGGTTAAGCCCGCGCCTTGCTTGAGATCGATTTGTACACTTGTGCCGCCGGTAAACTCAATATCGTACTTGCTGTTTTCCACATCGCTGCGGGTAAAGAACACGGTCATTCCGCCTGCAATCAATAAAAACGATATTGTAAAGAACACGCCCCGGATGCCCATCCAGTTGACCTGTGGTTTGCGCACGAGCCTGAGCATTAGCAAGTGGTCCCTGATGATTCGCTTGTCAAGGAGAAAATCCAGGATTACCCGCGTTACGAAAAGGGCGGTGAACATACTCGAAGCGATGCCCAACATGAGGACAAAGGCAAAGCCCTTTATCTCTTCCGACGCCACCATATAGAGGATAAGTGCTGTGATAAACGTGGTGACGTTGGCGTCGAAAATCGTTCTGAATGCCCTTTGATAGCCGTTTGCTATGGCGGTTCTAAGGGATGAGCCGCGATCCTGTTCCTCGCGAATGCGTTCAAAAATCAGCACATTGGCGTCAACGCTCATGCCGATAGTCAGGATTATAGCTGCTATGCCGGGCAGGGTGAATGTCGCCCGGAACATTGCCATCATGCCGAGTACAAACAGCAGGTTCATGAGCAGCGCGACGTCGGCGATTGACCCCGAAAGAAGGTAGTAAATCAGCATAAATACCGCAACGGCTGCGAGTCCTATCAATCCGGCCCTGATACCTTTATCGCGGTTGTCGGCACCAATTGTCGCCCCGATGCTCTTTTCAGAGATGGGAACTTCCGAGAGCCTCGCGGGGAAGGAGCCAGCATTTAATTTGTTGACCATATCGTCTATTTCCGTTTGCGTAAAGTCGCCCGTTATGACACCGCTGGAGCGGATTGCGTCGTTAATCGTAGGCGCTGAAATTGCCTCGCCATCAAGCAGGATACACAACGGTCTTCCGATATTGTTCCTTGTTACGTTGTAGAACATTCCCGCCGCGACCTCATCATGTGTGAAGCCTATCGCTCGCCTGCCCATACGGTCCGTAGTGGGATAAGCCTTCTTCAGCTTCCATTCCCTCTGGCCGGATACATGCAGCATACACTCATTTCTCTGGTTGCTCGCCAGAACGTAATACTTGTCACCAAAGGTTCCAATAGCAGGTTCACCAATCTCCTGGAAGCTACGAGGAAATTCGGCAATGTTTTCTATCCGGCACCATACAAACTTACCACCTAATGCATGTTTGGGCCCTTTTGTCTGTAGTGCTTCTTTATATCCTTCCAGTTCGCTGGAGCTGATCTTGCCGTCGTTGGACGCCGGCAATATTCTGAACTCCAGCACGCCGGCTCCTCTGAGCATCCTTTTCAGGTCCTGGGGGTCATCCAGTCTGCCACGGTCCTTGCTGTATTCATCGAATGCACTGATAACAGCGTTAATCTTTTCTTCCCGCTCGGGAAACTTCAGTATGAAATCATTGAGTTTTGTTCTCCTTTCGGCGGATTTGGCCGGCATGTCCAGCACATCCATTACCTGCGCTATGCTGAGATTCAATTCCGAAAGCCTGGCGATCGCCTGGTCATATTGCGTGCTCAAGCCGGTATCAGGTTCAGCCAGCTCGTTGACCGCCTTGGCCCATTTTGTGTAAGTGGCCACGTATTCTTCGACCAGCTTCTTGTTGTCTTCTAAAAGATTTACAACCGTCTCAATTATACCTTCTTCGGACGGTTTTTTCTCCTGGACGAATCTCGCAATTTCTTCGCTTCGGGGCTTGTCGCCGAGCTTTGACCACTGCGGCGCCATCGCCTCAACAAAATCGCTCCTGAGTCCAGCCGAGGCAATTTTTCCCTTCAACTCGTCCATCTGGTTGGCAAGGGCATTCCTTTCGTCCTGTTTTTCTTTGCGCAGGTCATATGCTTTGGCCAGATTATCGAGAATCTCTTTTCTTTCTTCGGAATCATCGGCAAATTTTGCAAAAGCTTCCCGTCGCTGCTCATGGTCAGCTAACAGCGCAAGCTTAATCGTCATAAGATTGATGTTTTCTTTCTCCAGGTCCTCGAGGGCCTTTTCGTAGGCTTGTCGCTTCTTGCGTGTGTCGGCACTGGAGACGGGAAGCTGAATCTCGATACGCGTATCACCCTGCGGCCGCATCACAATATTGGCCACGTTCGTAGGGTCGATTCTTCTGAGCAGAATCGGAATCATTCTTTGGGCAAGACCTTTTCTCTCGGCCCTGTCCAGTCCCTGCGTGTCAATTTCATAAATGAGGCTTGTCCCGCCGGCCAGGTCAAGCCCCGGTTTAAGATTAAGCTTCACTTTGTGGCTGACGCTGTCCCACGTTGGATGAAGCTGCAGGACCGCAAAAACAACCAGGAAAACAATTAGCCCTATCTTCCAGATCAGATTCTTACTCATGGCCTCTTTCCCAAAAAATTACTTTTCGAATACTTCCGAACGGCTAATTCACCTCACCCGACAGGACCTTGCTTATCGCCCCTGCGGTAACCTTTATTTTCGTGTTGTTCGATTCATCCACCTTAAGCATAATCTCGTCATCCTTGACATCAATTACCGTACCAAGGATGCCGCCGATAGTCCTTACTCTGTCGTTTCTCCGCAGCGACTGAACCATCTTCTGATGCTGCTGTTGTTTCTTCTTTGGCCCCCTGAAAAGCAACATATACATCACGATGACAATTACGATAAGCGGCAGATAAGAAAATAAAGCGGGTTGTCGTCTCGGAGCAACTTCTTTTGCGGTACCGCTGTTCGAGGCATCCTGAATAGTACTTTCTTCTGTCTTTCCTTCGCTGTTTTGGCTGGTAATAATTTCGCCTTCTGCGCCGTCGTCACCGGCCGCGGCCAAAATGTATAGATTATTCATTCCAAATCCCCTTTTAACTTAAAGCTAAAGTTCACTTATTAATTCCAACATTCAGTAAATACTGAGAGCCAACAGGCAGCCACAGAAGCTGACCCACTAAATATTTTCTTCTGCCCAATCAGCGAACGTGTCATTTTCTATTCTTTGCCTAATTTCGCTCATCAGCCGCTGATAAAGCGTTATGTTATGTATCGATACCAAAATCGGTCCAAGCATTTCCCCTACATTGAAGAAATGCCTTAAAGCCCCTCTGCTGAAATTTCTGCAGCAGTAGCATGGGCAATCGGCCTCAATCGGAGCGGTATTGTTTATATTAACATTATTCCTGAGATGCAAGTACCCGTTCTCAGTAAAGGCACAAGCGTTTCGCCCGTTTCTTGTCGGCAGAACGCAGTCAAACATATCCACACCCGCCCGCACCGCTGCGATAATATCTGCGGGCATCCCAACGCCCATCAGATACCTCGGCTTATCATCCGGTAAAAGGGCGGCTGTATATTCTGCCGTTTTGGCCATATTATCATGCCCCTCCCCAACACTCAAGCCGCCGATTGCGTAGCCATCAAAATCCAACCCACACAGTTCGGCTGCGCAAAACTCTCGCAGTTGCAGGTCAATTCCTCCCTGCACAATGCCAAATAACAACTGTTCGGCGTTGTGGTGCGTTTCCTTACACTGCCCGGCCCAGCGAATTGTCCGCCGAACCGCTTTTTCAAGTCGGTCCCGTTCGCACGGGAAAGGCGCGCACTCATCAAAGCACATAATAATATCTGCGCCAAGCCGATTCTGCGCGTCGGTGGCAATCTTTGCATCGAGGTATATCTTTTCGCCATCGATATGGCTGGCAAATTCAACACCTTCATCACCAATTCGATTAAGGGTACTGAGCGAAAAAACCTGATATCCACCGCTATCGGTAAGTATAGGTCCCTTCCAGCCCATTAACTTATGCAAGCCACCCAGAGCCTGCAGGGCCTCGACGCCTGGCCGAAGCAACATGTGATACGTATTGGCCAGCAGTATCGGCGAGCCGGTCTGTTCTAATTGCTTCGGCGTAAGGCCTTTCACCGCCCCTCGCGTACCAACAGGCATAAATGCAGGTGTCTCTATAACTCCGTGAGCCGTTGTAAGTCTTCCGCGACGCGCCGAGCACTTTGTGGCCCGAGTGATAAGTTCGAATCCGCCCATACCAGTAATTAATAAACTCTCATAATTTTTGAGCCGGGATAGTAATAGCTAAGAATTTCCTCACACGTTTTACCATCTCTGGCCATTCCTTCGGCGCCGCATTGGCACATCCCGACGCCGTGGCCGTAACCCCTGCCGGCGTAGAATCTGAACTTGCCGCCAATCTTTAATATCTGACAGGCGGCGCTCCTGATTTTCTGACCGCTCGGGTCGGCTGTCAGACGCAAATCTTCACCTCGCAGAAAGCCGGTTTCGTCATTTTCGCCGATAAATTTGACAGAGGTAATTCGGCTGAAGTTGTCGTACTTGCTTACCCTGAATGGCTCAATGGCCTCAATTTTTCCCAGACTTTGCAATTTAGGATAACGTTTTATTATTTGACCGCTGAGCCGGTCTGCTTCAAACTCAGCCATTGGCCAGAAGAAAAAGCTCATCTTGGCCACATTTTTGCAGTAAGGGCACTGTACGCCGATGAGCGGACCGTAGGAATCACCAAACACATCTTTGCTGTTTTGCGTATGGCCTCCACAGGTTGAACTATAATACGTGGGGAAAATCCCCTCTTGGCCGTTGCTGTGTTTACATACCAGAACCTGGCCGGCGGTCTCATTGACGGCGTGCCAAACCGTCGCGGATTCAGCCGAGATGCCACCATAAACCTGACTGGCCTGTGTTTTTTTTACATCCCAGTTGCGATTGTGACCAAGGGTGTTCTTCATGTATAAACAGTACGTCCTGGCGGTAATTGCCTGGGCTTTTAAGGTTTCCGGCTCCCAGTACCTCGGCATCTCTGCACCAACTACACCAGCTAAATAGGCTTCGAGTGGAACGGCGTTTACCACGTTAAGAGAGCGCCCGTCGGCGTTAGTAGTCAGCCTTAAATTTCCGCGATATCGCCGGCCATTGACGCCGAGCACGAACGGTTTTTTAGGCCGGATTGCCACTTTTTGGTCGAACAGCTTGCCACCTACAAGGATTTTTCCACCTGACAGGCTCACCTTTGTAGTTTCGCCGTTTTTGCCGAAATCAGCCTTAGCCTGGGTTTCCATATCAATAGCGCCGAAACCAGTCTCCGCTGTGAGCGTGCATGTTCTAATGTTGTCAAAGAGCAAAACCTTTATCCAGAACCGCTGGGCAACATCCATCCCAGGCGTCGGCTCAATAAGCCGGCGCTTCTCGCACCCGACCGAAAAACAAATGAATATTAACGCGGATACCCATACTGCAACCACTTTGTTTTTGACGGTGATTCTTGCAGCTATGGGTACCTTCGGCTCCATGCTAAAACTTCGAACCCACCTTGCTGTCAGCAATACATGTTCCTATTCAAGCGTCCGCAGGCTCAGCCCATAGCCGGTCAGACGTTCCTTGATTTCATTAAGGCTTGTGACGCCGAAATTCTTGCAGCCTAACAGTTCAGCTTCGGTCTTGCCGACCAGTTCGGCTAACGTTAGCACACCCAGATTTGCCAGGGCATTTTTTGCCCGCACCGACAACTCTATATCATCCACGGACTTATCCAACAGTTCTTCTTTTGCCCTATCTTCTTGGCCGTTCTCATCGCCAGTGGCCGCCGTTTCGTCTTCCAATGCCATCCCTAATGTCAATCCCTTCAAATCCAGAATCTTCTTTACCTCGATGAGCGAAGTTTCCCCGAAATTCTTGTAAGACAACAAGTCCACCTCGGTGGTCCTTAAAAGGTCGCCCAACGTCAGGATACCCATTTTTTTCAGGCAGTTTCTGCTTCGTACCGAAAGCTCGAAATCGGAAATGGGAATCTCAAGGATTCGGCTTTGCCTGTCCCGCCGTTTCTCTCTCTCCTCGTCATACACCATCACCTTTGAGCTGTTGATATCTTTGGCAAACAGTATTGCCTTTTTATGATTCGGATGCGATTGCAAAACCATATCCACACACTCCATTGCCTTGTCGTACTCGCCGGCGTCCTCATATAACACAGCGAGGTTAAGAATCGCATTTATATAAACCGGTGCGGTTTTCGTAATCTGCCTGTAATAATCTATCGCTGCCTCATCGTCACCCCGCAAATCGCACGCATAAGCAAGGTGGAAAAGAGCCTTCTGGTGAGCGGTGTCCAGTTCTATGGCAATTTCATAATTGGTTATCGCTTCGTCATACTGCCCCTGAGCGTCGGCAAGCCGGCCAAGCTGAAAGTGATATTCAGCACTGACTTTTTCAAAATTGGCGCAGGCTTTAAGCTCTTTGGCCGCCTCGTCAAACCTTCCTGCCTTGCGCAGTGTAGCGGTCTTTTCAAGCGCTACCATCAATGAATCGGCCTGCTTTTTGCCCGCTTTATCAAAGCTGGCAATTGCCTTATCAAACATTTCCAACTGCCGAAACGCATAGCCCAGATATATGAACTTTTCTTTGCAGTCGCGTGCATTTTTGAGTTTCTCGATGGCTTCTGCGTTTCTGCCGAGTATAACAAGCCCGATTCCCGCCGTCAAATTGTTGCCCGAATGCTTCTGAACCTTTTTGGCGAACTTTAGCTTGTTAATTTCGCCGCTGTTGACAAATGACGAAAGCTTTTCAAGCTCATCAAGAGATGGCGGTTCTGCGCCGAACAAATCAACTTCTGTTTGGGCTATTGATACCATGGGACCACACTCCTTATAAATGCAAGTTCATAAACCTGTTTTTCTTTACCAATAATATACTTTTGGCATTACGGCCCCAGCGTCCGCCGGATAGCCGGTTTTGGCGTTCTCTCAAAAAACCTCATAGCTCAGAATCGGACAACTGCTACATTATAGAAGGCTTGTAAACATTTGCAATACAAATTTTATGGTCGTTTTGTGAGTATTTGCCGCCAACAGAATGCACATTCTGTCGCCCGAGCGCATTGCGATGACAAAAGAGGGGCGGTGGAATGGAAATAGTTTGACAGGAACAGTGCGCATTCTTAGAATCATACTGGCGTTTATTAACAAAGGGGTCCAAAAATAAGGGAGGTATAATAATGGACAGAAGAGCTTTTATGGCGACAGGGCTTGCTGCCGGAGCAGCAGTTTCTATAGCGGCATTTCCAGGGCGGAGCGCATCTGCTGAGCCGGCCAAATTCTCGACCAAACCTAAATTCAAGCTGAAGTATGCGCCGCATTTCGGGATGTTTCGCAATCACGCCGGGAATGACCCGATAGACCAGTTGAAATTCATGGCGGATGAGGGCTTCGGCGCGATGGAAGACAACGGGATGATGGAAAGACCGAAAGAGTTGCAGGAAAAGATTGCGAGCCAGATGAGCCGATTAGGAATGACGATGGGCGTGTTTGTGGGATGCGCGCATTGGGGGCGGAAGACCTTCGTGCGTCCTGCTAGGAGCGTGCGTAAGACGTTAGTGAAACAGATGGCCGCTGCTGTGGAGGTAGCCAAGCGGGTCAACGCCAGGTGGTGCACGGTTTTGTTAGACTCGTATGACGATGGACTGGAATGGGATTACCAGACGGCCAATGCTATTGATAATCTCAAGGCCTGTGCCGAGGTCTGCGAGCCGTCGGGCCTTGTGATGGTGTTGGAGCCTTTGAATCCGTGGCGGGACCATCCCGGTTTGTTCCTGACGAGGATTCCACAGGCGTATCAGATCTGTCGGGCAGTGAACAGTCCATCCTGTAAAATCTTAGACGACCTTTATCATCAGCAGGTAACCGAGGGCAACCTTATTCCCAACATCGATTTGGCTTGGGACGAGATCGGCTATTTTCAGATGGGAGATAATCCCGGGCGGTGTGAACCGACCACCGGAGAGATAAACTATAAGAATATCTTCAAGCATATACACGCCAAGGGTTTCAAAGGGGTTCTCGGCATGGAGCACGGCAACAGCAAGAGCGGCAAAGAGGGCGAAAGGGCCGTAATAGAGGCCTACCGTGCATGTGACGATTTTTAGTGAGCGTTTTTGCAAAACTTTGTAAACATACACATTGTACAAGGAGCTTGACGATGAAGAATGGCATTTCAAGAAGAGATTTTGTAAAGGCAACCGCTGGGGTATCAGCGGCTGCGATGCTTTCGAGGACAGGGGGGGTGTTCGCTGCCGGGTCGGATAAGATACGTGTTGGAGTAATAGGTTGCGGTGGGCGTGGTACGGGCGCGGCGATGGACTGTGTAAGGTCTTCGCCCAATGTAGAGATAGTGGCAATGGCCGATATGTTCAACGACCGGCTGGATAGTTCCTTGGCAGAGCTTAGCAGGGAAGTCGATGATAAGGTTTCGGTGACCGGCGATACGAGTTTTACGGGATTTGATGCATACGAGAAGGTGATTGCCTGTGACATCGATATGGTCATATTGGCGACTCCGCCGCATTTCAGGCCCATGCATCTAAAAGCCGCAGTCGAAGCCGGCAAGCACATCTTTATGGAAAAGCCGGTCGCTGTGGACCCGGTTGGCATTCGCTCGGTCATCGCCTCATCCGAGTTGGCGAAAGAAAAAGGTTTGGGCATCGTGGCCGGGACCCAACGCCGACACCAAAAACACTATCGCGATATAATGAAACGTATTCATGATGGTGCTATCGGTGAAATCGTCGGTGGACAGTGTTACTGGAATATGGGGGGGTTATGGGTAAAGAAAAAACAGCCGGACTGGTCCGAAATGGAATGGCAGTGTCGTAACTGGTTGTATTTCACCTGGCTTAGCGGCGACCATATCGTGGAGCAGCACGTCCACAACCTCGACGTTATCAATTGGGCGATTGGGTCGCATCCGGTCAAATGTATGGGTATGGGCGGCAGAGAGGTGCGCACCGGGCCAGAGTACGGCAATATTTTTGACCATTTCGCAATTGAGTTTGAGTATGAAAACGGCGCTCGCGTTTTGAGTATGTGCCGCCAGACTCCAGGCTGCACCAATCGTGTATCGGAAAATGTAGTCGGAACAAAAGGCTCTGCCTACACCGACGGTGCCAACGGATACATCGAGGGACCCAACGCCTACAAGTTCGAAGGCGATTCTCCCAATCCTTATGAGCAGGAGCATGCCGACCTTATCGAGAGCATTCGCGCCGGCCGGCCGCTCAACGAAGGCCGCCAGGTTGCCGAAAGTAACTTAACAGCAATAATGGGACGCATGAGTGCATACACCGGTAGAGCCTTAAAGTGGGACTGGGTAATGAACGTCTCGAAGCTGGACCTTTCGCCCGAGGAGTATGAAATGTGTGATTTGCCCGTCAGACCTATAGCGGTTCCCGGGCAGACAGAACTTATTTAACAGCCAGCCCTTAGACCTCGATTGATAGCCTGATGAGGATACGTACACTCAGAAATGATTTGGTGCGTCGTAAGTGAGTGCTCATAGAAGCTGTTCTGGGGACGCAAGTGAAATTTACAGGTGGCTATAACATATTGCTTGAAGGCAAGCCGGGCCGCTTAATAGAAGCGTTGCCTGAGCCGGAGGCCCTCTATCTTCCCCTGCGCAGCAGGCGTTTTGAATTCAGCGAGTTGTGCGTCGAGGATGGCCGGCGTGTAAATGGCGGCGGTGTCCTGGCCAGAGACCCGAACAACTATGCAGTGCCCCTATTGGCGCCGCGAGCGGGCCTTGTCCGGCTTGACGCCGCTAAGGGTCATATAGTCCTTGAAGATATCTCAAAGACGGAGTTTGCTTATTCCGAGCAAGGCGAGCTTCCTCACATAGTCCGCCAGATGGGCGAAGCGGGCATTAAGCGGCATAAACTACTCGAATTAGGTGCATGGCAATATTTTAGTGATGCCTTCGGCGGCGCTTTGCCCGACCCGCTTGGCAGGCCACAGGCGGTAATAGTTTCGACCATCAGCCTTGAGCCTTTTGTCGCCAGAGGTGATGTACAACTCCAGGAAAGGTTGTTGGATTTCACGAGAGGACTGGAACATCTGCAGTCACTTCTGGAATACCAGCCGATTTATCTGGTTATGCCGGATATCAGCTCTGACTTCGCACTGCAGGTTCGCCGTCAGATACGCGGATATGCACGGGCTGAATTAATTGAAATTCCGCTCAAATATCCCTACGACAATCCCAACATTCTTGCCCGACATCTGAGACTAAAAAGGGATGGCGGTCCCGTTTGGTTTGTTCGAACCGAAGGAGCTTTGGCGGTTGACCGTGCCCTGACATTATCAAAGCCGTGTCTGAGCCGGATAGTCTCAGTTGCCGGTTCCGCAGTGGAGCTTCCCGTTCATATCAACGTGATGACCGGCTACCCGATAAAGGATATTCGCACCCGGTGCATACCGGCCGGTGTCGTTAGAATAATCAATGGAGGCGTACTCACCGGCCGGGCCATAGACACCGAAACGTTGGGCCTTGATACAGAGTGCACAGGCCTGACGGTTCTTGCCGAACATACCGAGCGTGAGTTGTTTGGCTTTGCGCGTCCCGGCTGGGACCGCAGCTGTTATGCTGCGTGCTTTTTAAGTTCTCTGAGAAAGGATTTCCGCGAGCGGTTCACCACAGCAATGCGCGGCGAAGACCGGGCCTGCGTGTCGTGTAATTTTTGTGAGGAGGTATGTCCTGCCGGCATTATGCCGCATCTGCTCCACAAATATCTGTATCGGGATTTGCTCGAAGAGACTGAGCAGGCCCGCATAGACCTTTGTATTGAGTGCGGCCTGTGCTCTTTTGTCTGCCCATCGAAGATTGACCTTACAAATCAGTTTATCGAGGCAAAGGCCATGCTCGAGCAGGAAAAAGAGGAAATACGCCGGGAAAAGTTAAAGGCCGAAGAGCTGCAGCGCCAGCAGGAGGCCAGAGGCCGGTCGGCTAAGGAGAAGGAATATTGAAGTTCCTGCTGGACATATTTAAGACGGTCCGCCCCACCTTCGGGCAAGGCGGCAGGCTTAGTACCTTCAAGTGCATCTTCGACGCGATGGAGAACGTCTTTTTCGCACCGCCAAAAGTCACCGCAACCTGCCCTCATGTCCGCGACCCTCTCGATATCAAGCGGTTTATGTCAATGGTTATAATTGCTCTTTTGCCCTGCCTGGCTACATCTTTTTACTTTTTCGGCTGGCGGCTTGTGGCAATGATTATGGTTTCATATATAGCGGGTGGCGCGGTCGAGGTAATCTTTGCAATTGTGCGAAAGGAGGACATCAACGAAGGTTTTCTGGTGACCGGAATGTTGTTTCCGTTAATCCTGCCGCCGGCGCTGCCTCTTTGGATGGTAGCTGTTGGAGTGGTGTTCGGAGTATTTGTCGGCAAGGAACTGTTCGGCGGTACGGGACGCAACATCTTTAATCCTGCAATTGTCGGCCGATGCTTTTTAGCTCTTGGGTACCCGGCGGCAATGTCGGGCAGTTGGACGACTGCCGGCACCGGTCTGAGCGGCCGGATGCTTCAATATGTAACTTCTTCCAATGTTGACGCTGTAAGCACTGCGACACCGCTGGTATTGGCCAAACAGGGTCAATTCGTTGGCCTGTGGCAGATGTTTTTGGGAAATATCTCAGGCAGCATGGGTGAGACATCCGCTGTTGCTATTATCCTGGGCGGTGTGTTTTTGCTCGCCACGCGCGTGGCCAACTGGCGCACGGTTGTGAGCATACTCGGCTCGTCCGCGTTACTGGCGGCGGTACTTCATTATTCCCAGCCCGAAAGGTTTGCACCGCCTGTGTGGTATTTATGTGCGGGCGGCTTGATGTTCGGCGCATTCTACATGGCCACAGACCCTGTCACCAGTCCTACTACCAAAGCGGCCAAATGGGTTTACGGCATAATAATAGGTGCCGTGACAATGCTGATACGCAATTTCACTGGATATGTCGAGGGTGTGACGTTTGCCATTCTATTAGGCAATATCATCGCTCCTATCCTTGATGAGATTGTAATCAAGGTTCGTCTCAGGAGTCTCAGCAATGAAGGGTAATCTTTACACGCTCAGCTATGCCGCCATACTCGGCACCGTTTGCGCTTTGCTGTTGACTGCTGCCTCCAGCTTTACCGCTCCCTATAGGGCCGCCAATGCCGAAGCTGAAGAGATATTAAATATTCTTACGGCATTAAAAGTTTCTTTTCAGGCCGACGCCTCGCCTGAGCAGTTGGTCGAAATATTCAACACCAATGTCCGCCGCCGGAGTCGAGGCGGCCAGACTCTTTACGAGTATTGCCCGCCTGATGCCGAAGGCAAAACTCAGGCTGCTGCGGTGCGGTTTTCAGGGCCGGGGTTGTGGGGCCCGATCAATGGTTTTCTGGCCCTGGAACCCGACATGAGAACGATTCGCGGTGTAACCTTCTATGAACAGGAAGAAACCCCAGGCCTGGGCGGCGAAATTGCCTCGGTGTGGTTTCGTCGGCAGTTCGAGGGCAAAAGAATTGCAGACGAGACCGGCAAGATTGGAATCATTATAAAGCCCGGCGGCAAAGCGTCCACTATAAATGAGGTGGATGCTATAACGGGAGCAACAATGACCTGCGATAAGGTTGAGGTGATACTCAATGAGGTTATCAATAAAATCGTCGAGGAAAGGAATAAAGATGGCTGATAGACAACAACCAGGTTGCCTTTCCTGTGGGGTGAAGGGTCTTTGCGGCGGCAGAGGCTTACTTACACTAAAAGATGGGGCGTGGACAAACAACCCGTTAGCGGTTCAGGTATTGGGTATTTGCTCCGCTTTGGCCGTGACGAACCGACTGGAAAGCTCGCTTGTTATGGGCGCGGCACTCATCTTTGTTTGTGTGGGCTCCAATTTGTTTGTCTCCCTGCTGCGCAAAAGGACCCCCCATCGGATTCGCATGATTACCGAAGTAGCCATTATTGCTACCTTCGTTATTCTGTTCGACCAGTTTCTAAAGGCGTTCTACTGGGACATGTCAAAACAATTAGGCCCTTACGTCGGCCTGATAATAACCAACTGCATCATTATGGGCCGTGCCGAGGCGTTTGCCCTGCAGAACCCGCCGATTTTATCAATCGTCGATGGCGTGGCCAACGGGCTCGGCTATGCAGTGGCCCTGGCGATCATTGGATTTTTCAGGGAGCTGTTAGGCGCCGGCGAGGTACTCGGATACGCGGTGCTTGGCAGTGGATGGTACACACCGAACCAGTTGATGATATTAGCTCCCGGGGCGTTCTTTGTGTTCGGTGTTGTCATTGCGATTTTCAATGCCTTGAAAGGCCCGGATACTTAAGGAGAAAAAACGATGAGCGAAACATCTGCACTGGTAATCCTGATCGCAGCGATATTTACCAATAATATACTGCTGACCAATTTTTTGGGTATGTGCTCTTTCATCGCCTGCTCGGGCCAAATCAGAACGGCGGTGGGGCTGGGAACGGCGGTTACGTTTGTTATGACCGCTACTACGATACTGAATTTCGCAATCTATCATTTCATACTGATACCGCTGGGCCTTGACCATCTGACATTTATCGTTTTCATAGCCGTCATCGCGGCCTTCGTTCAGTTCGTTGAGATGTTTGTGGAGCGATTCAGCCCGAAGCTCTATTTCGCCCTCGGAATATTCCTGCCTTTGATTACGGTCAACTGTGCGATTCTTGGCGCCTCTTTGTTCATGGTTATTCGAAATTACACCTTTGTACAGTCTGCCGGCTTTGGTTTCGGGGCCGGGCTTGGCTGGGCCGTGGCAATTATCCTCATGGCCGGGCTGAGACAAAAAATGGCATACAGCAACATCCCGCAGCCGTTTCAGGGCGTGCCGATAGCGATGATTGTTACCTGCGTGCTCGCCATGGCGTTTATGGGCTTTGCGGGAATGGTATCAATTCAATAGGGGTACTTGATGGTTTATTTGTTGTCGGTATTATCTTTCGCAGGTCTCACAACGGCGCTGGCAGCTTTGCTGATGGTCGCCGAGCGCTGGCTTGTTAACTACGGTGTCTGCAAGCTGGACATTAATGCCGGCGAAAAGCCTCTTGAGGTCGACGGCGGCCGGACATTGCTTTCAAGCCTTTATGCTAATGAGATTTTTATCCCTTCTGCATGCGGCGGCAAGGGAACGTGCGGACATTGCAAAATCATTGTCACATCCGGCGGTGGGCCCGTGCTGCCTACAGAAACACCGTATCTTTCTCGAAAAGAAATCCGAGCAAACCTACGTTTGGCCTGCCAGGTCAAAATCCGCGAGGATATATACGTTCGGATACCCGAAGACCTTCTGGACGTCAGGATGTTTACATCTACGGTCCAAGGCGTTCGCGAGCTTACCCATGATATCAAAGAAATACGTTTGCGATTAGATGAGCCTTCTGAAATATCACATCGGCCCGGCCAGTACGTACAGGTACAGGCCCCCGCACCGGATGAGCCGGTCTTTCGTGCTTATTCAATCAGTTCCCCGGTGTATGAGCCGGATATAGTCGAGCTTGTCGTGAAGCTGGTCCCGGGCGGTATCGCCTCAACCTATCTGCACAGCCTAAAAACCAGCGACACGGTTCATTTCACCGGGCCGTTCGGCGAGTTTCGCCTGAACGACGACCCATCCGTTGAGGTTATCTGTATAGGCGGTGGATGCGGGATGGCGCCGATTAGGAATATTATCTATACCCTTTACAAGCGATGGCCGGACCGCTCATGCCGGCTGTTTTTCGGATGCCGAACCACCCGTGACATCTTTTATCTGAACCAGTTTGAGGAATTAGCTCGAAAACACCCCAGCTTTCATGTGGTCTATGCGCTATCCGACAAACTGGGCAAAGATGAAAAATGGGATGGAGAGACCGGATTTGTTCATTTGTCGGTCGATAAACACTTAGAGCCGGGCGTGAGACGCCAGGCGTTTCTTTGCGGGCCGCCGCCGATGATTGAAGCTGTAACACGGGTTCTGCAGGACAAAGGCATCCCCCCGAACGATATATTCTATGACGAATTCTAAACGGCATCCCGCGATTGTATTGCTGTCATGGGGGCAGCTATGTGCTATGAGCCTCGCACCACTGCCTGGCATTCTGGAACAGTTTTAGCCAGGGTGAACTATTCAAGTGTGACCAGCTTTCAGGCCAGTAGGGCCACTGCCATTTCATAAAGAGTCTCTCCGGGTGCGGCATGAGTGCCAGATGCCTTCCATCGTGCGAGCACAAAGCAGTAATACCGTGTTTGGAGCCATTTGGATTGAACGGGTACATTTGGGTATCCTGCCATTCGTCATCAACGAATCGAATGGGTGTGAGACCGTTGAGGGAACTTTCCAATATCGCCTCGTCCGGCCATAA
>JGI10211J34971_10001726_pt1 | contig 17894 bp, 17 predicted proteins | sample Etolagsediment_FD_34971 | JGI IMG/M metagenome (IMG submission 34971) | reverse complement strand
ATTCAATCTTAAAGATCCCATTTAAGCTTAGTAGATCCCCGTATACTCGTAAGAACCAGTTCTATAGATTGATATGGCTAAGGCTGATTTTTCTTATTGATCCCTTCTTATCCACCTTTTAAGAATGTTCTGCGCTCGGATGAGGCGTATTCTGTATCAGGGAGCATGAACAGAAAAAATCCGGGCCGAGAAAAGAAAAACAGGCTGTAAATACGAGAGGGATACGTCTATTACTAAAATACCCGGGCAAAGATCTCCTCCACGTGCTTAAGGTGGTAATCAAGGGAAAATACCTCGTCTACCTCTCGTTTATCAAGATAGTGTTGAACGTCTTGATCCCCTAAGATAAGATCCTTGAAACTCTCTCCGGTGCTCCAGGCTTGAAGAGAGTTTTTCTGCGTTATTGAATAGGCATGCTGACGGGAGCACCCCTTGTTTACCAAGGCCAAGAGGATTTGCTGTGAAAAGATAAGTCCCTTCAGTTCTTCGAGATTCCTGAGCATGGTGTCCTTGTTAACCACCAGATTCTTTATTATCCCTTTGAATCGATTGAGCATATAATCTATGACAATAGTGCTGTCTGGTGCAATCACTCTTTCCACAGAGGAATGACTAATATCCCGTTCATGCCAAAGGGCCATGTTTTCCATAGCAGCAATGCAATTGGATCTAACAAGTCGAGCCAATCCTGAGAGATTTTCTGAGCCAATTGGGTTCTTTTTATGCGGCATGGCTGATGAGCCCTTTTGTCCTGAGGTGAAAGCCTCTTCCGCCTCACCAACTTCTGTTCTCTGTAAATGCCTGATCTCTACTGCCATCTTTTCAATGGAACCTGCCAAAATTGCCAGTGCAGTAAAATATTGTGCATGTCTATCTCTTTGAATAATCTGTGTTGATATCTCTGCAGATTTTAGATCAAGATGCTTGCACACATATTTTTCAATCTGAGGGGGAATATTGGCAAAGGTTCCTACAGCCCCGGATATCTTTCCATAGCTTATCACATCCATTGCCTGTTTGAGCCGCCTGAGGTTTCGTTGCATCTCGCTAAACCATACAGCCAGCTTGAGGCCAAAGGTTATGGGTTCTGCATGGATTCCATGAGATCGACCGATCATTGCAGTATTCTTATGTTCAAAGGCCTTTTCCTTTAAAACATCCATAAGGTTGCGAACATCATTTATAATAATCAGGAGTGCCTCTCTGAGCTGAAGTGCAAAGGCAGTATCTAGGATATCAGATGATGTGAGTCCCATATGAATAAAGCGTGCATCAGGTCCAACAGACTCCTCAACATTCGTTAAAAAGGCAATCACATCATGCTTTGCCGTTTCCTCAATCTCCTGGATCCTTTCAACAGAGAAACTCGCTTTTTGCTTGATAGTTTCAACTGCCTCTTGCGGGATCATTCCCTGTTTGGCCATGGCCTCGCATACAAGGATCTCGACCTGAAGCCATTTCTCAAAGCGATTTTGGGGCTCCCATATCTTTGCCATCTTGGCACGTGAGTATCGCTCAATCATATAAGCACCTAAAAATATATTGACTATTGGTTGTCCTATAAGCTAATTTTCTGATAAAATCAAGCTAAATGAAGGATAAAAGGGCGGTTTTATCCACATCCCTTCCGGTGTTGAGGTAGTGATAATTTGTTGTTGAATAGTAACGAAAAATTTATTCTAACAGGGCGGGCGAGACTATATAACGAGGTAAATGTAAAAAGGAGAGGAGAATGACAAGAAAAATATCTATTTTTTTAGGAATCCTGTTTTTTCTACTATTAGGATCTTCGATTATTTTAGCCTCTGAGGAGCTTACCTTGGAGGAGAGCATTAAGATAGCCTTAGAGAAGAGTTTATCTATCTACTCAGCACAAGAAGAAATAAAGGCAAAAGAATTTGAAGAACTCTCCATAAAGGCTGATTTTTTGCCAAAATTAAGCACCAGCTACACGTATACCCGTCTTGATAATGATACTGTTAATGATGCCAAATATACAGCCTATCCTTACAACCCTGTAACTAACTCTCATTTTGCGCGTTCGGTTTCCCCATTGGGCACTAATAGGTACCAATTTAATATAACGGCCACACAACCCCTGTTTACAGGGTGGAGGCTTACCATAGCGCGGGATTTAGCAGTATTAGGGGTAGATACCGCCAAGATCCAGAAGGAGACCGTCATTCAAGACCTGGTATTAAATGTTAAAGAGGCCTATTTTGGCATCTTGAAAGCGGAGAAGCTCGCAAAAGTTGCCGAACAGTCAGTTGAGCTTCTTGAGGCTCAACTGAAGGTATCTCAAGCCTTTTATGATGAAGGGATTATAGCTAAAAATAATCTCCTGCAAACTGAGGTCCAAATGGCACAGGCCCGTCAGAATTTGATCAAGGCAGAGAATGGGGTAGAAATTGCGAAATCCCTGTTTAACAAGTTGCTCAGAAGGGGGCTTAACCAAGAGGTAAAAATTAAGGATATACTTGATTATTACCCCATAAGATTGCTCCTTGAGCAATGCATGAAAAACGCAGGGCAGAACAGGCCAGAGATAAAAGAGGTATCTCTCAATGTCATGTCTGCTGAAAAAGCCATAGATTTGAGTAAAAGTAGCTACTACCCATCAGTGACGTTAATTGGAAATTACCAAAGAGAGACCGATGATATCCTGTTAGACTTCAGTCCAGGGGGAGATCCTGATAGCTGGACTATAGCTTTACAGGGAGAATGGACCTTTTGGGAATGGAAAAAGAAGAGACATGATGTAGCTGCTGCCAGGGCAAAACGAGCAAAAGCCAATTACATCTTAAAAGAAATTAAGGATAATATTCAGCTGGAAGTAAAGGAAGCCTATTTATCGTTAAGGGAGGCAGAGAAAAATATCCAGGTAGCAAAAAAAGCTGTGATTCAGGCAGAAGAAAATTTCAGGATGAATGAGGAAAGATACAAACAACAGGTTGCCACCTCCACCGATGTCCTGGATGCTCTGACCCTTCTCACTCAGGCGAGGACAAATCATTTCAATGCCTTAAGTGAACACAATACTGCCTGGGCAAGGCTTGAAAGGGCTATGGGCGTAGGATACAACGCACAGAGTAAATAATTATTTTCCTAACTGATCTTCTCCACAATCAAATCTTCAACTTCTACGGCTAAGGATCTTTGAAGTAGCTCTATTGATATCACTACCTTGTCAGCTTTACCCTTATGCTTAATATAAAATCCAGTCAGTCCTTTTAAAGGCCCCTCCATAATCATAATCCTGTCACCTTCTTTCATATAGGCCTGGTTCCTCACGGTCCTGTCAGTGCCATGTAATGTTTTAAGTGATGCTATCTCTTCATCTTTTACTGGAACAGCCTTTCCTTGGATACCAAGTATTCTCACAACTCCATACGTCTTAATTATATCCCAGTATTGATATAAATTTAGATCTGAATGCACAAAGACATAGCCCGGCAAAAGAGGGACCAGTATTGTTTTTCTTCGATCTTTTCTCCTGCTCATAACCTGCATTTTAGGAAGAAAGGCCTCAATTAATTTTTTCTTCAGTCCGTTAAGGACAACGTCTTCATGCCGACTTCTTGAATGAATAGCATACCATTTTAGTTGATTTTCCGTAATTTGATAATTATTGGTCATTTGTCATCTTTCATTTGTACTTCTTTTTTTATGTACATTAGATTTTTGCACAAGATTGAAATCTTTATACCCTATGGCAGACTGATAAAAGTTTCATCATCCTTTAAGTCACATTTCAAGATTATATAAAAAAATTTCTATGAAACATATCATTCCGTTTTAGGCCCTCTTCTAATAGAGACATGATTACCATTTCCTCTATTGAACGATTTCCAATTATCATACTCACTATACTCCATGAGACAAAAACAGGGAGTACCTAACGTTCAAAGCGCCTAATGTAAGTAAAATCATCAATAAACTAACAAAGATAAAACGAATTAATACATCGAAGGATTTTAATCTCACCGAATTAAATTCCCAAACCTACTCAAGTGAGGCCAGGACCAATAAATAATAATAGCCTTCCCTTTGAGCTTATTTAATGACACAAAGCGCCAGTATCTGCTATCATGACTATTATCACGGTTATCACCCATAACAAAAATGGAATTTTCAGGTACAATTACAGGCCCATAACTTTCATGTTTAATGTATTCATCCAATATATAATGTTTAGATTTTTCAAACAATTCTAGATATTTATCAGCCGTAGTAATATTTTTATCCTTATACTTTTCAACATATTCTGTCTCGATTTTCTCACCGTTCACATACAACACATCATTCTTTATCTCAATCTTATCTCCCTCAATGCCAACAACTCTCTTTATAAAATCTTTCCTCTCATCTCGTGGCCATTTAAAAACTACTACATCCCCTCTCTTCGGTTTTTTAATTTGTATGATATAACGGTCAACAAAGGGTACCTTAATTCCGTAAATAAATTTATTTACTAAAATATGATCTCCAATAAGAAGCGTTGGTTTCATAGATCCTGAAGGGATCTTAAAGGCTTGAATCACAAATGTCCTAATGAAAAGTGCCAGAATAAGAGCTATTATGGCTGCCTCTAAATATTCCCTAAAGAGGCTCTTTTTCTTCTTTTCTCTCATTTGTTTTTTTCTTTCTCCTTCTTTATTCATATTAACTACCTTTCTTATACCCTATTTGCCTAAAGAATTTAATGTAACAATTACTTTTTTGTAAAGTAATTTCTCAAAAGAGGCAATTTCAAAAAATTAAAAACTTTGTAACCGTTCAGAGTTCAAAGTTCACGGCTCAGTGTAAACCGCTTTGAGGTTTTTCACATTACTATTGCTTCCATTGAGTTAATACGATGGGCGCATCAACCTCTGAACCTCGCCTGTCCTGATATAATCAGGGCGAGCAGGTGTGAACCTTGTAACCTAACTCCCAGATCAGAAATCGAGCCCTTTATCCAAGACATTACACCAAAATCTTTGAGAGTTTACGAGATTTGCATTACTACATATTGTGGTAAACATATAAATTACCACTATATAGCTATAAATTGTGGTAATTTTACTTAATTTATTAAAAATACTTGACAAATTAACCTATATATGCGTTAGTATACAGAAATTTTTCCTATTATTCATTGATTAATATTAAACTTTTTTTGGAGGAATGGGCAGTGGGTCAAAATACGGTAAAAAAAATAAGAGAAGAACTTTTACTAAGTAAGGCAGAACTGGCAAGAAAAGCCGGTGTTTCTCCATTAACAATTGATAGGATTGAAAGAGGAAAAGATTGCAGAATGGAGACAAAGAGAAAAATTATTTTGGCTCTTGGTTACAATTTAAGCGACAAAGATAAACTTTTTATTGATGATAGATAAATCTTTAAGAAAATATGTTTCAAATGCCCATATTAGCAAAAAATAGACTTATTGGGATTGATATTGGATCCCACGCTATCAAGATTGTCGAAATTGGCGATAGCAAAAAGGGAATGATCTTAAGAAATTTTGGCATGATAGGGCTCCCCCAAGGCTCTATAGTTGAAGGTTCTATTAAGGAAAAAGAAATAGTTTCTTCTGCCCTCAAAAACCTCCTAAAAAATCTAAAAATTAAAAACAAGAATGTGGCCACATCTATATCTGGCTATTCAGTTATTGCCAAAAGAATTACAATACCAAAAAGAAAAGAAAAAGAATTAGAAAAAAGCATGCAAAGTGATGCAGAACAATACATTCCTTTTGACATAAACGACGTAAATCTGGACTTTCAAATCCTTTCATCAGAAAAAGAAGAGACAGGAGACGAGGAAAAGGAAAGATTAATGGATGTCCTTTTGGTAGCTGCAAAAAAGGATATAGTGGAAGAATACATAAGCCTCCTTGACCTAACAAAACTTAATTCAGTGGTGTTAGACATAGACGCCTTTGCCCTACAAAACGCTTTCGAAATCAGCAATCATGAACAATCTGGCTGTCACGCCTTGGTAAATATCGGTGCTCAACAACTCACGATAAACGTTATTCAAGATGGTGTTTCCGTATTTACCAGAGATTCATCCTATGGTGGATCACAAATCACAAGTGTGATCCAACAAGAACTAAACGTCCCTTATCAAGAAGCAGAAATGATAAAATTGGGTGCTAAACCATTAGAAACAAAGAAAAGGCCTCTAATAGAGGAGATATTTTCATCAACAGTTACAAAATGGGCTCAAGAAGTAAAGAGAGCACTTGATTTTGTGGCAACTACTTTTACAGACACAAAAATTGAAAATGTTCTGCTTAGCGGAGGCTCATCCTTGGCTAAAGGATTCAATAAATATCTCGGCCTGGAAACAGGTGTAAAGATAGAGATGCTCAATCCTTTTGGTAATTTGAAGATAAAGCAAAAATTATTTGATGCAGAATACTTAAATTATCATGCGCCAATGGCCGTTATTTCTGTCGGCCTTGCATTGCGGAGTATAGGTGATAGATGATAAGATGTAACCTTTTTCCTTTCAGAACTGCCAGGATACAAGAAAATATAAGGCGACAAGTGACTATCTACATCCTCTTTATTATATTTCTTACCCTGGCAAGCAGTTACTTCTATCTTAATCTCCATAACAAGTTAAAAGCGTTGAGAAAAGAGCAAGATGTTAAACAAAAAGAGCTGGATTCCTTTAAAAATATCAATGTAAAAATAGCTGCCTTAAAAAAAACTATCGCTGATGTTGAAATTAAATTAAAGACGATAAAAATATTAGAAAAAAATAAAACCTGGCCAGTCAAGCTCTTGGATGATATAGCAATAAATGTACCAAAAAATAAACTATGGCTAACCTCTCTTAAAGAACAAGGAGGGATACTTATTTTAAACGGAACAGCGATGGATAACGAAACAGTTGCAGATTTTATGGCTCGATTGAAAAATACAAGAAGCATAAAATCCGTCGAATTAGTCAGAACAAGGCAAAAAAAAATACCAGGATTTGATCTGAGTCTCAAAGATTTCTCTCTAAACTCAAAGACATATGCCTTTGAAGAAAAGATCCTCCCTAAAGCAGGCAAAAAGAGATAGAGAGGAAGATAGAGGGTTATAGCAATCGATCTAAAAGCCTATTTTAAAAAAATATCCAAATTGAGGATGATACACAAGGTCCTCATCGTTGTAGGGACGACTATTCTTATTGTAAGTCTCAATATTTGGCTCGCAAACATCATGAAAACCGGAGAAATAACGGCTATAAAATCCCAACTGGAATGGCTCGAAAGGAATATCAGGCTTGCCAAAATCAGGGCAAAAAATTTGAAAAAACTTGAAGCTGACCTTGCCAAATTTCAAGGAGATTTAAGAGCTGCCATAAAGCTTCTTCCTACTACAAGTGAAATCCCGAGCCTTTTAAAAAACATTACCAAACTCGGAAATAATTCTAATTTGGAATTCCTCCTGTTTAGTCCCGAAAAGCAGGTTTCAAAAGAGTCTTATGTAGAAATCCCGATTAACATAGAGGTGCTTGGAAGCTATTATAATGTAGCTATGTTTTTTGACAAGATTGGGAAGTTAGACAGGATCGTTAACGTTGTTAATATTAACATGATCCCAATAAAAGAGCTGAGCACTACCCTTAAGACTTCATGTAAAGCTACTACATACATGTTCAAAGAGGGAAAAAAAGCCGAAAGTGTACAAAAAAATAAGAAATAGCATAATCCTGCTTTTGATATTTGGTATTTCGGCTATTCCTTTTTTTTTAGGAATAACTACAGTTCAAGCTGGAGGAAAAGTTACCTTTAAAATTCAGAAAGAGAGAGAAAAGGACGCTGAACCATTAAAAAAACCTATGAAGGGAAAAGAGGTTACTGTAGATATAGAAGATAAGGCAAAAGCTACTTATTTTTATGATCCTACTAATAAAATAGACCCTTTCAAATCTTTTATTGTTGCAAGAAGGGAGTTACAGGAAAAAGAACAAGAAAAATCAAAAACCTATCTTGAGACCGTTGACATTTCCCAATTGACCATCTCTGCCATAGTAGTAGGAAGCAAGGGGAGTTGGGCCCTTGTTAAAGATTCAAAGGGAGACGGTCATGTAATTAAAGTGGGGACCCTGATAGGAAAAAAAAGTGGTCGAGTAACCAGGATACTTGAAAAAAAGGTCATAGTCGCTGAATCGTATAAGGATATTAGAGGTCATGAAACAGTGAAGGATATCTCTATGAAGCTTCCTTCTACAGATTAGTTTTACATAGCAAAATATAGGAGTGTTGGCATGTTTTACAAAACACGCCTGAGAAAAGAAAATATTTTTTTACTATTAATTATATTTGGCTTGATATATCTTGTCCTCAGTTGTGCCCAAGCACCTGTAAAAAAAGATATTCCAGGGAACATAGAACAGAAGCCCACTCAGATCGAATCAATAAATGTCATCTTTGACCCATCTGATAAAAAGACAACGATTGAAATAACCAGCTCAAAACTTATCTCGTATGCTGTCTTTAAGTTGGTTCAACCATTACGACTCGTTATGGATTTTGATGCACTTCCTGCTCAGGGATTGGCTAGTCCAGGAGTCATTAATGACAGGTTTATAAAAGATATCCATTTTGAAAAAATCAAAGATAGACCTCAATCCACCAGGGTGATTGCCACTTTAACCCAGGATATAGAATACAATGTGGAGGAAAAAGATACAACAGTAAAATTTCTGATTTCTCCGAAAAAACCTGCTGAAATTGGAGAAAAACAGCTTCCTTCCATGCCAGCAAAAGATGAAAAAATAGTAGCAAAAAAACCTCGCCTGTTCTTTTCGCCTTCTCAAACAAAACTAAATCAAATACTTGGAGTCGATTTTTATATGCTTCCAAAAAAAAAATCACGGGTCACTATTACCACCACCGGAAAGGCGGAATATGATTTAAGTCGAAAAAACTCTCTTACCTTGCTTTTAGAGATAATGGGTAGCTCTATACCATCTGAACTAACAAGATATTTAAATTCCTCCCTCTTTAAAGGTGCAGTTAACCGGATTACACCCATTGTAAAAGTTGCTGAAAAACAGGTTAATCTGGAAATAGAGTTAAAAGAAATGGTCCCCTACCATGTGACGCAGACGGATAAAGAAATAAGGTTGGATTTTAGTAAAACATCTGTCAAACCACCTGTCAAAAAAATACCTCAGACCAAACTTTCTCTGGCCCTTGTAAAACCAAAGGAGGTGACCCCTGAGGTCAAACCTGCTTTTAGTCCACTCCCTGCTGAAGTCGCTGTAAAGCTAGAGAAAGTGTCCCCTGAACGTGAACATTCTACTACTATCCATACTACTACCGCTATAGGCCCATCCCATACTCAACCCAAACAGTATTCAGGCGACAAAGTAACACTTGATTTTGCTAACGCCGACATAAAAAATATCCTTAAACTGATCGGAGAGGTGAGCAACCTAAATATTGTATGGGGATCAGAGGTAAAAGGTACTGCTTCGATGATATTAAAAGATGTCCCATGGGATCAGGCCTTGGACATAGTGCTCGAGACAAACAATCTCGGTATGAGAAAAGATGGGAATATTATTTGGGTAACCACAAAAGAAAAGATAAAGGCATTAGAGGAAGAAGAGGAAGAGAAACGGAAGGCCGAACAGGAAATAATAAAGGAGAAACTGGCTGAACGAGAAAGAGCCACAGCATTAGAGCCACTTATCACTGAATACATTCTGGTTAATTTTGCAGATGCTGAAACAGACATCAAACCTCATATCGAGAACATTAAGAGCGAACGGGGGAGCGTTACTATTGATAAGCGAACAAATACAATTATTATGACTGATATTAAATCTTTTATTCAAAAAGCTAAAAAAATTGTCAAGGATTTAGATATCCCGACAAAACAGATTATGATAGAGGCCAGGATAGTTGATGCCTCAACGGATTTTTCACGTGACCTGGGTGTTCAATGGAACTCTATTAATAGAAAATGGAAAAGCAGAACAGGAATGGACTGGGACTCAACAGACCCAACCACATTCAGCCACTATAAAGATCAATATTTTGGTGGCTCCTTTTCGAGCAATGCCGCAACTGACTGGGCGTCAAATATGGGACTCAGTTTTGCTACGCTTACCAACAAGGGATTAGGGACCCTGGGCTTAGATGCCTCTCTTGCCCTTGCAGAAGCTGAGGACAAGGCAACAATTATTTCTTCACCAAAGGTTATAGCGACGAGTGGTGAAGAAGCCAGAATCGAGAGAGGTGATACCTTTTTTCTCTCACCAGCCGAAAATGTGGAGGCAAAAGAAGTGGAAGCAAAGCTTATATTAAAAGTTACACCAGTAGCTATGCCGAATAACTATGTAAACCTGACGGAACTGTGGCTTAAAGATGAGAGACAAGTATCGGAAACTTCTCTATTTGGAAAGGAACTCAAAACCTCCTTGATAGTAAAAAGCGGTGATACGGTTGTTATTGGGGGTATTTCCGAGGAAGAAACAACCAAGGGAGAAGCAGGTATCCCATGGTTATCAAAGATCCCTTTTTTAGGTTGGTTATTCAAGACCCAGGCAAAGGGACATAAAAAAGGCGAGCTTCTAATATTTTTGACACCAACAGTACTAACTCATCTTAGCGAAGCACGGAAATAAAGCTGGTATTGTATCGTGAATGAATCAGCAAGGCCATTATCTGAAAGGAAAGAGAAGCGAGACAATTTCATGAGATTGTTGCTTCGCTGCTGCTCGCCTCTCCCCAGTTCTCGTAGTGCCAGGCTCTTCACTATTGAATTATTAAGATCATTCATTATCATAAGCATTTTTCTCTTTGTCCTTTTTCCAGGGTGCACAGCAAGCAAGACATCACTAAAGAAAAAATCGCAGGCGCTCGAAAACCTGGGAAACTCGCTTATACAACAGGGAGATTTGAGAGGGGGCCTTGAAAAATTATTAGAAGCAAATAAGTTAGATCCTGAGAACGCCAACATACATAATGAATTAGGCCTTGTTTACAGGGATTTTGGGGCATATCAAAAATCTCTTATTCACTTCAAAAAGGCCCTGGCCCTTAAGTCAAAATTTTCAGAGGCTCAAAACAACTTGGGTACCCTTTATCTCTTGCTTAAAGAATGGAATCTGGCTCTTGACTGTTTCCAAAAGGCTGTGAGCGATATTTTATATAAAACCCCGCACTTTGCCTTCAATAATATGGGATTGGCTTACTACAACAAGGGAAACTATCAAAAGGCGATAGAAAGCTACCAAAAGGCACTACGATTGTTTCCATCGTATAGCCTTTGTTATGAAAATTTAGCTCGCTCCTATGAGGTTACAAATCAATGGGGATTAGCCATTGAAGCCTACAAAAAATCTATCTATTATGCACCTAATTATCCAATGTCTCATTTTAATCTGGCAAGGCTCTATCTTCAATTTAATCGAAATGATGAAGCGGCCAAAGAATTAAAGTTAACGATAGAAATTGATCCGAAAGGGTTTTATGGAAGTGAGGCAAACCGGTTACTAAGAGATATCCAATAGAAAAAATCATTAATGGTAAAAGGATCTTTAAGTATGATGAAGAAAAAATATTTGCACTATAGCTTTATAGGTATTTTTGTTATTTGTGTCTCAACCCTCTTTATTTCATGCGGAAGTGGACCAGGTGATACCGGTATTGGTACAACGGCCACGATTAAGATTGAATTCATTACTATTTATGCAAATGAGGTGTCTGGGTCATGGGTTATTCCTGCAGATGGGGCTAGCTCAATACGGATTAAACTTACATTAACTGATAGCTCGGGCAATCCGGTCTTCGCATTCACACCGGTAACCTTTTCTACAACCCTTGGCCACTTTCAAGGAGGCACAACGAGCTATTCGGTAGAGACGAGTGACGATTCTGGCATAGCAGAAGTCTCCTTAATAGCCGGGACTACATCAGGCGTTGCATTTATAACGTGTTCATCCAATAGCGTTACTCAATCGGGGTATGTGGTTTTCGCTGACTGGCAAGGAGTTGATGTTATTGGCGAAACTGCCTCAATTACACTCACAGCTGATCCAACCAGCATACCAGCAGATGGTAGCAGTTCTACAACTATTACTGCCACACTAACTGATTACATTGGGCAGCCGGTCACCACAGGGACCTATATAACCTTCTTCACAGAATACGGCAGATTTCCCAACAATAGTACATCCCACACAGCACAGACACCAGATGAGACTGGTATCGTAAATGTCTCTTTGATAGCTGGAACTATAGAAGGCGATAATCAAGTGACCGCACTATCCAATAGCGTTTCTCAAAGTATTACTGTTGAATTTACTAGGGAAGGGGGAGAAACTGCCTCAATTACACTCACAGCTGATCCAACCAGCATACCAGCAGATGGTAGCAGTTCTACAACTATTACTGCCACACTAACCAATAGCACTGGTGGACCGGTCACCAGGGGGACCAATATAACCTTTTCCACAGAATACGGCAGATTTCCCAATAATAGTACAACCTACACTACACAAACATCTGACGCGACTGGTATCGTAAATGTCTCTTTGATAGCTGGAACTATAGAAGGCGATAATCAAGTGACCGCACTATCCAATAGCGTTTCTCAAAGTATTACTATTGCATTTACTCCTATATAGGAAGAAGTGGAGGAAGAAGTGGAGGAAGAAGGAAATGAAAAGGAAGGAGGATGAGTAAGTCCAAAGGCCACAACAGTAAGCTTTATCGTATGGGTAAGTACTACAATTTCAGTCGCTATCATGCTCAATTAAAATAATATAGCAAGAGACCGATCGATCATAAGCATTATGCATTTTATTAGTGTTTAATGGTTTTAAAGGTTAATTCTTAGAGATAATTCATAATGCTATGGGGGACTCTAAGAAATTTCTTAAATACGGGCTACCTGACCTAAAGTGAGAGGAGATCTTTCAAAGAGGATAAAAACTCCGAAGCAAAAGGATATTGCAGGAAAATGCTAATCTACACCCTTCAATAGAAACTAATAATTTCTTTTATCTCTGATATATTTTCAATGTGTCTATATGCCTTCAGAGCCCTGTTTTTATAGGCAATGAGAGAAACATCCGCAGCCTGGCAGAGTTCAAAATCAACCTTAGAATCTCCTATAAACACGCATTCATCTGGTTTAATACTAAAAAAATCGAGGATCTTAAAGATAGATTCTGGATGTGGTTTGGGGTTTTTTACATCTAATGATGAAACAACTATATCAAAATAGTGACTAAGTCCGTTTATGGCGAGAACCTTTCCTATAGTATTACTCCGATTGGTTGCCACTGCAAGACCATAATGCGGTTTTAGAAAATCCAGCACCCCCTTCAGTCCTGGCTCCATAACCATATTCTTTATAAAGGGAGTATAGTCAAGCTTTAACCGATATTCCTGGGCCTCCGCCACATAAGGGGTGCCTCGAAAGATATGATTTAATGATTCCACCACAGTATGCATGTGAACAAAGTCTACATCCTTATCTGTGAGTGGAGGNAGGCCGAAATGGAACAGAATATGGTTGTAGAGNTCAACATTGGCTTTCCGCGAATCAAACATAACCCCATCGCAATCAAATATAATTACTGATACACTCATAGGCTTTAGAAGATACTAATAGTTAGCTAAAAGATCAATCAGAACTTGCAATAAGCCCATTTTTATGTGAATTTAGCATGAAAAATCCTCCGAAGGCAGACCAAGAAACTAATCCTATAAAGTATATATGGAAATAAAATCAGATTATCTTATCATCGGAAGTGGCATTGCCGGACTTAGCTTTGCTCTCAAGGCAGCTCTGGGAGGAAGAGTTACTATAGTAACAAAAAAAGAGACAATGGATGCCTCTACCAATTATGCCCAGGGGGGTATTGCCTCAGTGTTAGACCCAAATGATTCATTCGATCTTCACATAAAAGATACATTAGAGTCCGGTGCTGGCCTCTGTAAAGAGCATGTTGTTCGCATGGTTGTCACAAACGGGCCTGATATGATTAAAGAGCTTATCTCTCTTGGGGTTAATTTCTCACATAATAAAACACAGGCTGACAGATTAGATCTTACACGGGAAGGAGGCCATTCCAGAAGAAGGATTGTCCATACAAAAGACCTTACCGGGCAAGAGGTGGAAAGAGCCCTTATCCATAATGTGGAGAAGAATAAAAATATTCAGATCTATGAAAATAATATGGTCATAGACCTGATTACTACATCAAAATTTATAAAAAGAGGTCTCTCAACCAATGAGACGAAAGAGACATGCTGGGGTGCCTATGTTCTGGACACAATCACAGGCGAGGTAAATACCTTCCTGTCCAAGATAATAGTCCTTGCAACTGGGGGAGCAGGTAAGGTGTATCTTTATACCAGCAACCCTGATATTGCCACTGGTGATGGTGTGGCTATTGGGTATAGGGCCGGGGCAAAGGTGACAAACATGGAATTCGTACAATTCCACCCCACGTGCCTCTACCATCCGATAGAAAAAAATTTTTTGATTAGTGAGTCAGTCAGGGGCGAGGGAGGGCGATTGATTAACAAAAAGGGCGATCATTTCATGGAACACTACCACCCTTTAAAGGATTTAGCCTTGAGAGATGTTGTGGCACGATCAATTGATGCTGAATTAAAGAAGAGCGGCGATGAATGCGTTTATCTGGATATAAGTCACCGATCCCCGGATTTTATAAAAAACCGGTTTCCAAACATCTACATGAAGTGTTTAGAGCTAAACATAGATATTACGAAAGAACCCATTCCAGTAGTGCCTGCTGCTCATTATATGTGTGGTGGCATTACGACAGATACGCAGGGGCGGACCAATATCACCAATCTCTACGCAATAGGTGAGGTAGCCTGTACCGGGCTACATGGTGCAAACCGATTAGCCAGTAATTCTCTTATAGAGGCCCTCGTTTTTTCACGATTCGCCTTTGAAGACAGCGCCAAGACAATTACTGGTATAGGAGATTATCAATTCCCCCATATTCCTCTTTGGGACACAGGCTCAGCAACTGACAGCGATGAATCTGTGGTCGTTTCCCATAACTGGGATGAGGTAAGAAGAATGATGTGGAACTATGTGGGCATAGTCAGGACAAATAAGAGGTTGATCAGGGCCATGAGGAGGATAGAGGTCATCCAACAGGAAATAAAGGATTACTATTGGGATTTTATAATCACAAGGGATTTGTTGGAACTGAGAAATCTGGCAGAAGTTGCCGAGTTAATCATCACCTCTGCTACTATGCGGAAGGAAAGCCGTGGTCTTCATTATAACCTGGATTACCTGGAAAGGGATGACAAGAACTGGCGCCATAATACAATTATTTAGCAAAAAAGGTATGTGTAGTTCTGTGGCTATTGAGATACTAGGAAATCAGATACTTATAGTATTTACCAAAGAGTAATCGGGAATCGGATCAATAAACGCTGAAATAGCTCCTTCCGTCCCGTAATCTTAAGCCATGTCATTACAAAGGCATAGAAGAGGCCCAAAGAGATAGCGCCAAGGACACCATAAAGAAGCCCCATAAATATAAGGTGTCCAATATCCCACGCCCACTCAAAACAAAAAGGGAACATATCAGCTCCTTTTGATAATCCCAGAATCTGTTACCACTTTGCCAAGAACCTCAACTGGATTCATATCTGCCTCTTGCGGAAACAGAGGCAGATATCTATAAGACAGCGAAAATAAAAGTATTCCATAGCCAACGGATCCTATTGCAATTCCCCACTCCTGCCAGGTTGGAAAGTAACTCATAAACTTGTCAAATGGCATAACTGGTATGGCAAGGGTCTGGATGCTAAACACAAACCTGTTAAGTACAATACCAATAACATTCATCAGGGCACCTACAATAAGAAGGTCATTTCTCTCTCTGAACTTTGGGGTTATCAGAATAACTGCCGGAATAATACCGAAAATCCCTATCTCGGCAATAATAAGCCACATTCCATAAGCTCCTTGATAAAAAGCCGTAAATGACATCCCAGCCCGAGGAACAACCCCATAGGCCCATGCGATCGTGTCCACGATCTTGAATAAAATATAGGTGGCAAGGAGCCAGCCTGAAATCTTGGCTAACAAGTTAAACACACTCTTTTTTATCAATTCTTTTTTTGTGGCCTTCTGTGCGATCCATACACAGAGTAAGGTAAAAGATGGGCCTGCGGCAATAGAGGAATGTATAAATAAAAAGAAAGTCCACGGCCATATAAGAAAGCCTTCTCTAAATGCAAAAGGGCGACCAAACAGCACACCAAACATCCCGCCCAATGAGCCTTGATGAAAAAAAGAAAGAAACGTGCCTACAGCAGCAAACAGGGCTATTATATGATGGAGGTTATTACCAAAGATATCAATCTCTGGTATCTCCTTTAGTTTTCTATTTGACATCACCAAAGGAAGATATTCAATGGTTAGTACGCCGAGGTATGCAGTGATACAAAAAGAGACCTCTGTCAACATTGAATGGACGTTTGCATGCCAGAAAATAAACCATCCCCTTAGTGGTTGTCCGATATCTACCCCAAGCATTGCAATGGCAGATGAGTAACAAATGAAACCGATAACAACAGCTGCATTGACAACCGCCTTCAGGTTTTCACGGAAGGGATAAATAAAAACTTCGCCAATGATGTGGGTCAAAAATCCTGTAAAGAATGCGCCTGCACCAAGGGCAATCACGGAGAGATCAAATACAATCCACAAACCAAATGCAAAGTAGTGATTCATATTTGTCTGGTTCAGTCCTTTGAAAAAACATAAAAAGGCTGACACCAAGCCCCAGGCAATAAGGGCGATCCATAGAACCATCCATGGCACAAATGTCTTTAAGGAACATCTTTGAACACCATTGGGAATTAAAGCCAAATCCATAATTAGCCCTTTGTTTTGATGGTTTTATTGCGTGTAACTGACATTATTTAAACTCCCCAGTCAAATAATTATCTGCCATGCGCCTCACCCAATTTTTCGTGCTCATATAATATACCTTGGGTTCGGTACCAAGTCTCTCCAGTAAGCGAAAGGCATGCGGACTTTTGATAAGCTGAGAAACCTTATGCTCAAAGTTATTAAGGTCACCAAAGGTTATGGCCCTTGTGGGACAGGCCTCTACACAGGCAGGAATATATTCATCTTCCTTCAAATCTCTTCTGCCCTTTGCATATGCCATTGACTTGGCCCTCATTAACCTATGGTGGCAGAATGTACACTTCTCTACGACGCCTCTCATCCTTGGTGAAACCTCTGGGGAGAGGTATCTATCCATACCTTCAGGGAAAGAAGGGTCAAACCAGTTAAAAGCCCTTGCATGATAGGGGCATGCGGCCATACAGTATCGACACCCTATACACCGTGTATAGATCTGGCTTATTGTTCCAGTGTTTGGATCTTTTCTGGTTGCTGTTGCCGGACACACTGGCACACATGGTGGATTATCACACTGCATACAAGGTCTGGGTATATACACGACCTCGGTTTCCGGAAACTCTTTTCCATTCGTTACCATGTAAATCTGAAGCCAGGCTATGTTCCTTGTCTTATCCGATTCATCATACAATACAGAAATATTATTTTCAGACGCGCAGGCGACAGTACATAAACCACAGCCAATACATTTATCTAAATCAATAACCATCCCGTATCTATTGCCTTTACTATTCTCTTCCTTTTTCATAGCCTTTTCTTTGCTTAGGGAATGTTATGCCTTGATTACCTTAATCCTCGTATTCCACCACACAGGTTGTCCACTTAAAGGATCCTCAATTGGGTCAATTATCTCATTTGGGTTGACACCCTTTCCCTTAAGATACTTATCATATGCGGTATGTCCAAGACCAAAAGGGATAAAGATAACGCCAGGCATAGCCCCATCAAAAAGATGAA
>JGI10211J34971_10001724_pt1 | contig 17910 bp, 17 predicted proteins | sample Etolagsediment_FD_34971 | JGI IMG/M metagenome (IMG submission 34971) | reverse complement strand
AAATGGCTCGTCTGATCGCCAAGACAGGCGCTAAGGTTTTNAAGCCGATAGTCATCATAGCTTCGATTCTTCTGGCCACCAGTTGGTACTGGCGGCAGTTTCATCCCGAACCGCTTGAATTTCACCTTTATTACGTGCTTTTTGTCTCGGCTTTTTCCCTTTTTGCGCTGCTGCTTTATCAGGGACTGCGTTTCGGAGCCACCGCTGCAATGGCAAACTGCGCGGCCAATTTTTTCGCTATTTTTTACCTCGGCCTCCTCAGCGGTTTCGTCCTCGGCGTGCGGATTGATTTTGGCATATGGTGCGTGATTATGTTTGTATTTACCGTAAAGTCTTCTGATATAGGTGCTTACGCAATCGGCTCACTCTTTGGAAGGCATAAATTTTCTCCACAAATCAGCCCGCACAAAACCTGGCAGGGCCTGGCGGGGGCCGTTATTTTTGCTTCGATTGTTGCTATCCTATTTTCTCACTTCTGTGGTATAATGCAGTGGTGGTCTGCTGTCGTTTTTGGCGCGATATTTGCTTTTTTAGGCCAGTTGGGAGATTTAGCCGAGTCGATGATAAAACGCGACGCCGAGCAAAAGGATTCGGCCCACACCGTCCCGGGATTTGGTGGAATATTGGACATCATAGATTCGTCTCTTGCCACTGCTCCTGTGGCGTATCTGTTTTTTATGCTGACTGTGGGCTGATGAGGAGAATAATTGGAATTTAAGATACAATTAGATTCTCTCGCGCAGCGACCCGAGCTTTTCGGCCCCGCCGATAAGCACCTCAGGGTTTTGCGCGCAGCTATGGATGTTCAAATCAGCGCTCGCAACGGCAATATAATAATCACCGGCGAAAAGAAAAATGTTGAGAGCACCGCTGAGATTATCGATAGAATGCAAAAACGCCTGATTCGGCGAGGCTCACTTGACGCCTCGGACGTAAACGAATTGATGACCCAGGCGAAAAACAGCATCGAACCCACCAAAAGCGAGGCTATCGTGGTCTATTCCCATAAGGGCATCATCGAGCCTTTAACAAAAGGTCAGCTAAAATACGCCGAAACAATGTTTGCCAACGACCTGACCTTCTGCATCGGCCCGGCCGGCACCGGAAAAACATACCTGGCCGTAGCCGTGGCGGTTTCGATGCTCAAGAAAAAACAAATCAGAAAGCTTGTCCTGGCAAGGCCGGCGGTCGAAGCCGGTGAGAGATTGGGATTTTTGCCCGGTGATTTACAGGCCAAGGTCAACCCATACTTAAGGCCACTCTTCGACAGCCTCGAAGATATGATGGACTTCTCTCAGATGAGAAAGTTCATAGAGATGGATATCATCGAGGTTATTCCGCTTGCATTTATGCGAGGCAGGACACTGAACGAAGTCATCATTATTTGTGACGAGGCGCAGAATACCTCCCCCTCGCAGATGCTGATGGTTTTAACACGGCTGGGGCGGGGTTCGAAAATGATTATCACGGGCGACATCACACAGGTCGATTTGGAAAAAGGCCAGACCAGCGGGATGATAGACGCATGCCGGAGGCTAAAAGGCATAAACGGTATCGGCTTTGTGGAACTTGAAGAAATTGACATTGTGAGGCATAAACTGGTTCACAACATCGTCCAGGCGTACGATAAAAGAAAGAAATGAGATAACGTTTGAAAGCAGATAAGTGGTTCTGAAGAAAAAGAAAATAAGCGCTCGACGCCAGCATGTGCGAGACAATATGTCCGCCGAGCGGTTCGCGCACCTGAGCCGGCTTGCCAGCAGTACTCTGCCAATAGCGGTGTTGATACTGATGCTTTTCATTGTGGCAACCACCGCTTTGCTCGGCATAGATACCTCCGATGGATTATTCGGCAAAATATGGAAACCTCTGCCGGACATTTTCGCTTTGGCCGCTGTTGTGATAATGGTGGCCTGCGGCGCAGCGCTTTACGTGTACCACTATCTGGATAGAATAATAAGGCGCCCTACCAGAGCTGTAGCATTAGCCGGCTTGTTTGTGGTGCTGCTTACTCTGACCAAAGTAGGGCTGCTTTTGCCTCCGGAATGGATATACCTCGCTACGGGCTCGGCCGTCACCAGCGCTATAATCCTCACGATTGCATATAACCAAAGGTTTGCTATCGGGATGAGCCTGTTTTATTCCATTCTTGCGTGTTTTGCCGTCGGCAGGGTCGCGACGGTTGAGCTATTCATGACGATGATGGCAGGCGTTGTTACCTGCTGTTTCTCACTCAGGGAAATTCGCACCAGGATGAAATTGATTGAGGTAACAACCCTGGCGGCCGTGGCCGTTTTCATCACCGCCGCCTCCCTGAACGTAATTCAGAAACGGCCCCCCGGAGTGGTTTTCGGCGCCGCAGGCGCCGCCGCAGCGATTACCATCGCCGTTGGAGTCGTCATTCAGGGATTTTTGCCCATAATTGAAAAAGTCTTTGGAATCGCAACAAGCATGACGCTGATGGATTACAGTGACGCCAATCAGCCGTTGCTCAGAAAACTTGCCATGGACGCACCCGGCACTTTCAGTCACAGCCTCCTGATAGGTTCGGTTGCCGAATCCGCAGCCGAAGCCATCGGAGCGAGCGGTCTGCTGTCCAGGGTGGGTGCCTACTACCACGACGTTGGCAAGATTAACAAGCCTTCTTACTTTGTTGAAAATCAAATGGGTTCGGCCAGTCGCCACGAGCAGCTTTCGCCCGCAATGAGTCAGTTGGTCATCGTTGGACACGTCAAAGACGGCATCGAAATAGCGAGGGAGTTCGGTCTGCCCACCGTCCTGCGGCAGTTCATCGAAACACACCACGGAACAACTCTCATCGAGTATTTCTACAACGAAGCTAAGAAACAGCAGGATGACAAGCAAACCGCTGTCTCCGAATCCGAGTTCAGATACCCCGGCCCAAAACCGAGAACAAAAGAAGCCGCGATAGTCATGCTCGCTGACACCGTTGAGAGTGCCACAAGGTCGCTGACCGAGTTGACGCCGGCCAGGATAGAGGCTGTTGTCCATAATATGGCTATGAAACGGTTGCAGGACGGCCAGTTCGACGAATGTGACCTGACGCTGAGGGAACTGAGCCAGATTGAAGCAAGCATTTCCAAGTCTCTGGCCGCGCATCACCACGGCAGAATCGCATATCCTAAGCCTCCGGACAAGCCCGTCGAGACAACCCAACCACAGCCGCAGCAGGCGGGGAAAGGCTGAAAAAGGATGGCCGCCGACCAGGCCGATATACGTGTGGATATTACCTGCAACTGCCGGGACCTTGAGGTTGATTTTGACAAGCTCAGAAAACTTGTCCAACACATTTGCAGGCGTTTTGCAGTTGACAAAGCGGTGATAAATGTCGCGATAGTCGGTGATGAGACAATTAAAAAAATCAACACCGAATTCCTGAACAGGCCCCGGGCGACCGATGTAATCAGCTTTGACTTGTCCGATGACCTAATCGCCGAGCAAAGCTATGACCTGATGGTAAACGCCGAAGAGGCCGCTCGACAAAGCCGAAAAAGAGCCCATTCGACCGAGGCGGAACTGGCTCTTTACATAACACACGGCCTGTTGCACAACTTGGGTTTTGACCACGCCGACGAGACCCGGAGCCGAAAAATGCACAACATGGAAGATGAGATTTTACAACAGGCCGGCTTCGGTGTAATATACGGCGAATAACGATTGTATGATAGTTGATGTGAATATATACTAAAAACCACGAACTACGAACTAAATGAAGGAAAAAGATTAAGTGGATGAAGTTGGATGGCTGGTGTTGCTGATTTGTCTTTTTACGGGCCTGTCCCTGTTCTTTTCTTTGAACAATCTGGCGCTCAGGACTTTTTCCCGCCTCAAATTACAGGAAGCGTTCAAGACCGCAAACAAGGAGGCGTTGGTTGATAACTTCGTTGAAAACGTCGAAAAGCTGATTCTGACCTGCTCGTTATTCACACTTCTCGCAAACATCACCATACTGCTTGTGTTATTCGCCTTACTGGCCACAAAAAGCTACATCCTCGTTTTCATTATTGCTCTGTTGATATTTACAATCTTCACTCTAACAATTCCGCACGCCTGGGCTAAACACACCGGCGAAAAGATACTGTCTAGAACGCACAGACTGCTGGAATTGTTTGCGTACATCGCCACACCGGCGCTGTTTCTTTTCAGAATCCACGACGGCCTTGTCCGACGGCTGGCAGGCGTGACCCAGATGCCCCCCGACCAGGCCCAGGAAGAAAAACAGGAAGAGATACTAAGCGTTGTTGAGAGGGGAAAGATGGAAGGCGTCGTTGACGCCGAAGAAATGGAAATGATCGAGAATGTCCTCGAACTGAGCGACACCACCGCCGAGGAAATCATGACCCCACGGACCGATGTGATTGCCGTCAAGGCCGATGACGACCTGCAGACCATTCTCAAAACCATAAGCGAGGCGGGCCATTCGCGTATCCCTGTCTATGAAAAGAATATCGACAATATCATTGGCCTCATATACGCAAAGGACCTCCTTGACCAGGTTGGCAAAACCGATGGCGATTTCAACCTCCGCGACAAAATGAGAAAAGCGTACTTCGTGCCCGAAACCAAGCCTCTCAGGGCATTGCTCCACGAATTTCAAAATCAAAAACTTCATATTGCCGTTGTTCTCGACGAATACGGCGGAACGGCCGGGATAGTAACAATAGAAGACATCCTCGAAGAACTCGTCGGCGAAATAGTCGATGAATACGAAGAGGCCCCGCCCGCGGCTATAAAGAAGCTCAGCGAAACGACTATCGAGGCCGACGCTCGAATGTATATCGACGACCTTAACGAAAAGTTTGAATTGGCTCTGCCCGAAGATGAGGACTACGATACGTTAGGCGGCTTCGTCTTTTCGCACCTTGGCTATATACCGAAGACCGGCGAAACCTTTGATTACGAGAACGTTAAGTTTACGATTACCGCCGCTGAGCCAAGAAGAATCAAGCGGGTAAGAATTCAAAAGCGGCCGGCTAAAGAAAAAACAAACCAATAAAACAACGAGGCATCAGGCAATATAAACCAGTTGTCACCCTGAGCGCAGCGAAGGGTCTCGTCGCCTTCGCAATAATGAGATTCTTCGCGTTGCTCAGAATGACTTGAGTGTCGTTTATTTACTGTTGTTAGAGGTTTTAGGGCCATGCTGAAAAAAGACAAGGCCGTTTGCCTGCGCGCAACCGACTATTCCGAAACCTCTCAGGTGGTGACCCTCTTTGCAAGGGGCTCAGGCAAAATAAGCGCCATAGCAAAAGGCGCCAAACGCCCAAAGTCCGCCTTTGACGGCCCAATCGAAATCCTTTCCTTTGGCGATATCATTTATTCAACTGGTCGCGGCGAGAAACTTGCCATCTTGACCGAGTTCAATCAAAAACCTGCCTTCCTTAAATTGCGAAATAATCTGGCTGCACTTAACTCTGCTTACTTCGCCGCCGAGCTGTTAGACGCCTTTACGTGGGATTTCGACCCTCACCCCGCTCTATTTGATGCCTTCCTGCAGTTCCTGAATGATGTTCAGCTTAGCGAGGACAATCGCAATGCCCTCGGCCTTTTGATACTGTTCCAATTGACACTTCTTGCCGAAGTCGGAACAAAACCCGTCCTTACAGAATGTGCAAACTGCCGCTCCCCTTTCAGCAGAAAATGGCGCGAAGTGCATTTCGCAAGTTCCGTCAACGGCCTGATTTGCCCCGATTGCGACCAGGCATTTACCGATAAAATCAGACTAACTAAAAAAGCAGCCGCCTGCCTTGCCGATATTAAGATTATTGCCAAAGAAGACGAAAAAACGCTGAACGAAATCGAAAAGACACTCATCGGCCACTTCACCGAACTTATGCACCGCCGGCCAAAAACGGCAAAAGCCTTCCTGAAAAAATAATACTTCGCTCAACTATGGGGTCATTCCGAGTGCAACCAAGGAATCAGTTAGAGATAAAATCCTACTGAAACCTTTATCAAAAGGTTTGCTTCTCGTATTTTTAGCTTATGACTCGTCGCCTTCTAAGCCACCCGACAAGACCAACTCCTATACTGCCAAGCAGCAATGCACCCGGTGCAGGAATAACGGTGTAAGTAAACCCGTTGATGAGAAAATGCTCATCTGTCTCTTTTGCAGGATCAGCGGGGTCATCCCGGGCACCAATGATAAAGCTATCGATGATGTCATTAGAGCTAAGCCCTAAGGTAGCACCGCTAAAGTCAACCTGCATAACATCAGAATATCCTGGAAGCAGCGAAAAGATTCCGGGATCATCTGATAAATATTCAAAACTATGGTATGATGTACCTCCTCCGACTAAATTAATTGTCAGATCGAGAGCCAGGTCGGATGGACCACTCCCAGCTTTAATCTTAGTTAGTAACACTGTAATGCTATCAGCCGCGACAAAAACTTCATCATCATTAAAATTAAAAGTCACATCTTCATCGACATGTGGAGGGCTGTTTTCCGGCGGAGGGGGATTGTCTGTAACAAAATCCTCCCAGGTTGTAATATCAACGCCGCCTGAAACTTCTTTACTGCCTTCCATTCTAAAACCGTTGCCTGTACCGTCATCATAGCGTTTACCATAGTTAGAACTCTCCGTATCAGTATCAATAGCAAATGCACGGACGCCCAGGCCTTCGTCCTCAACTGTGCCGTCGAGGTCATCTGCAGTCAAGGTAATTACACCGGCATGAATATCATAGCCAGCAGGCAAACCAGTTTGAACATCCATGTGCGAGCGGGCAGTGACAGTTACCAAAAGTGGATTTGTACCATCACCCTGTCCTGCCTGATTGTTGGTTTGGATATACAGGACAGAACCAACATTGCTGGCCGTGCTGGTGACGAGTTTACCTGGCCTGTCGGCTTCGACATAACTGTTGTTACTCTCATAATTAATTCCTTTTGTTTCTCCAGGCGCCAGCGTTAACCCCAGGGCATCAGTAGTAAGTGTAATCATCGTCGGCACAGCAAGTGCCTGTGAGACAAACATTAATATGATCAGCAAAATAACAATTCTTTTCGCCTTCATTTTCATTACCCCTTAACTAAATATTAACACTAAACCTCGAACATTTAACTACAATACACCTGCCATCCATAGCGTGAATGTGTGTGGGTGATTTCCCTCCTGTCAATGGAAGCTTACATAATACTCTTTCTTAAAGCTAAAGTCAAATGAAAAAAAACATTTTTTCACAATAAACCACTTAAACTCTTGGAATTGCATGTTTTTTTGCAGATTTTGAGGTTTATACCCGCTGGACGCCATCCTTTTCGCCGAAGAACAAAGGGATGGTGCAAAACGCAGGCTGCGGCAATCTCCCCCATTGTCATCCCGGGCGAGTTTACCCCGAATTAGCCTTTAGCCCTGAAATAGCCGATAGCCCTGAGCGTAGCAGGCTGTGTCGCAATTAGCAAAACTTAGTAAAACGACAAATAGAATCATGTATTAAATTGGAATAGGCCGTCAAAAAATATTAGCCAGCCATTCTATGGCATGATTCTGGGATTGCGACACAGCCTGGTAGTCGAGGGGAACTAAAAACTACGAACTATTTTCATCAAAGAGTAAATCTTGCGGTTGTGAAATGTCTTTTTTCTTATGATATTTCAGGCCTAAGTGGTCGCAGGCCGACTTTGTTACTTCTCTGCCGCGTTTTGTTCTGCGTACAAACCCAATCTGCAGCAGATAAGGCTCAACTACATCCTCCAATGTATCCTTCTCCTCTCCCAACGTCGCCGCTATCGCTTCAATCCCAGCAGGCCCGCCCTCATAAACGTTGATAAGCGCCCGCAGGAAAGACCTGTCTAATTCATCTAAGCCAAACTCATCAATCTGTTCCATCTCAAGCGCGCGTTCTACAATCTCGGTTGTAAGTTTTCCTTGGCCCTTTACCTGCGCATAGTCGCGGACACGTTTAAGCAAACGATTAGCCACGCGAGGTGTCCCGCGAGAACGCGCCGCTATCAATTCAAGTGCACTATCAACGCATTCAAGCTCTAAGAGCCTCGCCGACCTTGCGGCTATTTGACCAAGTTCAGCGGCCGTATAAAAATCCAGGTGAAACAGCATTCCGAACCGCCCGCGAAGCGGCGCCGTAACAAGGCCGGCCCGCGTGGTTGCACCAATCAGTGTGAACCGCTTCAGTGGGAAATTAATCGTCTTTGCGTGAAGGCCGCTATCGACGGTGAAGTCCACCTTAAAATCTTCCATCGCAGGATACATAAACTCCTCAACGGGTGCGCTTAGCCGGTGAACCTCGTCGATAAAAAGTATATCGCCTGTACCGATATTGCTCAAAAGCCCCATCACATCGCCCTGCTTGGTAAGCGCCGGCCCGGAAGATACTCTAATTGCCGCGGCCATTTCATTGGCGATAACGTGTGCTAACGTTGTCTTGCCTAATCCCGGCGGACCGTAAAAAAGGATATGCTCTAACGGCTCGCCACGTTGTTTCGCGGCGGTAATGGCGATAGCGAGTTTCTCTTTGACATTTTCCTGTCCGATGCACTCTTCAAGATTCTTCGGCCGAAGCGCAAGGCTGAAGCCCTCTTCCTGCAAGCCGCCCGAATCCGCACTTAGCACCCTGTCTATCGCCATATATTCAATCCCATGTTTATTTTATCAACGTCGAACATTCAACTTCCAACGTCCAACGTCGAATTAAATTAACTATTATTTTGCGCAGTTTTAATGCTCTTTGCGAAAATTTTTATTAACTGTTCTGTTTCATCCAAAAGTTCATCAAGCCTGTTTGAATTTTTTACGAGTTTAATGTATTTTATCAGTTTTAACCACCGCTTAGTTTCTCTTAGTTCTTTTAGAGAAACCCGTAATTTATGTACAAAATCCTTAGCTGATTCCGCTGCCTGGGCCTCGCCATGATTAGGATAAGGCGATGTTCCAGAACGCAAAATCTGCCCGGCAATATGCTGGCCGGTTCTTGTAGCAGGCAAGGCATCAACAACCTTAATAATCCTTGCTGAATATCTTAACAGCCGTTCTTCAAGGTCATATTTTTGTTTATCCACCATATTTCAAAATTCGATGTTGAACGTTCGATGTTCGACGTTCGAAGTTCAATCTGTTTTATACTTCTATTCCCTGCTTAATTCTGTAAACCAGAGGCACAAGCTCCTCAGCCGACTTTATATCCGGGTGTTTTCTGCACGCCAATTCAATCAGCTCCATCGCCTCAGCCCTTTTCTCACCCCAGGCGATAAGAATCTCCATCGCCTCAACCTGAAACGTCTCAAATGCAGCTCTGCCCCTTGAAGCCGCCTCTGTACCAATCGCAAAGTCACCGAGTTTTCCCTTCAGCTCCGCAATTATATGCTGCGAGAGCCTCTTGCCAACCCCCGGCAGAGACATTAATAACTTCTCTTCGCCCGCCTCAATAGCGTCGGCGATAGTTGCTATAGGTATCCTCAGCGACTTAAGCCCCTTCTTGATGCCCATCCCCTTAACGGAGGTGTATCTGCTGAAAAAATCCTTTTCTGCCCGGGTTAAGAATCCAACCATCCTCGGTATAAGATTGCCTCCGCCCGGCGTACCTTCGTAATACTCCATCGTGCAAAGAGTAACATCGGTGCCGATCTTGCCTCCAAGCGCGCTTACCGCATAGCCCGGCAGCATCACCTCATAGCACACGCTGCCTACCTGGATAAATCCGCTTTCTGTACCTAAGCTAACAAGTTTTCCTTCAATTTGTGCTATCATAACTCTTTACGCCGCGCAAGCGGCAATTCAACATTCTGATTTCTGCCTTCTGACCTCTGTCTTCTGGCTACTCAAACTTCGTCTCATTAGCACAACAAAGCGCCACCGCTATCGCATCAGCCACGTCCGCGGGCTCCGGCAGTTCACTTAAACCAAGCAGCGACTGAATCGCCCTTTGCATCTGACCTTTGGACGCCCTGCCGTTGCCGGTAAGCGACTTCTTTATCCGTGTCGCCGCAAAGCTTTTCACCTCAGCTTTCATCATCACAGCCGTCTGCAGTATAACGCCTCTTGCATGTCCCATCAATATCGCCGTCCTGGGGTGTTTATAGTGCGAATACAGTTCCTCAACCGCCACGACATCCGGCCCAAACTTCTCCAAAAGCGACCCGGTATCATCGGCAATTTGATTCAGCCGACCGGCCAAACCAGCCGATTCGTCCGTACTAATGACACCCGCCTCCATAAGTTTCTCACCACCCGAATTAACTTCGACAGCCGCATATCCGCAAACCTGTAAACCAGGATCAACTCCCAAGATTATCATTTCTTGTACCTTTTCTTAAACTCATCAATGATTCGCTTTCTACAAGCCTCAGCTTTCTCTTGAGTTTCCTTTTCTTCCAGATACTCATTCCTACTTAGACAAAGCTCTTCTGACTCGAAAAAGTAACCATCTGGATCATCTTGTACTAAAATCCCGGAAGCACTCAAATATTCACGTATCGCATCGGCCAGCGCAAAATCCTTATTCTTTCTGGCTTCTTCCCTCATGTCAGCTAATAATACAATGTCATCTGTGATCTCTTGGCTCTCAGAATCGACGGACGGATACTCCTCTTTTACAATGCCTAAGACATCTCCACCTAAAAGCGAAAACATTGCATCAACTTCACGCAAAGTTTGTTTAGTTGTTTCCTTTTTTCCCAGCAGTTCGGTGGCAAATCGGACCATGTCAAAGATAACAGCTAATGAGACCGATGTATTCAAATCATCTTTCATGGCAGCTTCAAATCTCTCTTTGAATTCTTTAAGCCTACTTATGACTTGGGGATCGGCTTCACTAATGCTTACCTTTGGCGTCTTCCTCCTAACAGCTTTGACACACTGAGTTATCTTCTCGTACCCGCTCTGTGCAGCAGTTAGTGCAGCATCTGAAAAATCTATCGGGCTCCTGTAATGGCTTTGCAGTATCAACTGCCGCACCGCCAGCGGGTCGTACTTTCTGCTAAGAAGCTCATGCTCGCCGCTAAATAGCTCCTTAAGCAAGATAAAGTTATTCAGGCTCTTTCCCATCTTCTGCCCATTGACCGTCACCATATTATTATGCAGCCAGTATCGTACAAATTGCACACCGTTCGCCGCTTCCGACTGCGATATCTCGCACTCATGATGTGGAAACTTATTTTCCATCCCGCCGCCGTGGATATCAATCGTCCTGCCCAGATACTTCATGCTCATCACCGAGCATTCCAGATGCCAGCCGGGAAAACCCTTCCCCCAGGGACTTTCCCACTGCATAATGTGGTTCGGCTCCGCCTTTTTCCAGAGTGCAAAGTCGGCAGGGTGCTTCTTATCAGGTGATACCTCCACCCGTGCTCCCGCCTGCATATCTTCAACATTGCGGCCGGACAGTTTTCCGTAATCCGGGAACTTGCTCACATCAAAATACACCGAGCCGTTTACCTCGTATGCGTACCCCTTCTCTTCAAGTCTTTTAACAAGCTCAATCTGCTCCGGTATATGCCCACTAGCTCTTGGGCTGATATCCGGCCTAACACAGTTGAGTTTATCCATATCCTCGAAGTAGCTCCTTGTGTAGTACTCGGCAAGAGCCATCGGATGTTTCTTCTCTTTCCTGGCCGCCACAACCAGCTTATCCTCTCCCTCATCCGCATCATCAGTTAAATGTCCAACGTCGGTAATATTTTGCACATACGTAACCGCATAGCCGAGGTAACGAAGATACCGCACGAGAATATCAAAGCTGACATAGCTTTTCGCATGTCCCAGATGGGCATCGCTATAAACTGTCGGCCCGCATACATAAATCCCAACCTTGCCTTCATTCAGTGGCTTAAATTCCTCTAACTTTCTCGTTAGCGTATTATAAACCTTCAATCCCATCAGAATTTTCCCCACAAAAAAATTGATTACATGCCCCTACTGCTACCGTCCAACCTTCTGACCTTTCAATCAACTACAGCGTCCTCTTTACCCTTCTGCGCAAAAGCGCTGTCGCAAGAGCGGCTATCGCCTTGCCCGCCCCAACATCGCCAAGTCCCTCGTTTGTCTTCGCTTTTACGTTCACATTGCTAAAATCAATTCCCAAAAGGCCCGAGACACACCTTTTCATCTGTCCCTTGAATGAGTCGAGCTTAGGTTCCTCAGCGTGTACTACCAGGTCAACGTTGACCACTTCCCACCGTTTCTCGCCGAGTATGTCTTTAACAATCAGCAAAAGCTCCTTACTGTCGGCGTCCTTCCATTTTTCATCATTGTCGGGAAATAGTGTTCCTATATCGCCCATTGCCGCTGCGCCTAAAAGCGCATCCATAACCGCGTGCAGTACAACATCGCCGTCGCTGTGCCCGAGAAGTCCCGAGGGATACGGCACCAACACTCCCCCCAGCACAAGGTCGCGCCCGGCCACCAGCCGGTGAATATCCGTGCCTATTCCTGTGCGATATTCGTAATTAGCTTCAATCACAGCGAACCCTTTGTACTCGGCACGTCCGTGCCCACTATCTTAACCGCCTGAGACAGCGATTGCCCAAACGCCTTAAAAATCGCCTCGGCTATATGGTGACTGTTCGAGCCGTAGGGCACATTGACATGCAGGTTAAACTTGCCGGCGTTGGCAAAGCTTCGCAAGAATTCTTCGATGCACTCAACATCGAAATCGCCTATCTTTTCCGTGTGATACTTCACATCGTACACACAAAACGGCCTGCCCGATAGGTCCACCGCCACATCCGCCTTCGCATCTTCCATCGGAAGCGTACTGCTGCCGAACCTCGCTATGCCCTTCTTATCACCAAGCGCTTCGCACAAACAATTTCCCAGGCTTAATCCGACATCCTCAACCGTATGATGAGCGTCAACCTCAAGATCGCCCCTTGCCTTTACCGTAAGGTCAATCTTGCCGTGCTTGCCCAGGTGTGTAAGCATGTGGTCCAAAAAAGCGACTCCCGTGTCGATTTCATACTTGCCCTCGCCGTCAAGATTCATCTCGACTAAGATATCCGTCTCTTTGGTCTTGCGCTCGATTTTAGCTTGTCTTTTTTCCATAATATAGTGCTCCCAGTTGAAATTTCCCGTTCGTTCGCGGGTAAGAACCTTTATAACAATAGCTTACAATCTCATTCGCGGGAATTTTATACCCTTAAGGGTATAAAATCCTTACCGCTGTATAATCTCTTCCAATGCGCTAATCAGTTTATCGTTCTGTTCTTTCGTTCCAACGGTTATTCTCAATTTATCCGCCAAATTCGGCAGATTAAAATACCGTACGTAAATATTACGTTGGGCAAGTTTCTCGTAAATCTGACTCGCATCACAATCATTGCATTGAGCCAGAATGAAATTTGCCTTACTCGCCGGCACTGTAAATCCGAGTTCTCCCAGAGTTTGGGCCAGTCTTCTTCTCTCGGTCTTTACCTTCTCAATATTTTCTTTGAAATAATCCTGGTCCTTTATTGCCGCCGTCGCCGCCGCAACGCTCGTGGCATCGGCATTATAGGAATCCTTCACTTTCATCAGTCCCGCAATCAGTTCTTCACACGCTATTCCATAACCGAACCGCAGCCCTGCTAACGAATAGCCCTTGCTCATCGACCGAAGAATTATCACATTGTCAAAATCCTTCGCAAGGCCGGCACAGTTGGCCTCGGAAAAGTCCACGTATGCCTCATCTATCAACAGAATGCTCTTGCCTTTGAGCTTCTTTGCTAATGCAAACAATTCCTCAGGTTGGATAAAGGTCGCACTCGGCGCGTTCGGATTGCATACGATAGTCAACGCTGCGTACGTATTCACCAGTCCATCCGGCAGGCCGAACTGGGCACCAAAGCCAACCTCAACGCGCTGGCAGTTTTGAAGCCCCGCCAAAACAGGATAAAGCGAGTAAGTAGGCACGGGATAAGCTACCGGCCGACTCTCATCACAGAACGCTCGAAAGCACATAGTCAGCAGCTCATCACCACCGTTCGTACAGATTATGTTATCCGGCGAAAGCCCCAACATCTCACCCGCGGCCCGGCGAAACTCGTTGCCCAACGGCTCGGGGTAACGCCGAAGCCGCTCAGCTGAAACATTCTTTATAGCCTCTAATACCTTTGGCGAAGCCGGATAGGGATTCTCATTCGTATTGAGCTTGACCACATCCGCCCCCTCAGGCTGAAACCCCGGCACATAATCTTCTGTCTTTTCAATATTTTCTCGAAAATAACTCATCTTTCATTCCCAAAACAATCCTTACCGCAGATTATACGGATATTTCGGGATTAAGTAAAAGGATGATTTTTGGATTTGTTGGCTCCACAGCAAAAAGAAAGGGTCAGGCTACTTGCCGCAGTAATCAATCAATCGCCCAATCTCGCTGCGCAGCTCCTTGCGCGGCACAATCATATCGACAAAGCCATGCTCAAGTAGAAACTCCGACCGCTGGAATCCCTCCGGCAGCTCCACTTTAATAGTCTGGTAAATCGTCCGTGGTCCCGCAAAACCTATCAAAGCCCCCGGTTCTGCGATGATGATATCGCCTAACATTGCAAAACTCGCCGTAACACCGCCCGTCGTCGGGTCGGTCAGCACCGAGATAAATAATCCTTCGGCCTCATCATATTTTGCCAAAGCCGCGCTGGTCTTGGCCATCTGACCTAAGGAAACCACACCTTCATGCATCCTGGCTCCGCCCGAACAGCTCACAACAACCAACGGCAGCGATTCCTCAATCGCCCTGTCCACGGCCACACAGAATTTCTCCCCGACAACCAATCCCATCGACCCGCCGAGAAAGTCGAAGTTCATCACCGCCAGCATCACCCCTCGACCTCGGATAAAGGCCTTGCCTATCATCATCGCCTCGTTGCCGCCGGACTTCTTAGCATCAGCCCTCATTCTGCTTTTATACGTATTGCCCTTATACTTAAACTTCAACGGGTCGCCGGAGCTAAGGTCCACGCACATCTGCTCAAACGACCCCTCATCGACTAATTGCTTAATCCGAGTGGCCCCGTCAATTCGAAAATGATAATCGCATTCAGGACAAACGTGCAGGTTCTCGGCCACCGTTTTTCTATAAAGCATATGCCCGCACGATGGGCACGCAAGCCATAGCCCGTCCGGCATCTCCTTGCGAGGTTTCAGTGAAAAACCATTCCATTGTGATTTTTCAGTTTTTGCCGTCATTTACACGCTGTCCTGATCGCCTCTATCGCTGCCGCCCGATTCGGCTCGGCAAAAATCGCGTTTCCAGCCACAAGAGTATCAGCACCATACGAGACCACCATAGGTGCCGTCGTCGAGTCAATTCCACCATCCACCTCTATCCGCACACCGGATCCGACCAATTCCCTGACACGCCTGCACTTTTGCGCCGCCGAATCGATAAACTCCTGCCCGCCAAAACCCGGATGAACCGTCATCACTAACACCATATCACACAACCCTGCAACCTCCTCAATCGCCTCCACTTGGGTCTCAGGATTCAAAGTCACACCGCAACTTACGCCAAGGCTGCGAAGATACTCAACGAACTTTACAGGCTCGCTGACGGTTTCAATATGAAAGGTAATATGATTCGAGCCCGCCTCGGCAAACTTTTCCGCGTATTTTCCCGGCTCACTTATCATCAGATGGGTGTCGAACACGGCCTTGCTGTGCTCGCGAAGCTTGGCAACGACCGGCGGCCCGATTGTTATATTCGGCACAAAATGACCATCCATCACGTCAAGATGGATCATCTTCACGCCTGCGGCCTCAACCTCTGCAATCTCAGAGGCCAAATCCGCAAAATCCGCGCTCAGTATCGACGGCACAACTTCTATTGTCCCGGGTTTAGGTAGTCGCAAACCAGACATAAAAATCTTCTATTGTTTATTCTAACCCTTCCGCTGTCTAATCATCTAACCGTTTTACTTCTCATCCAAAATCTCAAGGCACTTGAATTTCTTGCCTTCCAGAAACTCCAAACTCGCACCGCCGCCCGTGGAAATATGGCTGACCTTATCTTCCAGTCCCATATTCACAATCGCACTTGCGCTGTCGCCGCCGCCGATTATGCTCCGTGCACCTTTGCTCGTCGCCTCGGCCACCGACAGCGCCACCGCTTTAGTCCCCTCGTCGAATGGCTCAAGCTCAAACACGCCCATCGGCCCGTTCCACACAATCGTCTTAGCACCTTCCAGCTTCTCACTGAACAGCGCCCTCGATGTCGGACCGATATCCAGGCCTTTCCAGCCCCCCTCAATATCGCCTGTAACAACCTTGTGCTCTGCGTTTGCCTTAAACTCTGTTGCGACCACCGTGTCCGGCGGCAGCACAATTTCGCATCCAGCATCCTTGGCCTGAGCCAGAAGCTCATTGGCCTTGTCGATAAAATCATCCTCACAAAGACTGTCCCCAATCGCTTTGCCCTGGGCCTTGAAAAAGGTATACGTCATCGCACCGCCTATCAAAATACAATCCACCTTCCTGAGCAGATTTTCAATAACCCCGATCTTGTCGGATACCTTCGCACCGCCCAATATCGCCACGAACGGCCTTTCAGGATTGCTGACCGTGTCGCCCAGAAACTTCAGTTCTTTCTCAATCAAAAAACCGCTGACTCTGTCTTTGCCTTCCATCATCACGGGCACCGTGTACATAGAGGCGTTGTCCCTGTGTGCCGTGCCGAACGCATCATCCACATAAACATCAGCCAAAGCGGCTATCTGTTTGGCAAAGTTGTCTTTCGCTTCGCGAAGCTGGGCATCCTCCTTGGCAGCCTTATCCTTTATCGTCTCGGCCTTGTGAAAACGCAGATTCTCGAGCAGCATCACATCCCCGGCCTTCAAAGCCGCAGCTTTCGCTTCGACATCTGCGCCGATACAATCGTCGGCGAAAATCACGTCTTTGCCTAAAAGTTCAGATAACGTCTCAGCCACCGGCGCAAGAGAAAGCTTCTCGTCGCGCTTACCCTTCGGCCTGCCCAGATGACTCATCAGAATCAGTGCCCCACCGCCTGCGAGGACGTGCTTAATCGTTGGCAGAGCCTTGGCAATCCTCGCATCATTGGTAATATTGCAGTTGGCATCCAACGGAACATTGAAATCGCACCGCATCAGCACCTTTTTGCCCTGCACATTGATATCCGCTACGGTCTTTTTCGCCATGATACCTGTCCCTCAAATCAATCGAAAAGCCCGCGGTTTTCCGCGGGCCTTTATAATCTGCCAAATATCCGGCCGCTCGATTACATCTTAGCCATCTTTTCCATTATATCGACCGTGCGTTGCGAATAGCCCCACTCGTTGTCGTACCAGCTGATGACCTTGACGATCCTGCCCTTGGTCATTGTGCACAGAGAGTCGAAGATGCTCGAAGCAGGGTTATTAACGACATCACTACTGACAATCGGCTCATCGCAGTATTCAAGAATTCCCTTCAAACCGCCAGCGGCCGCCGTCTTGAACGCTGCGTTCACCTCATCGACCGTAACATCTTTTTTAACATTGACCACTAAGTCAACAATGCTGCCGACCGGTATAGGAACTCTGATAGCCATGCCGTCAAGTTTGCCGTCGAGTTCGGGGATGACTTTGCCGATAGCCTTTGCTGCACCGGTGGTCGTCGGGATAATGTTCGCCGCCGCCGCCCGCGCACGACGAAGGTCCGAGTGAATCATATCGGCAACATTCTGGTCGTTGGTATAAGCGTGAATCGTTGTCATAAAACCATTTTCGATGCCGAATGAATCGGCCAGAACCTTCGCTAAAGGCGCAAGGCAGTTGGTCGTACAGCTTGCATTGGAAACATAGATGGTATCAGCACCGAGCATATCGTTGTTGACACCTAAAACGATTGTGGCATCGATGTCGTCCTTGGCCGGGACCGTCAGCACGACCTTGCTCGCGCCCGCCTTGACGTGGTCGCCGTAGCCGCCCTTCGGTGATTCTTTCGTGCGGAAAATACCCGT
>JGI10211J34971_10001723_pt1 | contig 17913 bp, 16 predicted proteins | sample Etolagsediment_FD_34971 | JGI IMG/M metagenome (IMG submission 34971) | reverse complement strand
TTTTTCTCGGCATTTACCGCCGCGCGCCGGACAAAGGACGGGTCAAAGGAGTGGCGGGCTTTACCGGTTTCCCGGGTCGTGTTCCCCGGTTCCTGCGGCTCCTGTCGAAGCTCGACACCGCCGCGGACTCTGATAACCCGGCCTTCGGATTCCAGCTCGGTGAAATCCCTTCGTATCGTCGATTCGGAAGCGCCGACCGCGTCGAGTGCGTCGCGGACCGAGATAAACCGGTGCAATTCCAGAAGGCGCAGGATCGTCTCTTTTCGTTGCCGTTCCAGCATCGGATAACCCTACCATAGAGCACCCGCCTGTGGTATACCGTCGGGTACAGGAGAACGCGATGAAACGAACCGGTTTCACGATGAAACTCAAACCCGGAATGAAAGAAGAGTATCGCCGCCGTCACGCGCAGATATGGCCGGAACTGGTATCGCTTCTGCACGACTCCGGTGTCCACGACTACGCGATTTTTCTGGACGAAACGACGAATACGCTCTTTGCCAGTCAGAAAGTTTCCGGAGACAGTGGTTCTCAGGACCTCGGTTCCACCGAAATCGTCCGGAAATGGTGGGCGTTTATGGCTGATATCATGGAAACGAATCCCGATTCATCGCCGGTAACGATACCGCTGGAAGAGATGTTTTATCTGGAATAGGGATCAACGCTCCGGAAAGCGTCTCTTCGGCTTCCCTGAAACGGTGTAATCCGGGTACTGTCGGCCTATGTCATCTACACCTCTGGTTCTCTTTGATTTTGACGGCACGCTGGCCGATTCCATTCCTGCAGTATGTGTTGCAACCAACGCGGTTCTCGCGCGATACGGTCGCGATCCCATATCCGAATCAGATACGCTCGAAGGCATGCGCCACGAGACGACCCAACGAATACGTGAACTCATAGACGAGAACGATCCCGGCGTTCTTGAATCGGCTCGCACCGCGTTTTATCGGGAACTCGAAAAGCACCATCACGCCGTATCACTGGAGCCCGGAATGATTGACCTTGTGCGAGCGTTGCGTCGCCGGGGATGGAAGACGGGAGTGGTGAGCAATAACAGTTCCGAGGCGATAAAAGGAATCCTTGCCGCTGATGCCTCGCTCTTTGATATGGTCCTCGGCGAGTTCGATATGGAAAACCGGAAGCCGCACCCCGAAGGCCTTCTCAAAGCGATTCAACTTGCCGGCGGAACACCGGTCGCCACCGCGTACATCGGAGACGGCGATACCGATTCCGAGGCGGCGCGCCGGGCAGGAGTTTTTTCGGTCGGCGTGACGTGGGTTCACCGGCGATACGGCGCCTCCGTCCCCAGCGGCTTTCCCCGACTGGCTCCCGACGCTCCGGGCGTGCACCAGGAACTCGATCGCTGGTTTAAACTGATCACACCGCTGCTGGCGGATGGCCAACCCGACCCCGTGAAGGGAGTCCTGCCCGGGACGGCCCGGACCGGCGTCGCACCCCGTACGCGGCGGCTTATTTTCATGCGCCACTGTGAGAGCCGCGCCAATGAACAGGGAATCCTCGCCGCGCGACAGGATTTTCCGTTAAGCGATCGTGGTACGGCCGACGCGCGGCTCATCGCGCAGCGGTTTTTTTCCGGCGGCGGGGGCGCAGGGTTTGATGCAACCGCTGTGATCGACGCAAAACCCGCCTCCGTCCCCGTCCCCGCCGCTGCGGGGTCACCCGCCTCCGTCCCCAATGTCTCCCCCGCCTCCGTCCCCGTCCCCGCCGCTGCGGGGTCACTGTTTTCCCCGCGTATCGACCGTATTTTCTGCTCGCCCCTCACGAGGGCGCAGCAGACGGCGCAACCGTTCGCTGCGCATACCGGACTTCCGGTCATGACTGTTCCGGCGCTCATCGAGCACGATCTGGGCGTGTTTTCCGGTCTGACCTTTGCGCAGACGGACGCCCATCCGGATTACCGCCACGACAAAACAAAACGGTGGAACTGGAAACCCGACGGCGGCGAATCGTACCAGGAGATCTACGAACGCCTCCTTCCGTTCTTTTTCGCGCTGATGACGGATCCGTTCGAGGGTACTACGCTCTGTGTCACCCACGCGGTAACCATGCGAATGATTGAGGCATTTCTCTCCAATACGATTCCCCGGTACCCGGTGAAGTACGCGGGGAACGGCGAGATGTGGGAGGTCGATTTTTCCGGGCCGGGTCGGGAGCACACGATCCGGAAACTCCGCTTTCTGGACAAACAGCGGTAGCCATTTGGCGTCAGAAACTTCCAAAAACAGCCAGCCCGTGCGATACTTCCGGTGATTACAGGAGGTCGGACGATGGCAGACGGTACGGTTGTTTACGAAGCTTCGAGAGATCAATACGCCGAACTCGGCGTGGACACGGAGAGCGCTTTAGAGCGCCTCGCGGAGATTCCCGTTTCCATACACTGCTGGCAGGGCGATGACGTCATGGGGTTTGAAGGGGTCGAGGCGCTCACCGGCGGTATCATGGCTACGGGCGACTTTCCCGGCCGTGCCCGGACTCCCGATGAGCTGCGCGGCGACTTTGAAAAGGCGTATAGCCTCATTCCCGGCACACACCGATTCAACCTCCACGCGATGTATCTGGAATCCGGCACCAAGGCGGTTGACCGCGACGCGCTGGAGCCGGCGCATTTCTCGCGCTGGGTGGATTGGGCGCGCGGACTCGGGATCGCCCTCGATTTCAATCCGAGCTATTTTTCACACCCGAAGTCGGCTGACGGGTTCACCCTTGCACACCGTGACAAGGGAATCCGCGATTTCTGGATCGAGCACGGGCGCCGAAGCCGTGAGATCTCGGCGTATATGGGGCGGGAGCTGGGGCAGGTGAGCCTGGACAATTTCTGGATTCCCGACGGGTGGAAAGACCAGCCCGCCGACCGCCTTATCCACCGGGAACTGCTGGTCGATTCTCTGGACAGGACGTTTGCCGCAAAGCTCGACCCGGCACATACGCTGGACGCGGTAGAGAGCAAGCTCTTCGGGATCGGGTCGGAAACGTACGTGGTGGGTTCCCACGAGTTCTACCTCGCCTATGCGATTACCCGGAAGCTCGTGCTTACCATGGATGCCGGCCACTATCATCCGACGGAATCGATCGCCGAGAAGGTCTCCGCCCTCCTGCCGTTCATGCCGAAGCTGCTTCTGCATGTAAGCCGTCCGGTCCGCTGGGACAGCGACCACGTCGTCCTCTTTGACGACGAGACGCGCGCGATCATGCGGGAGATTACCCGCGCCGATGCGTGGAAGCGCGTTTTCGTTGCGCTCGACTTTTTTGACGCCAGCATCAACCGGGTGAGCGCGTGGACGATAGGCTCGCGCAACACGCTCAAGAGTATTCTCTTCTCTCTGCTGGAACCCGGCGCGCTCATCCGTGAGGCGGAAGAATGCGGTCGACTGGCCGACCGGCTCGCACTGCAGGAAGAGGCAAAAACGCTCCCGTTCGGTGCGGTCTGGGACGAGTATTGCCGGCGCAACGACGTACCGACCGGTACCGCATGGCTCGGCGAGGTGGCGGCGTATGAGCGCGACGTGTTACGGAAGCGCACGGACTGAGGGGAATAGTCTCTGCCCGCTTGCCCGATTATGCCGAGCGGCCCTACAATGGAGGCATGTCAAACGATCGTACTTCCGATATTTTGTACCGCGAGCTGCCTTTACCGGTCTTTATCTGGCGACACGAAGGCGAGCAATTCTTTTTGGACAGTTGTAATGAAGCCGCATCGCGGGAGCTCGACGGGTCTCTTCCGGAGTTAACGGGCCAGCCGCTTTCGCGGATCTATCCGGGCGGCAGCGAGGTCGTGCCGGAGGTCAAACGCTGTTTTCACTACCGGAACGCGACGAAAAAAGAGATTGAGTACCGGACGCTCATCAAACCGGAAATCAGAATCGTCCGGTTGACGTGTATGTTTGACAAACCGGATAGGGTCATCTCGGTTACCGAGGATCTGACCGATTTGCGCGAAGCGGAAAAAGCGCTTGAGCTTGCGGCGCGGACCGATGAGCTGACCGGCGTATCGAACCGGAAGATTTTCCGGTACGCGATTGAAGCAGAGCACAGCCGGACGCGTCGATACGGGCGGCCGTACAGTGTGATTCTTGCCGATATCGATCACTACAAGAAGCTGAATGACGAGTACGGTCAGGATTTCGGCGATCAGGTTCTTGTCCGCGTTGCGGATTTACTGAAAGAGAGCCTTCGTGATCACGATACCGTTGCTCGCTGGGGTGGAGAGGAATTTATCATGCTCCTCCCGGAGACCGAGCGGGACGAAGCACGGACGGTAGCCGAGAAACTCCGGAAAGCGGTGGAATCCGCGGGCATGCACGTCACGGTAAGCGTCGGCGTCGCGGTGAACGACGGGATGCAGGATCCGGAGCGCACGCTTATTGCCGCCGACAGGAATCTCAAGCGCGCGAAGGACCTGGGGCGGAACCGGGTGGAAGCGGATGCCCGGGCGGACGGGGAGGCGGACGCGTAGTCGCATCGGCGCCAGATGAAAATACGGTCGAAGCTCGCGCTCATATTCAGCCTTGCGATTTCCGTTTCCCTCGTCCTGTTAGGCGCCGTATCGTTTTCTGTTTCCAGCCGGACTATTCGTGAACTGACGATTCAGTCGAATCGTCGAATTCTCCAGCAGATCAACCTCGGTATCGATGCGAATATCCAGGAGATCGAACGCATTTCGCGCTCGGTCTACGCCAGTGCCGATGTTCAGGAGGCTCTGGCGTCACTCCCGGGTGCGAAAAGCGAGTCGGAGCGCCTTCGGTACCGGACGGCGATCCGGGAAAACCTCATGTCGATGATGGCTATGCGGGAGGATTTCTCGGGGATCTACCTTTTCCCCGATACCGCGGAGACACAGCCGGTGTTCGTCCGGAAGGGATGGGCGATCCGTCCCGATTATGATGTCCGAACCGAGTCGTGGTACGGCGATGTGATGGTATCGCGAGGTGAAAAACTGGTCATCGGTACGCACCTCGAGCAACAGCCGATCCGCGACCCGGAGATGGTCTTTTCCCTGGCGCGCCGGATTCGGGACGTCAATACGGGCAGAGGCTCGGGGATTCTCCTGATCAATATCAGCAATGGCGTCCTCGACGAAATCTGTACCGGCGCGGCGTTCCAGGAAGGGAGTCGTATCGTTCTGGTCGGTCCGGCCGGCAGGATAAGTTTTCATTCCGAAGCCGATCGGGTCGGAACGGTACTTGGCGCGCTCGCGATTCCCCTGCCGCCGGAGCAGATCGGCACGGCGATCGACGTTGAAGGCGAGCAGGCGCTTGTCACCGCCGACTACAGCACGTTTTCCGGCTTTACGGCGGTGAGCATCGTTCCATTCGCCGTTCTGAATCGCGGCAGCAACCAGATCAAGTGGACGACGATAATTATCGTTTCGTTCGGGGTCGTGGCGGCGGTAATCCTGTCCCGGCGCTTTTCCCGTCATATTACGCGTCCGATTACCGAGCTGCAGGACCTGATGAAGGTTGCCGAGGGAGGGAACTTCCATATTCACGTGCCCGTTGAACGGGGCGACGAGGTAGGAGACCTTGCACGGCGGTTCGATTTCATGATGCGTCGGATCAACGAGCTGGTACAGACCGTATACGAGGTTCGGATCCGGAATCAGGAGGCGCAGCTGGAAGTGTTGCAAAGCAAGATCAACCCGCACTTCCTGTACAATACCCTGGATACGATTCGCGGGATGGCACTGAAAAAGGGCGCGGACGAGATTATCGATGTGGTGGAATCGCTCGCGCACCTTTTCCGGTACAGCATGGACGGCGGACACGATCTGGTGAGCCTGGGACGGGAGATCGAGTATACGCGCCACTATCTGCGTATACAGAACCACCGGCTCGGGAACCGGTTCTCGGCGGTCATCGATGTCCCGAACGAGCTGGAACGCGTCCCGGTCCCCCGGCTCATCCTGCAGCCCCTGGTCGAAAATGCGATCTACTACGGGATGGAAGGCGCTGAACCCGGTACACGGCTCGACATAACGGGCCATGGAAACGGTACGTTCCTGACGATAACGGTCAAGGACAACGGAACGGGTATGGAACACGATCGGCTGCGGGTGATCTGCGACTCCCTCGCCGCCGACGCGCAGCGTTTTCCCGACGGGTTTCCGGTCCGCACCGGCATCGGCATCCTGAATGTACACGGGCGGCTCCGGAAGCGGTTCGGGCCGCCGTCCGGGCTCGTCATCACCAGCGAGCCGGGCGAGGGTACGCGGGTTGATCTGACAATAGCTATTACCGGAGATTCTTCGTGGAGCGTGTAGTTATCGTCGATGACGAGGAGTGGGTGCGCTATTTTCTTGCCAATTCGGTGGACTGGGCGGGTATTGGTGCGGTAGTCGCCGGTGAAGCCGCCGGCGGCGAACAGGCGCTGAAGATCTGTACCGAACTCCGGCCTGATCTGGTGATTACCGATATCAGGATGCCGGGAATGGACGGGGTGGAGCTCTTCCGGACGTTGCGCGCCCGATTCCCGCATACGAAAACGATCGTCATCAGCGGTCACGACCAGTTCGAGTACGCACGGAGCGCGGTGAACGCCGGAGTCTGTGACTATCTGCTGAAACCGGTCTCCCGGGACGAGTTGCGTACCGTTGTCGGGCGCGTTCTGGAGGTCATCCGGGCGGAAAAACGGGAGCGGCGGGACCGGGAGAGCGCACGGAAAGAGATTCTGAAACTCCGGGACGCCGTGCTCGATGATGCGGTTCCCGATACAACCGGCAAACCCGAGGTTTCCGGCGCGGTGGAACGGGCGGTGAACATCATCACCGAACGCTATGCCGAACCGCTTACCCTTACCGGAATTGCCGACGCGGTTTTCCTGAATCCGCGCTACCTTTCGACGATCTTCAAGGAAAAAACAGGCCGGGGATTCAAGGAATTTCTGCTGGATGTACGAATGGAGCACGCGCGGACGCTGTTGCTCCGGGGCGGCTTGACCGTGAAGGAGGTTGCCGCTCTGGTAGGTTTTGACGACGCACACTATTTTTCCCGCGTTTTCCTGCGGGTAACCGGAGTATTGCCGCGCGACTACCGGGAAACGGTGAACTCCTGAAGAAATTCCCCCGGTTCTGAAAGAATTCCCGTTTCGTGCTCACGACTGCGGGTCCAGAATGAGGCAAAGGAGATACCTATGAGACAAATGAAACCACTATTCCTGTTGATTCTGCTGGTGCTTGCACCAATGGTGATTTTTGCCGGAGGAAAAGCGGAAGCCGAACCCGCCGCCGCCGCCCCTGCCGAAGAGGCAATTGTCCTGGACGTATATCACTGGTTCGGGCCGGAGATGCGTGATGCAATCGAAGAGATCAACGGTCTGTTCAAAGCGGAAACGGGAATCGAAATTGTGTACGAAAGCGCCCCGACCGACCAGTACCGCAACGTGATCAAGATCAAACTCGCATCCGGTGATGCACCCGATGTCTTCGGTGTATTTCCCGGAACCGAAGTTGTCGAGTACTCCGATGCCGGGCACCTTGCCGCATTGGGCGGACAGTCGTTCATGAATCGCGTGATGGAAGGTTCGACGGTAGTGACGCGCGGCAGTGACGGCGAAGTGTACGCGCTTCCTATCGACCAGAACGTCGTCGGCGTCGTCTACAATCGCGAGATTTTTCAGACCGTGGGCGTTGACGTCCCCGAAACGTGGGACGATTTCCTCGACGTCTGTCAGGCGATCAAAGACGCCGGTTACTATCCGCTCGCTCTGGGAAATGCCGATCTCTGGGTAACCCAGCTCATTCCGTACGCAATGGCTCCCAGCATGATCTACAAGGCGAACCCCGACTTCGATGCGCAGATGTATGCCGGTACGCGGCAGTTTAACGGACCGGAATGGAAAGCGGTCATGGAAGATTACGTCGAACTGAATGAACGCGGATTCTTCCACCCCGGAATTCTTTCCACCACCTATGATCAGACAATCCAGCTGGTCGCAACCGAGCAGGCCGCAATGGTAGTGAACGGAAACTGGATCATCGCCGGCATACGGGAAGGAAACCCCGACCTCGACCTGGGCATGTTCCCCTTTCCGTCGGTTGATGCCGGTGAAACTGCCTGGATTTCCGGTGCGGTTGGTATTACCCTTGCCGCCTCCGCCGATTCCGATAACCTTGACGCGGCAATGCAGTACCTGGAGTTCTGGACCCGCCCCGAGATCATCTCCAAGTACCTGATGGCTAAAAAAGCGTTCTCCACGATCAAGGGCGTCTCCGTCGATTTTGATCCGGCGGCGGGCGAAATTGGCGCGTATCTGGCAAAGACCAATACCTATCCCTTCCTGGACCAGGGTTGGCCGACGGGTGTACAGGACGTCTTCCTGAAAGGATATCAGTCCGTCTTTGCCGGGCAGATGTCGATAGAAGAGATGCTCCAGTCCGTCGATGACGAGTGGGCGGCACGCGTCGCCGACTGAGTTCGTACGAGGCTATCTCTGTAGCGTATCTGAGCCGGGTGGTATCACCCGGCTCGCTTTCACCCACGGCGGCATCAAACAATTCATGAAACAGAATACAACGGCGGTAACGCTGGCATTTACGACGCCGGCTCTGGTGATTATTGCGATCTTCCTCCTGTACCCTGTCCTGAGCGGGTTCTATTTCAGTCTGACCAACTGGAACGGCCTGGACCGGACCGTCGGGTTCATCGGGTTGCGGAATTACCGGGAGATTCTTGGCGACCGGGAAGTGATGGTTTCCCTGAAGAACACCGCGGTATTTACGATTACCGCAACCATCGTCCAGAACTTTACCGCTCTTGCGCTGGCTCTTGCATTGGACCGGCGGTTTCGCTCCGGCGGCCTGCTCCGGACGATCTTCTTTATTCCCGTTTTGATGAGTTCTATTGTTGTAGGATATACGTGGTCGTTTCTGCTGCACCCGCTGTTCGGGATCGTGAACAAGCTCCTTACCGGGGCAGGCCTGGGGTTTTTGGCTCTGGACTGGCTTGGCAACCCGCACGTCGCCCTCTTTTCGGTCGTGGGTATGAGTGTCTGGCGTTGGGTGGGGTACTCGATGGTCATCTACCTTGCGGCGTTGCAGGCAGTACCCGAGGTTCTCTACGAATCGGCAAATATTGACGGTGCATCGCCGCTCCGGAAAACGGTGTCCATCACCCTTCCGTTAATCGCGCAGGCGTTTACGATCAACATCCTCATCACCCTGATCGGGGCGATGAAAGAGTTTGACATCATCTATGTGACTACCGGCGGCGGTCCGGGATACGCGACTCAGACGCTTGCCGTACTCCTGTACAACGAGGCATTCCAGGCGAACCGGATGGGATACGGTTCCGCCATCGCGGTAGTGCTCTTCGTGATTATTCTGGTTATGTCCCTGGTACAGCTCGGAATTCTCCGGCGCCGGGAGGTGAGCTTCTGATGGCCGCCAACGGACGCCGGCACGCGGCGCTGGTTATCGAGATTGTGCTTATTGCGGCGGGTATCGTCTATTTCTTCCCCGTCTACATCATGATCGCGAACTCCATGAAGACGTCCATGGAGATCGCGCAGAACCCCGTTTCGTTTCCGACATCGTTCTATCTGCAGAACTTTGTGAAAGCGTGGGTTGCGTCCTCTTTCGGAAACGCGTTCCGGAACAGCCTTTTTGTTACCGTCGTCTCTGTTCTGCTCCTGGTGATTTCCTCCTCGATGGCTTCCTTTCCGCTGGGCCGATATCAGACACGTCTGAGCAACGGGCTGTATATCCTCTTCGTCAGTATGCTGATGGTACCCTTCCAGATGGCGATGATCCCGCTCTACCGGATGATCTACAATCTTCACTGGATCAATACCTTCCGTTCGGTAATTTTCGTATTTGTCGCGCTGAACCTGCCGTTCAGTGTTTTTCTGTATACCGGTTTCATCAAAACGGTTCCCGCGGAGCTGGAGGAATCGGCTACGATAGACGGTGCCGGCCCGCTGGTTATTTTTGCCCGGATCGTCTTTCCGCTGTTGAAACCGGTAACCTCGTCGGTCGTAATCCTGAACTCGCTGGCAATCTGGAACGAATTTTTACTGCCGTTACTCTTTCTGCAAAAGACGGCGCTGCGAACCATCCCCGTCGCGGTATTCAGCTTTCAGGGCCAGTACAATACGAACTGGGCGATGCTCTTTGCCGCACTGGTCCTCGCGATGCTGCCGATGCTCATCGTCTTTCTGGTTCTGCAGCGCCACTTCGTCAAGGGAATTACCGCCGGCTCGGTGAAAGGCTGAGCGAAAGACGGTTTTGCCGGCTATTCTTCTTCGTCGGCGACGAGGCTTTTCAGATATTTGATTTTCTTGTCACATACCGCGGCGAAGCTGCCGGGAACGAGCGCGAGTTTGATGCGCTCATCGGTCCATAACCACCGGAATCGCGCGAAAAGGGACGTGTACTCGCCAGGGTGCATTCCTTCCCAGTACAGGGCCTTATTCTTCGCGAGGTTTTCTGCACTTCCCGGCGTCCCGCGTACGGAGTCCGAGAGGTACATGTCCAGGGGAAAGCGACGATTGTACTCGTCCCAGATTGACCACGACTCGGCGATTGCACTCTCATGCTGTTTTTCCCAGAACTCCAGTACGTCCCGAATGTGGTTGATCGGTTCAAAGCCTTTCTTGCCACCGTCGTAGATCGCACACCCCTCCACCGCGGTAATGACGCGGTCGAACTGTGAGTGTTCGTATTCCGGGGTCAAAAGCGCACCTTCCCGGTAGCTCCGGATGAGGTCTGTGTACGGAATCTTGTGGGTAAACGGCGTCTTCTCGGTGGCGAGTCCAAAGCGGCCCTCCAGATAGATCACGTACGTCTGCCGGTAATCGGGGAAGTATTCCTTGAATCGCTTATGCCATTTCATCAATACGCGTTCGGCTTCAATACACCCGATGGTAAGAAATACGAAGTTCGAGAGGCGATGTCCGGTGGTCTGCATGTAGTTGAAAATAAACTCGACACCGCTGTCGATGGAAACGCCCGAGGCTACGATATCGGCGGTATAGACGGTCGCGTTGTCGGGTACGACGAACTTCCGGTACGAATCTTCGCTTACCTCGTATCGCCCCTCTTTCAGGACGCGCTGGCTGGTGGTATAGGAGCTGGAATGCCATTTATATCCGAACGCTTTCTTCAATGCGTCGACGACTTTAAAATTCAATCCGCCGCGAAGGATGTGATAGACGTTTACGAAACGGGAGTTGATTTCGCTGATGCGTTCAAGAACGTTGATGCCCTTGAGGGCGTTGGTAATTCCGTTTTGCATCAGATTGGTGAAGTCACAGTTGATGACTTCGGGAAAGTTCATGAGGTCACGAGTTGCGCGGGTAGAAACAACGAACCGCCTGAAGTCTTCCGGTACCGATTCACCCTCGAGCGAGTAAACGGCGACCGCTTCATCCTTGAATTTCCGAACGAGCTTGTCCTGCATACCGCGCATCCTACGGCAAGGCGAAGCGGTGCGCAAGGGCTTCGAATCGGGGTGTAAAAGGCGAAGATTGACCCGTGCCGGTATAGCCGTATAATGCTTACCTTATATCTATGAATTTCGAACGCAATAAGGAGGAACTCATGCGTCGACTCATTGTTATTCTGTTACTCGTCTCGGTTGCGGTTCTGCCGGTGATGGCGACCGGCGCGCCCGAAGTGGCCGACAACACGATTCACGTGGCTCTTTCGGCTCCGATTACCGGAGACTGGTCCGAGTACGGTGTCAACTTCCAGCGCTCGGTGGAGATGGCTATCGAAAAGATCAACGCCGACGGCGGGGTTCTTGGCGGCCGGACCTTCCGCCTGTCGGTTGGCGACACCAAGGGTAATCCCCAGGAATCAGCTACGCTGGCACAGAAGTGGACCTCGGACGACTCGATTGTCGCCGAAATCGGAGCGTTTTCGTCGTCAAGCTCGATGGCGGCCCAGCCCATCTATGATGCGGCCGGTATGGTTCAGCTCTCTCCCACGGCCAGCCACTCCGATTACGCCAAGGGTTCACCCTGGAGTTTCGGTATCGTTGGAACGCAGGCCGGTGAAGGTCCGTTCAACGCGGCGTTTGCCTACAATGACCTTGGAATCCGGAAGATCGCGGTTCTCCACCTGAACAACGACTGGGGAATTGATACGGCCAAGTACTTTTCCGAGGCGTTTGAACGGCTTGGCGGTCAGGTAACCGGAACTGAGTTCTACTTCGATGGTGAAAGCGACTTTACCGCCGTACTCACCAAACTCAAGGACTCCGATGCGGATGGTCTGTTCATCGCTTCGTTCTACAACGACGGCGCCGCTATCAACATCCAGCGTGACCGCCTGAACTGGGACGTGACGGTTCTTGGACCCACCTCCCTCTACTCACCGCAGCTTACTGCTCTGGGTGGTGATTCGGTGGAAGGGCTCTTTACCGCAACCGGTTTCTTCGCCGAAGATCCCGACCCGCGCGTCCGTGAATATGTCGAGACCTTTACGGCAAAATATGGCTCCCCGCCCAACTTCCACGCGGCACTCGCATACGACGCGATGATGCTTCTTGCCGATGCAATCGAGCGCGCCGGTTCAACGGACCGCCAGGCAATCCGGGATGCTCTTGCGCAGACCGCGGACTTTCCGGGGCTTGCCGGTACGATTACCTTCACCGAACGTGGTGATGCGAACAAGGGATACAGCAAACTGACCATCGAAAACGGTCGCTTTATCCGTTACTAGGACTGTGTGACGTACTCCGGCCGGTCAGGGGAAACCCGGTCCGGCCGGATACGTTTTGTGCGTTCTGCCTGTCAAGGAGTACAGATTGTTCCTGCAACAACTGGTAAACGGCATCACCCAGGGGAGCCTCTTTGCACTGCTGGCGATCTCCTTTGCTATCGTCTACGGGACGTTGCGGCTGGTGAATTTTGCCACCGGTTCCATCTATATGATCGGGGCGTTCTTCGGCTGGATGGTCGTCAAGTTCGTTATCCCCAACCTCTTTCTGGCGATCTTCGCCGGAGCGCTCGCCGGATTCGTCACCGGTTTTATCCTTGAGCGTTTCGCGTTCCGGGCGCTTCGTGGCGTCGCGCGGATCGCGTCGCTGATATGTACGATCGGTTTTTCGTGGTTCCTGAACGAAGCGATGACGGTTCTTTTTGGTGCCGAACGGAAATCGATGCCTTCATTCTATTCTGATACGGCGTTCGTACTTGGCGATGTGGGCGTTTCGTGGCTCCAGGTTATCCTGGTAGTCGTTGCGGTCGTGGTGCTGGTATCGCTTCAGATACTGATTTACCGCACCCGGATCGGACTTGCAATCAGAGCGGTCTCTCTGGACTTCAAGACCGCCGGTCTGATGGGAATTCCGATTGACCGCGTTATCTCGTTTACCTTTTCTCTTGCCGGGGCTATGGCCGGAATTGCCGGAGTTCTTGCAAGCGCGTACTACAACGCGATCTTTCCGTACATGGGGAATATCGCGGGGCTCAAATCGTTTTCGGCGGCGGTCTTCGGCGGGCTGACCTCAATCCCCGGCGCGATCATCGGCGGATACCTGCTCGGTCTGATTGAAAACTTCGGCGTGCAGGTAATTTCGGCTGGATACCGGGACATCATCGGCTTCGTGATCCTGGTGATTTTCCTGCTGGTACGACCGCGCGGTCTTCTGGGCCGGAAGTCCGGGTAAGGTGGAGACTATGCAAACATTACCGGCAACGACACCGGCTGGGCGAATGAAAGACTTTTTTTTCCGATATCGGATTGTCACCGCGATCCTGTTGACGATCTTTCTTGTCGCGTTACCGTTTCTGCTGGGGAACGGGTACTACGTGCGCATTGCCACGATCGTGGGAATCTACGTAATTCTTGTCTCGAGTCTGAATATCATCATCGGCTTCACCGGTATGTTTTCGCTGGGCCATGCGGCGTTTTACGGAATTGGCGCGTATACGTCGGCGATGCTTACCGTCATGGCCGGGTGGCCGTTCTGGGCGGCCCTGCCGGTAGCCGGAATTGTCGCCGGAATATTCGGCGCACTGATCGGCTTGGCGACGCTGCGGCTTCAGGCGATATTCCTCGCGTTTACGACGCTCGGGTTTGGTGAGATAACCCGGATCGTCATTCTGAACTGGCGATCGTTTACCCGTGGTCCGCTGGGGATTGCGGGGATACCGATTCCGACGTTCTTTGGCTGGACCTTTGACCGGAACGGGTACTATTACCTGGTACTGGTACTGGCGGCCCTGACGGTTGCAATCATCTATCGCGTCTATCACTCGCGAATCGGCCGCGCTTTTGTGGCGATACGCGAGGATGAAACGGCGGCGAGGAGCATGGGCGTCAACGTCTTCGGATACAAGGTTCTTGCTTTTACGATGGCGTGTGTATTTGCCGGAATCGCGGGGTCGTTTTTTGCCCATTTCCAGCGCTTCGTGAGCGCGGACTCCTTTGCCAACCTCGAGTCATTCGCGATTATCACCATGGTAGCGCTGGGGGGAACCGGCTCCATCGTCGGGCCAATCCTGGGTGCGCTCATTCTGGTGGTAATCCCCGAAGTCTTTCGCTTTCTCGCACGCTACCGAGGCGTGATCTACGGCCTCATTCTGATTCTGGTTATCGTGCTGAAACCGGGCGGACTCGCGGGGGTAAAGGGCATCTTCGAGAAACCCAAAGCGGCAAAACGACCGCGAAAGCAGCGTCGCCCGAAAGCCGATTCGAGTGCGCCGGGAGGCCGCATATGATCCTCAGTGTACGGAAACTCCGAAAGACATTCGGCGGGCTGGTTGCGGTAAACGATGTTGATCTCGACGTGGTTCCCGGGTCGATTCACTCGATTATCGGCCCCAACGGCGCGGGGAAAACGACATTCTTTAACGCGCTGACGGCACTTGTTCCACCCGACAGCGGTACCATCACCTTCAAGGGCGAGCGGATAGAAGGCCTCTCGACACACCAGGTTTCTCACGCCGGGATTGGACGCACGTTCCAGAATATCCGCCTTTTTCCGTACCTGAGCGTCCTGGAGAACGTTAAGGTCGGCGCGCATAACCAGGGCCGGCACAACATATTCGACGCGATTCTGCGCACCCCCCGGTTCGGGAGGGAAGAACGGGAGATTCACGAGTTTGGAATGAGCCTCCTGGAACGCGTCGGACTCGCCGACCAGCGGGACAGCTACGCGAGGAACCTCTCGTACGGCGAGCAGCGGAAGCTCGAAATCGCCCGGGCGATGGCGGGAAAGCCGCAGCTCCTGCTTCTTGATGAGCCGGCGGCCGGGATGAACAATACCGAAACGGCGTCACTCGATGAGTTTATCCGCTCCCTCAAGGATGACGGATTCACCATCATTCTGATCGAACACGACATGAAGCTCGTCATGAGTATCGCCGACCGGATAACGGTCATAGACCACGGCGTCAAGATCAGTGAAGGCGTTGCCTCCGAGATACAGAATGACGAAAAGGTGATTGAAGCGTATCTGGGAAAACAGAAAGGAGCCGCGTCGTGAGCCTGCTGGAGATCAGGGACCTCGAGGTCCATTACGGAAAGATCAACGCGCTGAAAGGCGTTTCGCTCGACGTGGAGAAGGGACAGCTGGTAGCGCTGATCGGAGCGAACGGAGCGGGGAAAACGACGCTTCTGAATACCGTAACCGGCGTTGTTTCCGGGTCCGCCGGGAGTATCACGTTCAAAGGTGAGGAGATCCTGAACGAGCGTTCCCATATAATAACGCGAATGGGAATCGCTCACGTACCGGAGGGGCGGAAGATCTTTTCCGAGCTATCGGTGGAGGATAACCTTCAGGTTGGCGCGTATATCCAGAAAGACAAGGCGAGGATTGCCGCACTCATCGAGCGGAATTACGAGCTCTTTCCCCGGCTGGCGGAGAGAAAGAGACAGGAGGGCGGGTCACTCTCCGGTGGTGAACAGCAGATGCTGGCCATTGCGCGCGGGCTCATGAGCGACCCCGAACTCCTTCTTCTGGACGAGCCGAGCCTGGGGCTTGCCCCGATACTGGTAGAGCGGATATTTGAGCTGATAACCGAGATCAACGGGCTCGGCGTGTCGGTATTGCTGGTGGAACAGAACGCGAACGTCGCGCTCCAGACCGCCTCGTACGGGTACGTCCTGGAAACGGGTACGATTACACTCAACGACGATGCGTCGGTTCTTATTCAGGACGAGCAGGTACGAAAAGCGTACCTCGGAATCGCCTGATTGACTATTTACACCAACTACGGAGGATCACGATGAACAAGAAAGAACGAATAGAGGCGAGCCTGGCGGGGACGGAGGTCGATCGACCGCCGGTATCGTTCTGGTACCACTTTGGAACGCAGCACGAGGGTGGTGAGCGGATTGCCGACCTGGAACTGGCGTTTTATCGCTACTACAACCTGGATTACCTCAAACTCATGAACGATTATTTTTACCCGATGCCCGAGGGGAAAAGTGAGCTTGTCACGAGGGACGATCTGCGGTTCATCAAACCGTTCGATGTTTACCAGTCACCGTGGAAACAACAGCTCAAAGCGATCGATATCATTGCAAAAGAGTTGAAGGATGAAACGTACTTCATCGATACGATCTTTGATCCGTGGCAGGTGCTGTTGCGAAATCTGGTAGGTGAAAACCTCATGAGTCTGGTGGAGTCGGCTCCGGATGCGATCCTGGAATCGCTCGACATCATCACCGACAACGTTCTGAATTACTGCAAAGCGGCCCTCAAAGCGGGAGCGGCGGGCGTGTTCATCAGTACCTTCAGCGCGAGCAAGCAGATGCCGCGGGATCTGTACATGAAGTTCGCGTATCCCTTCGTAGAGCGGCTCTTCCGGGAAGTGAAGGATCTGGGCATCATGAATACCGCGCATCTCCACGACTACGGCATCTTCGTGGACGACATGGTGAATCTGGACGCTCAGATAATCTCGTACGAAGATACCGACTCCAGCAATCCGTCGATTCCGGAAATGCGGAAAAAGTGGAGCGGAAGCATTATGGGTGGAATGGACAAGCACCGGATTACCCGTGTTACGCCGGCGGAAGCGGGACGGAACGCCGAGACCGGTATGAAGAACGGCGGCAAGACGAAGTTCTTCCTGGCTCCGGGTTGCAGTTTCCCGACGTGGTTTTACCCGGAAGCGGGGACGAAAATTGTCGAAGCCGTTCATGCTGCCGCAAAGTAAGACCGAAACGGGGATTAACCGTGCGCATCCTTACGATTGATGCAGGAACAACCAGAACAAAGGCCGCCGTCTATGACGACGGCCTTTCTCGTCTGAGCTTCGCTTCCCGGCCAACCCGAGCCGTGGGGGGGGACGGAGGCGTGAATCCGGAACTGCTGTTCGAGGATGTGACGGCCGCCGTGCGGGAGGTCGTAAACCGCGCCCATATCGACGCGGTAGCGGTCACCGCGATCCTGGGGTGGGTCTTTCTGGGCCGCGACGGTCGCCTGCTTGGGCCCGGCAGAGCATGGAGTGACCGCCGTGCCGCCGCGGAAGCCGAGGAGCTCGATCGCGCTTTCGAATCGGCGGGCGTTGATCCGGGGCGGCCGGTAACGCCGGAACTCCTTGCACCGCAACTTCTCTATCTCCAGCGCCGGGAACCGGAGTTCTACCGAAAGATTCATCGGGTTGCGGGTCTGAAGGACTATCTGGTGCACGAGCTTACCGGAATCTGGAGTACCGATTACAGCCACGACGATTATTCGCTTCGTGACCTTGGCGGCGCTTTCCAGCCGGCCAGAGAACTTCTGCAGGAAGACCTTCTGCCGGAGGCCGTGGCCGCCTGGCAGATCGTCGGGGAAATTTCCGGAGACGGATCGCGTCTGACCGGTCTTGAGCGCGGCATTCCCGTTGTCGCGGGGAGTTCGGACGGCACCGCGGCGATGTACGGCGCCGGAATTCTCTCGGGATCGGTTCTGTCGATGGTAACGGGGACTACCGACGTGGTGATGCGCGCTGTCAGGCTGACCG